>JACCEC011798887.1_pt1 | contig 17797 bp, 8 predicted proteins | sample 7450121 | NCBI WGS metagenome assembly JACCEC01 (sample SAMN15323455, study PRJNA562643) | freshwater metagenome | isolation source: river surface water | place: USA:Blue River Watershed | collected 2017-08-18 | reverse complement strand
TTAAAAGCTTTTGCTGGGCGCAATCAGGATCAATGATTATAGAATGAAGACAATAACGAGTAGTTGAAGATGGCAGGTCAAAATGCTGATATGACCCTTAAGGTGGGTCTTGACCTTAATTTCTTCAGACAGGAATTACAGAAGGCGTCGTCCGCTCTTGCAGGGCAGCCGATTGATATTAATGTTCGCTTCAATAGGAGCAAAATTACCAATGAATTGCGATTGCTGAGCAATTCACTTAGCAGAAAAAAATACGATGTTGAAGTAAAAAGCACAAGCCTTGAAGCCCTGCTTAAACAAGTAAATGCTTTTAAGCAAACTCTAGCTGCACTTAAAAAAGAAGATGTTTCTCTCAACGTAAAAGTTGAATCCAGTATTTCTGGGGCAAAAGCTGCCGAGGCAAGGCGCGATATTATTTCAAAAATTACAGGACCTAAAGGTGCAGTTTTTGTGCCGATTGAAGTCAAGCCTCCCCTTGTTAAGAATATCAACGCAATCAGGAAGAGCATTAAAGATAGTCTTTCTGGCATTGTCATTGAAGTTGAGGCAAAACTCAAGGGGGGAATAGCGCCCGCTGGCGCTGCCGGAGTTAGTGGAGGCGAAGCAAGTCAAACAAAGCGTCCTTCTTTTTTAGATAGCCCCGCATACCAGGCAGAACTCAATAAAATCGCAAAAGCAAATGCTCAGGCATTGGCAAAAGCTGCCGCTAGCTTGCCATCAGGAAGAAACAGGCAGGAAGTTGAGCGACTTCTGCAAGCATTCCAGGCTCAGAATCCACAAGGAGCTAGTCGGACTTCCGCCTTAGGGGCAATCAGGGACTTAATCGCTCGCGGCAGATATCAACAAGGACTTGGTTTTGAAGCAAGCTTGCAGCCTCTCCGAGGACAGAGACAGACAAGTGCTGCGCGTTCCATGCTCAATCTCAATGAGATGTTGGATCGCATGGCCAATTTGACCAGCAATCCTCGTGCTGCGCAACGAATGTTGCGTGCGCTTCCTGAGAGTCGCATTACAACTGATCTTGTTGGCGCCGCCAATCGCCAAGCGGCTTTTCAGCAGCAATTTCCTCAAGGATTTACGCTTCCCGGATTTAATGCACCAAAAGCATTTGATCCATTGCTAAAAGCAATTGCAAAAGATTTTACTGAATATTCCAAAACAATCAATGCAACTAATCCGTGGATTGGCAAAACGGGCAGTGTATTGGCAGATTTCATTACCAAAGGAGTAATGTCGTCAAGTGCGCAGCAGTTATATAAAAATGTAAGAGGAGTACAGGCTCAAGGACCAGCGTTGCTTCCTGCTGCTGGTCAAACCAGCGCGTCGCGCATGACCCAGCAAATGTTTGCTGGTCTTCCTGCATTGCAAGCACCTGGTATCGGGATGGAGAATGCTCCGTTAAGCAGGGCAGGGCAATACATGCTGAATAAGGCCCGTAGGGCCCTTGAGCTTCCCATTGGACCTGCATCGCCCTACGCTCCTAATCCTTTTGCCGGACAAGCCACTGTTCCTTCTCGTCAATATTTCCAGCCAACAATGCGCCCTGCATTGCCGGCAGCGGGAGGCACGTCAGGTCTCTTGAGCGCACTAGAAGCTCAACTAGGGGCCAGCCGTGGAATGCTCGGCACTGGAGGCGGTATTGCCACTTCCTTGTTCACTGGCCGAGGCTTAGTGAATCCTGGCGTTTCCATGCTGGAGCCAGTTGGTCTTAGCGGGAATTATCGTCAAATGGCTGCTGCGTTGGCAAATCAAGCAGCAAATCCCGCATTGGCCCATAGACAAATAGCCGATATTGGTTTTGGGGGAGTGCCAACTTCTGCAACTGGACTTTCCGGGCAAGCATTGAACGCAGCCCTTAATCAAGCATTTTTACAGCGTAGAGGGCTCGGAATTAGCGGCGCTCAGTCACTGCCAATTTTTGGTACTGGCGGTGTTGCAGTGCAGCCAAATATTCCAGGAATGGCTTATCAGATGGGAGGAGGCGGTCTTGGTGGATCCATGGGTCAATTCCCGATGGCTGGAATGATGGGGCCATCCATGCCGATGTCGATCAATGCTCGCACAAGCATGTTTGGCGGAGGCGGTGGTATGCAGCCTCCTAGCGGAGGCGGCGGATTTGGTGGCTTTGGCGGAGCTGGAGGCTTTGGTCGTGCCATGGGAGGTATCAACCTTCCCGGCGCTGGTGCCATTCGTGAACTTGGAGACGAATTTGGCTTTGCAACGAAGCAAGTACTTCTCTTCGGGCAAGCTTACAAGCTGTTAGCTTTTGTCCAGAATTTCCCCGGACAAGTTGCAACTGCTGTTTCTGAACTTCAAAGCTTTAGGAACACTTTATTAAGCGTTACTGGCAGTGCAAGTGCTGCTGCTGACGCAAACGAATTCATTCTGGCTGCCGTTGAAAAATATAGCATTCCATTGCAATCGGCTCGTGATGGCTTCACGAAATTGTTTGCTTCCATGGAGCCTGCTGGTTTTGCTGCCGGAGAAATTCAGAATCTCTTCCTGGGAATTAGCAAGGCTGCTGCTACTTATGGCTTAAGTGCTGACAAAGTGGATCGCGTGAACTACGCCTTTGCTCAGATGGCTAGTAAAGGCCAAGTGATGAGCGAAGAATTGAAAGGGCAGTTAGGCGATGTGTTGCCTGGCGCTATGGGAATTTTTGCGGAAGCGGCTGGATTTAAAGGGCCAGATGCTATTCAAAAGTTTGGCAAAGCCTTGGAAGATGGCGTGTATAAAGGCGGTAAGATGCGCGAACTATTGCGCAATGTTGCCCTTGGAATGAACAAAGAATTTGGCCCCGGAGCAGAAGGCGCAGCAAAAACGTTCCAAGGCGCAATGAATCGCATGCAAACTGCAACGAAAAAGCTATATGAAAGCTTTGAGCCTGCAGCAATCGGCGTGCTTAATACAGTGGCTGTTCCCCTTGTTAATACACTTAAGAATTTAACAGATGGCGTAAATGCTTATTTCTCTGGGCAGCAAGCCGCTACTCCGGCTGCTCAAGATTTTGCCAATGTACTAAAAGCTCTTGTTCCAACGCTTTCTGGTATTGGCGAAAATCTTAAATATGTATTCCAACAGGTGTCTGTTTTAGTTCAGGGTTTTGGAGCCGTCACTTTGCAAGCTTCAAGATTACTTGCCCTGCCTATTGTCGGCTACCTTGCTGGCACTTATGTACAGGTCTTGCTGTTGACCACTGCATACAAAGCTTTAGCGGCTAGCGGCATTGGCGCCGCAATAGTTGCAATTACGCGATTTATTGCGCAAGGAGTCGTATATGCTCAGGTGACGCTAGGAATGCGCGTAGCAACTCAGCAAACGACGGTTGCGATGTATCAATTTGGCACTGCGGTGCAAACGGTAATGATTAAAAGCGTTATAGGTATCGCCTTGGTTGCGATTGGGGCTTTAATTTCAAGGTTCGTCGAGCTTCAAAATGCGATGGCATCGGTATCAGGACAGGCTAAGGGAATGCAAGATGCAGCAAAAGCTTCTGCAAAGCTGGGAGATGTTGCTGGGGTAAAAGAAGCAATTGGTAACATGAATGCCAGAGTTGAAACGTACAAAAATATTAAAAATCAACTGGATTCTGTTATTAAAAAGGATCAAGCGGGAAGCAGTTTTTACAGAGAGATTCCCTCTGCATTGGCGTCTCAGTTGATGGCTACTGGCTTAATTGTGGAAAATTCGATGAGGAAAGTCGGTGCTGGGTATAAAGTAAAAATAGGCGACCTGCGTGATGCGTATGCGCTAGCAGAAAAACAAGTTTCTGTTTTTAATAAAACCATTGGTCAATCGGAAGGCTTAATTGGTCAAGCTCAAAAGCAAAGCCAAAAATTGAAGGAGCAAGGTGGGCTTGGATTGGAAGCTGGTGCTCCCGACGAAAAAGCTCTTAGAGATCAACAGAAGGCAGCAGAAGAAGCGCGTAAACTTGCGGATGACAAGCGTAAGTATGAAGCCGATTTAATGAAGCTAAGTTCTCAGCAAGCTATTGATTTAAATGAGATGGAGTTTGATCAATGGAAGAACTTGCAACAAGCAAAGTATGACTTCTTAGAGGCTGGTCAAAATGATTGGATGAGCCGAGAAATCAAATTCCAACGCGATCTTCAGGCCATTGAAATTCGTCGCATTGAAGCAATACGTAGGGCCCGCATTGAAACAGTAAAAGCGGAAACAGAAGCGCAGTCACGTGCGTATGTTGCAGGAGATTCCGGGGTCAGCGGAGGTGCCGCTATGTTTGGCGCTACTGGGCGAGTTTTTAATGCTCCTGGCTGGGTGCATGGTCATTTTCAAAACATGAACCGAGAGGCATTGGTTCAAGATACTGTTGAAGTGGTAATGAAACTGCTGCAGCAAGGCGTTAAGCCTGAATTGGGTAGCGGGCAAAAATTTACTGCCGGAATGCAGCAAGCTCAAGTGGAGCAGTTAGTGCGTCGTGGCATTGCTTCGCACAAATCGTATGCAAGTGGAGTTGGAGCCATTGATGTATTTGTCCCTCAAGGAACACAAGTGCCAGTTGGCTTATCGGGAGTGAGTAATCTTGGCGGCGCTGCTGGCGTCTCCGGAAATCTGCCTCGTGGCACGCAATTAATGCATCTTGATTCCCGCTCACGTTCTGGGGCGGCCAATGCAACGCCTATTGGAGCACCAGCTTCAAGAATAAGAGCAGAAGCAAAAAAAGATTATGCTTCGGCGCTCGCAAGTCAAGAAGCAATTAATGCGAAAGAAAAAGAAAGCGCTCAAATTAAATATGCCAATATTCAAGCTCAGCAAGAGCTGAACGTTTTGATTCGTGAATATACGGCATCTATTGTTCCTATTGAACAGCAGCGCCTCGAAAACACACTGCTTCAAAATCGCATTGACTTAATGACATCTGGTCTTTTTGGTGAAGCGCTGGATACAGAGCAGAAAATTAGCGAAACGCGAGAAAAAGCTACGCTTGGCGTGCAAATGGCTAACGACGCGATTGCCGCAAATAACAAGCTGGTTAAAGATGGCCTTTTGACTCAAGAACAGGCAGCTAGGTTAAACGCTTCTAATGTAGAAAAAATTAAGCAACTTACGGAAGGGTTGCAAAACTACATTCCATTGTTAAGGGAACGATTGAAGCTTGAGCAATCAAGCGCAGAAGCATCGCTAATGGGGCAGATAAGGCAAGAGTCTCCGCTTGGAGGCATGGGACTATCTGCTGGCTTTATTGGACCAGCAGCAGATAAATACGTGGAAGCAATTGGGCGCGGTGCGCCAGAGGAAGAAGCATCTCGTTTTGCTGAGTTGCAAAATCAGCTTACGCTTCTTGAAACCAGAAACGAGGCAATCAAGCAATCCATTTATGGCATCGGCGATGCATTTGGCGAAGCGATGACGACTGGCGTGGCAGGACTAATCTCTGGCACTGCCACTGCGAAGGAAGTGTTTGCAAGCTTCTTGCAAAGCGTAGGCCAAGCATTGTCTCAGGCGGCTTCGCAAATGATCGCCACTTATATCGCCATTGGCATTGCAAAGATGTTTGCGGGATTTGGCGGCGGCGGGCAATCTTCTGTTGTTCAAGGCGTTGATGTGCCCGTCGCCCAAATGCCTACTGGTATGGCTTTTGCCAATGGCGGAATTGCCCCTGGCGGCTTCCAGGCATTTGCCAATGGCGGCGTTGTCTCTGGTCCCACTCTTGGCCTTGTAGGCGAAGGGCGTTACAACGAAGCCATTGTTCCCCTCCCTGATGGCAAGAGCATTCCAGTGCAGCTTGGCGGCAAGTCTGCTCGCGATCTCATGGGAGGCAATGCTCCTGGTATGCCTGCCGCTCCTTCTCTTAATATGAAATTTGAAACCACCAAGATCAATGGCGTAGAGTATGTAAGCAGGGAACAGTTAGAAATGGCTATGGCAGAAACACGTCGTGCTTCCATTTCTGGAGGAGCAAAACAAGGCATGGCAATGACTTTAGATAAAATCAAACAAAGTCCCTCCACTCGTTCTCGCATTGGTATGCGCTAATGGCAGTTTTCCCTTCTATCCGACCGACTAGGCGCTCTTATGCGCCGGGACAATTCCCTACAAAAGTTTATCGAGGTCTTTCTGGCGCCACTGTAAAGCGCATCTTTGGCAATCGTTCATTTGGTCATACCATCGAACTAGAGTTTGCCAACATCACTGATGCTAATGTGAAGCTCATTCTTGACCATTATTACGGACAAACTGGAAATTACACGCGTTTTACTTTGCCCGATAATATGTTTTCTGGCATGAGCGCTAGCCTTCGTGGCGTTGTGCAAGCTCCAACAAGTATTCTCTGGGAATACGCTCAGCCTCCGCAAGTTGAAAGCGTGTTCAATGGAAGAAGCACTGTTACAGTAAGCTTAATTGGCGAGCTTGACTACTAAAGAACTTGGTTATGCAAACTTCTGTCCACATTGGACATTTTCTTTTTATAGAAACTGCCAACAATCAAAGTCATTATTATCAAAACTACTTCTTTGGCAAGGGGGCAACCGCTGTTGCCATTCCTGGTAGCGCGTCTCCAGTGTATCGCCATGCTCCGTTTAGAGTTGAAGGGGCATTGTCTTCATTAAATGGAGAGAACAGTTTGCTGCGTGTCCTGTTTCCGCATAGCGCTTTTACTGTTGCTCTAGTCGAAAATGGAGAAGGAAATCGTCTTAGTAAGCTTTCGCTTAAAACAGTATGGATGGCCACTTCTGGAGCGGTCATTGACTACGCTTCTTACACTAAAACCGCCGAATACGAAGAGTTTTACGTCGGAGTGGGCGCATCTTTTGATGATACTACTGTTGAGCTTCGCTTCAGAAGCGCTATGGACAGTGTAGGAGCTTCTTTCCCGCGTCAAACATTCTCCTCTAAAAATGTTGGTTTTTTGCCATTAAATGCCGAAATTTCCTTGCGTTAATGAACGATCTCATTGGCCTTGAATATCAATGGGGAGCGAATCCCGACGAAAAACTAGGATATTGCGATTGCTTCCAATTGTTCTGCGCCGTAAGGCGAAGGCTCGACATGAAAGACTATGCTCAGCAATTTGCGTGGGTGTACGAATACTATGAAGAGGCTTCGTTTTCATGGCGCATCATGAAAACTTGGCTTAGAGAAAACTGTTTTCCAACCATCGAAACAAAGAATGGAGACGTGGGGATGTTCATCAAACGACCGGCCTTGGCAGCAGTAGCGAATGGACGCATTTATTGTATTGCTCCTAGGGGTAGAAGCGTTAGCATGATTAGCAGCAACGACACTTTGTCGTTAATCAATTGGTTTAGGCCGCGATAGTTAATCATGCGCAAGCTTCTTCCTTACGAACAGCATCTGATTGAAGCTCTTGGTATTACAGAAGAAGAATACTGGCAGTTTTATCTTGCTCGTTTAAATTACAAAGATGAAAAACAGGGAACAGTTCTAGACGTAAGAGCAGACGTTGGGACGGTTGCCCTTGTCCTCACCATTGTCGGCACTCTTGCACAAGTAGGAGCAGCGTTACTTGCGCCACGACCGGAACCTCCATCGCAGGCAATGGGCCGCCGCACTCGCAATACTTTTTTTGCTCCGCGCTATGGTTTTAATTCCTTCCAAGAAGTGGCTCGCTATGGTGACCCAGTAAACCTTATCTATACAAACGTTTCGGAAAATGTAGCAGGTGGAGTGCGCGTAAATACTTCTTTAGTGTGGTCCGCAGTGCATAGTCTTGGTTCTCGGCAGTTTATGCAAATGCTTGCCGTAATTGGAGCTGGTCCTATTGAAGAATTTGGCTATGGCCGCACAGCATTTGGTCAAACGCCGTTGAGAGATATCCCCTCCCAACGCTTTTGGCTTTACGCTCAACCAGAAGGCGGTCCTCTTGCATTTTTACATAATCAATATCCAAGACCATTGAATTCAGATGACCCATCAAGAGAAGGTATCACTCCCGCTGATGCTGTTTACAAAGCCAATACATCAGGACTTAATAGACCGGAAGGTTTTAGTCAAGCATTTTCTCCAACCACAGCGTCTTCGTTAGGACTTTATGACGTAGTACCAATTCGCGTACAAGTAGAGGATCGCGACGATGAAGGCCGAGAAAAGCGGGATCAACTTGGCGTAAATTTAACGGGGAGAGGCGCTTACTGGCCTGATACATGGCCTATTACTGGCGTGCGTCCTGCTTTGCCAGCGGGAAGTGAAATGACTTTGATTTTCAGGGAAGACGATGGAAGGCGGACCGATGAAGATGTTGAAAGGGCTGCAGTGGATTTACGTAGTTCATATATTACAATTTTTGACTCTTCAAGTTTGTACAAAATTGGCGCCGCTAAATTTAAAATGATTTCCAGCTCCATTCAAAGTACGAGCGACGTTGAGGGGCAATTTACTTTTCGCTGCATAGAAGAGGGAGTATTATGCGAGGAGGATTACAATACTCTTAACTACCAGCAAAACGGAGAGGAATTACGGCAAAAAAAACGTGATATTGAGGCTTTAATTGCACAATTAAACGTTGAGTATGGCCAAGCTTTTTCTAATAAAATTACAGGCGTTGCCGCCTCTGAGATTGATGCGCAGCAGGCGCGTTTAGAACAATTAGATGAAAATATTTTAAATGCATCAGCTATTAGAAGAGGTACTATAACCTCGCGGGATTTTAGAGATATTTTGGACGCAACAGGATCCTTCACGGACGCCAATACGCAAATTGAAGCATATGAAAATCAGATTAGAGAGCGCAACAGGATTATTGATGCCAATAGGGAGGCAATTTCTGACATTGATGACTCCATCGCTGATATTTTGGCGGAAAGGCCATTTACCGATGATCAACGCCAGAGATATAGGGCATTAAGGAATCGAAAAGCAGATAAGAAGCAAGCGATTAGGGACCAAACAACTGCTAAGAAAGAAGATCGAAAACAAATTAACGATATAACACGACGACTTATGCCTCGTGCAATTCAAGAGGGCTTATACGACAGTGATCCTGGCACTAATTTAAAAGAAGAACTTCGTAATATGCGTAAAGAGCGTCGCCAAATTCGGCGTAGTCTTGATGAGCTGATAAGAGATCAGAGAGATACTGCGGCCGAAACAGCAGCCCAGCGAGATTGGCAGAGGCGGTATGATCAGGCGCAACAGGAACTCAGCGAAACCATTGCCGAGCTGAATAATAAAAATAATTGGAATGATTATTTTAATACAAAATGCATTGCAAAAATTGATGAAATTAGCTATGAAACGACTACTAAATGTGATATTGTAAATTTTTGCTTCAAAAGCAAAATTTTCCAGCGCATTCAAGGTCGCCAAAGTAAATATGCTGAAACTGATATGCAGGGGCATAAGGATAGCGATAATGGCGTACGCAATCGCACATCGCTATTTTGGATGCTTTATAAAAAACCTGCTGATGAGCGCTATACAAGAGCAAAATACGTACTGGCTATTCGCAACGGGAAAGAAGTAGACATTTATACTCATCTGCGCTTTATCGCAGCAAGTAAAGAAAAATGGCAATTTAAATTTGAGCCCATTCTTGATCTTCCCGCCGAACTACGTACGCATAACGATGGCGCAAATATTGATGTTTTGTACTTGCGAACATTTGGCTATGGTTTAAATGATGAGCAGCAAACTCTTTCTCTTGACGGTGGGCACACTTTAGTGTTCCGTGGCAAGCGTCGTCAAACTATTCGTTTGCGTCCGCGTCTTAATCGCACACCTCAGTTTGTTGATGAGTGGGGGCTATTCTCCTTGCGTTCTGATACGCAAATTTCTTTTTCTTTTGATAGCGGCCCGGAAAATACATTGGTCGCCGTAACCGAACAGCAGCTTCAGGCTTTTTCTAACGATCTTTACAAAGACTTGGTCTTGCTCGGGTTGAACATTTACAGCGGCCAAGGCGTGCAAGATTTACGCTCCCTTAGTGCATGGGTAACGAAAGGGAAAAAAGTAAGAAAACTTAGTGACAGTGGATCGTACGACTTGAACGTTTCTTCATCTACTAGCTTTGCTCCCGAGATCTTTTTAGACACAATTCTTGATGTAAAAAATGGCATTGGAGCATATGCCGATCCAAATGGCATTGATACTGTTCGACTTGGAAAAGCGCAAAAGTTTTGCAAAGCTAATAACTATTACATGGATGGTGTTATCGCGCAACCGCAATCTTGGCGTGAATTTTGGAGCACAGTGGCTCCATTTTCGTTATTGGAATTTGCAAGAATTGGCGGGAAGGAAACACTTGTGCCGGCAGTGCCTTATGACGTCTATGGGAAAGTCACGAGAAACATTTCTATTTCCGCATTATTTAACCAAGGAAATATTCTTGAAGGTAGCTATAAGGAAGAATTTATTGACTACGGAGACAATACTCAAGACTTAATTGCCACTATTGTTTATCGCGATACCGAAGATGATAATGTTTTTCCTGGAAATACGAGCGTAACTGTTGCCCTCGCTGATTCCATTGAAAATGAGAGCCTTAGGCAGTCATTTGATTTGTCTGATTTTGTTTCCACGCGACGGCAAGCCTTACATTACGGCATGCTGCTTTGCCAGCAGCGTCGCTGGTCTCGTCGAGCAGTAGAGTTTCAGACCTTTCCCACCGAAAGTCCAATTGAGCCTGGTAGTTACATTTACGTGCAAACAGATCAAAACCAATGGGACGATTTTTATAGTGGTGTTATCGAAGCGAGTGGCAAGCTCAATACGCCGTTAGCAGAAGATCCAATCAATGGCTCCTATACTGCATTATTGTATAGCGGTGATCCTGACAACAGCGTGACAAGACTTCTGTCTGTATCAGTGACGAATAGTCAGTCTTCTGCTCTTGCCGCTTACAAAGGATGGCTCTTTGTTCTTGGAACAGCGCTTACTGCAAAGCGTGTATTTCGCGTGACCGAAGTGACAATGGAAGAGGAAGGTGAAATTACAGTGCGAGCCACGGAACATCCATGCGATGAAATCAATGGCCAAACACTTTCCAAGATTGTCCGTTTTGACGATACACTATTTAAGATTGATTGATGCTAGTATTAAAACAAAAGCTTTAGAGCAATGCCTTTTTACACTGGTCGCACTGGTAAGCTTCGCCTTGGTGGAAGCGAGGTTTCCAAGGTAAAGAACTGGACGCTTGATACGTCCGTCAACATGCTGGATACCACTTCCCTTGGTGATACAGCTAATACTTTCACTCCGGGATTATTTAGCGCAACTGGTAGTGCTTCTCTGTCGTATTACAACGGCGATACCACCGATACAACTAATCTTCTTGAGAAGATCGCCAAGACTGGTGCCATTACTGATAGCGATGAAGTCACTCTTACTTTTGAAGTGGGTACTGGTCAAACCTTCGCCGCTGATGCTTTTATCAACAGTGCAAGCATTTCTTCTTCCACTGATGAGCTAACAACTGTTTCATTCAACTTCACTATCAACGGTCCCCTCACTTCTGTTGTGCTTACTGGCACCACCTGATTTTGGGTATAGATACAATGGAATAATTAAGGCTGTAGCGAGATGACATTTTTTGTTGGCCATACAGGCGCAATTAAGCTACAGCGTGGCGGCGAAAACTCTTTTATCGCTACCATCTCTCCTGGCGACGTCAATACTACGTTAAATAGATTTAGCTTTGAAAGGAGTGACGACAATTTAATCACTGGAGATCTTCTTGAAATCACCACGGAAGATCCGCGTGGTCTTCTTTTTCTTCCTCCATCGTTTTGGAATATTCCAGGAGAGACCGTAGACGGTTATGACGAAGTCGTATGGGCGTCTGGAAGTACAGCCGGTCTTGTCGGCTGGGATGATGACAATATTACAACTAGCTCAGATTTGCCTCCTGATGGATATGACGAATTTAGGCTAGACGACTATATTTTCTCAGACAACGCACGCGCATATGCCAATATTAATGCCGTAGGCGGCATACGTTTATTTGAAAACTTTAACGATGCAATAAATAATGAGAGAGCAGACGAATACGAGCTTGCCACTTTTTACGGAGAGCCCATTGAAATAACAGTTGCAATTAGGGACACTAGATACAATACGCTTGGTTCTGTCACCTCTTTTGAGATCAATACAGACAGAGCTGCAATGGAGACCACTAGCCTGTCGGATAGGTTTAAGCAGCAATATTCCGCTGGGCTATTAAGCGGCAATGGCAGCATTGAATGTCTATTTAGTTACGAAACAGTAGGCAATGAGGAAATACCATTGTTCTTATTGCAAGTGATTAATCGACTGGATGTTGGCAGCAGTTTTAAGGCACTTCTTTCTCTTTCTTCTATTGACAAATCCCCGTCGTTCAGGGAAGAAGTATATTATGACATTGAGGCAGTAGTGACGAGAGCGGGAGTAACGGTCAATTCTGATGCCTTAGTCGCGTGCTCAATTGATTTTGTTACTACCGGAGATTTCAAATTGAGGGTGGGAGTGCCTACGGAATACATCCTTAAGGAAGACGACGACCGTATTTCCGTCGAACAGAGCCTTGATTATCTGCTTCAGGAAATAACCGACTGATAATAGCTAATATCGTTTAAGACTAGACTGTATTGAGACTCGCACCTTCCTGCAATGGCTGATCAAAGAATTACGGAGCTTGTAGAACTTCCCCAGGGAGGCGTATCGTCCAATGACGTACTGCCTATTGCAGACGTAAGTGCTAGTCAGACAAAGAAGGTGCAAGTGAAAAGCCTGATTCAAGCAGGTTTTAATCTTGCAGACGCTTCTACGCTGGATATTTCCAAAATCAACCAGGCAAGCGCAGCAAAACTTGGAGCGGCGGCCATAGGGACTAATGTCCTTACTTACGACAAGATTCAACAGGTCAGTGCCACTGATCGCCTATTGGGAAGAAGCAGTGCAGGCGCGGGAAATATAGAGGAAATTATTTGCACTTCATTTGCTCGCTCTTTGCTGGACGATGCAGATGCCACGACGGCACGTTCAACGCTTTCTCTTGGCGTTGTTGCCACTGGTAATACCATCAACACTTCCCTCATTGAAGATCTCGCCATCACAACTGGCAAAATCAATAATGATGCAGTTACTACTGCAAAGATTGCTGATGCCAACATTACCACGGCAAAGATTGCAAACGGAGCAGTTGATAGTGCTCAATTAGCCGCTAGCGGAGTCGTTCAAGGTAAACTAGCCACCAATTCTGTTATCACTGTCAACATTGTTGATAGCGGAGTCACGCAGGCAAAGCTCGCTGCCAATGCAGTGGGAACTGTCAATATTATTAGCAGTGGCGTCACTCAATCCAAGCTTGCTGCCGATGCCGTAAGTACGGTCAATATTACCGATTCGGCGGTAACCCTCGCCAAAATGGCAAGTGGAAGCGTTGGCACTGCTCAGCTTATCGGTAGTGGCATTACACAAGAGAAGCTTGCCGCCGACGCAGTAGCGACTATTAACATCATTGCTTCTGGCATTACTCAGGCGAAGCTTGCTGCCAATGCAGTGGCTACTGTCAACGTTGTAGATAGCGGCATCACTCAAGCAAAACTAGCCAGCGCCTCTATTGATACTGTCAACATTATCAATGGTGCGGTAACACTAGCCAAAATGGCCAGCGGAAGCGTTGATACTGCTCAGCTAGTCGCCAGTGGCATCACTCAAAGCAAATTAGCGGCAAACGCAGTGGGTACTGTTAACGTCGTTGATTCTGGTATTACTCAGCAAAAACTTGCCGCCAATGCAGTAGCGACAATTAACATTGCTGATTCTGGCATTACGCAAGCAAAACTTGGAAGTAGTTCAGTAGACACTATTAACATCATTGACGCTGCAGTAACGTTGGCAAAGATGGCCACCGGTAGCGTTAATACTGCTCAACTCATCGCTAGTGGTGTCACTCAGGAAAAACTTTCCGCCAATGCAGTGGCGACCATTAATCTGGTCGATAGTGGAGTTACGCAGTCTAAACTTGCTGCGAATTCTGTCACAACAATTAATTTAATTGACAGTGGTGTTACGAATAGCAAGCTGGCATCTGGTAGCGTCACCATTGGTAAGCTAAACATTGCGTCTGGAGAACTCAGTGGCACTGTAATTACTGCTAGCTCTATTTTACCAGGAAGCTATACCGCTGGCTCCATTACAACTTCCGACCTGGCTGATAACGCAGTTACATTTGCCAAAATTCAGCAAGTAGCGTCTGGCGTACTGCTTGGACGCGCTAGCGCAGGGAGTGGAAATGTAGAAACTATCACGCTTACCGCAGCGGGAAGAGCACTGCTAGATGATAATGACGCCAGCGCACAGAGAGCCACTCTTGGCCTGGGCACTTTGGCCATTCAAAACACGGTTGGAAGTGGAGATTATGACGCAGCTTCCATTGTTTCTGTCGATATTGCAGATAGTGCAATTATTACATCAAAGTTGGCGGATAGTGGTGTTACTACCATTAAAATCGCAGACGGCAATATAACCATAGATAAGCTTGCTAGTAATTCTGTTAGCACCGCAAAACTGGTTGATAGCGGAGTGACCACCGTCAAGATTGTTGATAGTGGCATCACCCAAGCAAAGCTTGCTGCCAATGCAGTGGCAACAATCAATCTTGTTGATAGTGGAGTGACCACTGCAAAGATTGCTTCTGGTGCAGTCACTATCGGCAAGCTTTCTCTTTCATCGGGAGAATTAACCGGATCTGTCATCACTGCTTCTTCCATCCCATCGGGAAGCTATGCAAATGGATCAATTATCACTGCTGACATTGCTGATAATGCAATTACATTTGCAAAAATTCAGCAAGTGGCATCTGGCGTGCTTCTCGGTCGTGCGAGTGCTGGTAGCGGCAACGTAGAAACTATCGCCCTGACGGAAGCCGGCAGGGCATTGTTAAACGATGCAGATGCCACTGCTCAGCGCACAACGCTTGGCCTTGGCTCTATGGCCATCCAAGCTGCTTCTGGCGTGCTCATTACGGGCGGCACAGCAGTGCTTAGTAGCGGCACGATTTCTTACGCGACAATCAATGGTGGTGTCATCAGTGGAATCACTGACCTTGCCATTGCCGATGGTGGCACGGGCGCTTCTACGGCCTCTGGCGCACGAACCAACCTTGGACTTGCCATTGGCACTGACGTGCAAGCCTATGATGCTGCACTTGCATCAATCGCAGGACTGACGACGGCATCTGGCCAAATCATTTATACCACTGCTTCCGACACTTACACCACCACCACGATTACTGCTGCTGGCCGCGCCATTCTTGACGATGCAGATGCCAGTGCTCAGCGTGTCACGCTTGGGCTTGGCTCCTTGGCGGTGAAAAACACAGTTGGCAGTGGAGACTATGATTCTTCTTCCATTGTTACTGCCAACATTGCCGATTTTGCAATTACCACTGCAAAAATTACTGACAGTGGCATTACAACTATCAAGATTGCTGATGCAAATGTTACGCAAGCAAAACTAGCTAGTGGTTCCGTAAGCACTACCAAGATTGTCGATAGTGGCGTGACCACTGCAAAACTGGCTGATAATGCAGTTTCTTACGCAAAAATCCAAGCGACTACTGCGAGCGATGTTATTCTTGGTCGTTCGTCTGCAAGCGGCGGCACTATAGAAGAAATTACTTGCACTTCAGCGGCACGTTCGATCCTTGACGATGCCTCAATTGCCGATATTCGCACAACACTTGGTCTTGGCACTCTTGCCACTCAAAACGGAACTTTCTCTGGAACTTCCACTGGTACCAATACAGGCGATCAAACAATTACGCTTTCTGGGGATGTCACAGGTACAGGGACTGGCGCTTTTGCAACGACTATTTCCAACAATGCGGTAACTACTGTCAAGATTCTTGATGGGGCTATTACAACTACAAAAATTGTTGATAGTGGCGTGACAGCCGCAAAGTTAGCTGATGATTCTGCTGCTATTGTTGCTGGTTCCACTCCAGCCGGAGATGGTGATTTTGTTGGGCAGCAATGGCTGAATACAAATACTGGCATTGAATATACTTGGACCGGCAGTGCTTGGTTACGCCAAAGCGGTCTTTCCACTGCTGTCATTTCCGGGGATACTATCTATAGTTTTACCACTTCTTATCCTGATTCGTTTAGCGCTTCTATTGTTCCGTCTCTTAATACCCAAGTAGCGACTAGATTTTTTGCTGGTCCCGCTAGCGGCAGTGCCGATGCGGCTCCTACTTTCCGAGCTATTTCTGCTAGCGATTTACCCAAGGCAACTACGACAGAATTGGGCGTAGCGCAAGCCGGCACTGGTCTCGTCACTGTCAGTGGCATCTTTAACCATGCAAATAACGTAGCGTCTGGTACGTATTATAAAGTTAGTGTTGATGCGCAGGGACATATCACAACCGGGGAGACTTCTCTTGTCTCTGACGACATTCCTTCATTGCCCGCATCAAAAATTACTACCGGCACATTTGGCAGCGGTTTTATTGCTGACGAATCAATTATTGCTTCTAAGCTGGCCAATTATTCCGTAAGTCAATTCGGCGAAGCTCCGCCAATTGCAGATTTCATTGGACAATTCTTCTTTAATCCATTGGAGAAAGATCTTTACCTATGGGATGGCAACGTCTGGAATCCCGTTGGCATTAGTGTTGGCGAAATTATTTTTGGTGGCACTTACAACGCCAGTGGTAATACTATTGCAAGCGTAAGCGCTGATGGCGCAGGCATTGGACTTTCAGTTGGCCAGCCATTACCAGCAGCATCTACTACGTTTAATCGCTATTACGTTGTCGTGGCCAGTGGAGGAACGGGCACTTCTCCTGCCCCTGAAACAATTCTTCAGCCACCTGATATTCTGCTTTGCAATGGCACGGCATGGGTGGAACTTGACGTTAGCTCTACTTATCTTTCTCAGGCCGCGTCAAACGTTGCATTTTCGCCTGCTGGAACCATTGGCAGCACCAATGTTCAGTCGGCCATTGAAGAAGTTAATACTGAATGCCGTAATTTAAACAATGTAGCTAGTGGCATTCTCGCTACTGGCTACGGTGGCACTGGAGCTAATTCCTATACAAGGGGAGACATACTTGTTGGCAGTGGTACCACTTTAATCAAGCAAGCAGTTGGCACCAATGGTCAAGTGCTTACTGCTAATTCAGCCTTTGGCGGTGGCGTGCATTGGACTACGCCTACTGTTGGTACTGTCACTTTAGTGAGCGTTAATTCTCCACTAACTGTCGTCAGTGGAAGCACTACTCCCATTATTTCTATTCCTGATGCATCGACAAGCGTAAGGGGAAGCGTCCAGCTCACTGATAGCACGAGCACTACCAGCTCCTCTCTTGCTGCTACTGCCACTGCAGTCAAGAGCGCTTTTGATCTTGCTAATGCTGCTCTTCCTCGTGCTGGTGGCACCATTACTGGCGAAGTGGTCATCGGCAATACTGGTACGCTGTTGTTTGAAGGCGCCATTGATAACGCTTTTGAAATTCAGCTCACTGCTGCTGATGCCACTTCAGATAAAGTGGTGACACTGCCGGATACTACTGGCACTGTTATTACCACTGGAGACACTGGCACCGTCACTAATGCGATGCTTGCTGGCAGTATTGCTGATACTAAGCTTTCTACAATTTCTACTGCAGGAAAAGTTAGCAACAGCGCCACCACTGCTACTAGCGCCAACACTGTAAGCGCAATTGTTGCTCGCGATAGTAGCGGAAATTTCTCTGCTGGCACTATTGATGCCACCATTGATGAAGGAACTTTCTAATCAATGACAAATAAAGCCTTTTAGAATTGCGAAAGACTTATTAGTCTTCTGTAATTCCGAAAGGCTTTAATCATGGCTGGTGTTCTTCAGCATCTGCGTT
>JACCEC010195247.1_pt1 | contig 17819 bp, 22 predicted proteins | sample 7450121 | NCBI WGS metagenome assembly JACCEC01 (sample SAMN15323455, study PRJNA562643) | freshwater metagenome | isolation source: river surface water | place: USA:Blue River Watershed | collected 2017-08-18 | reverse complement strand
TTCCTTTATTCTGTATCATCTAGTTCTTCTACTTCAGCCATAGCTCCAATAGAGATACCATTAACTTGACCTGATTTGACCATCTCCCAAAGATTATCATCCTTGATTTGAAGTGTCATTAACCAAGTACCTTTGGTTACAGCTTGAGAATTTAATACCATATCAGCAGGAGCAATATACGATTCGATTACATCGAAAGTATCTGTCATTACCATGTGGAATAGATTTGCTCGTTGTAGAGAAGAATTAAAAGATTCTTTAGCTTTACGAACTTCTTCCGCTGAGGTATAATCCCCGTGGAGGTCAGTTGAATCTGGAAGCATAGCAACATAAGTTACTTGCTTCAATTCTTCGTTTAATGCTTTGGCGACTTGGACCTTAGTATTAATTTTATTCATAATATCCTTTGTATTCGAAAGTATTAAGCACTTTCTTTTAATATACGCCTTGTAGTAATTATACCACATAATAATCAGAATTACTAGTTAAATAACTCCGATTATGTAAATATTAATTTTTCTTGTATAGAATTATACGACCTACATCTAATGTTACTGCTGTCCCTGCTGCAAGAATTGTCGTAATGTGAGTTTGGATACGAGATACTACAGTAGCTCCGCTTGCACCATATGAGTTAATATCGTTAATACCTATTTAGAAAAGCTCGGTGAATGGATGATTTAACTTCTGGTTTATTCAGAAATACTTGCAGATGAGCAGGTATATTTACTGGCGCTTCATTTTGTTTTCTTATTTTAGTTAAACAAGCCTTAGTTAAATCGTCCATAATTTCCTTTCGTTAAACATGCTTGAACTACTTCTTTTGATTTGTTCTTTACAGAACTAGGTGGATTATCTATAGTCCAAGCCATGTGATTTCCTTCCTTTACAATATTGAATGATATGATTGCATCTTGGCTACTGCGGTCATAGCTTGCGCCAACGTCCACCCGGCGCGACTGACAACTTGGAACGAACCATATTTCATACTCGACGCAGCAGCCCCCGTACTGCCACCTATCGACACGTTGCGTGACAAGGTGCGCCCGAGCAAGTTTGGCGAGATAGTAGCATTCGCTGTCTGGTCCATACCTGCGGTGAGAATCCCAGTCGTGGCATCCCAAAATGCCCAATAGACATGCTTACCTGTTGGCGTTGAACCAACAAAATTGGCTCTGTTGTCGATACTGCCTGCAGCGAAAATAGTTCTCACACAAAAGTTTGTGGCAACCCCGGAACCTGTGTAGAAGGTCCAGCTATCGCCACCGCCGAATTGCGCGATGGTCGCAAATCCTGCACTGTGATTGTCTTTATCAAGCACCATAGCAATCAGTAATGAATTATTCAACGACATAGTAGCATTAGCGGCTGTAGCGTGGTAGTACCCGTTACCATCCATGTTCCACATCGCGTCAGCTATCGTCGCACCAGCACCTGTGATGCGCGGCAACACTGTGCCCACTGATGGGTTCATAGTCGCGTTGTCACTATCATCAATGGATGAGAATGCGTAGTTAGCGTCACTCTGATACCAAGCATCACCCATAGAGAACACGACATTAAACAGGTCAGAAGTCACACCATCTGTGACCAACACTCTTAGCGTGTTCAGCGTCGGCGTTCCCCAGTTCACGTTCGTATCATTAACCAATCGCAGCTCATTTCCAACGATGGCGAAGTTGCCATGTAAGTCACCACTTAGCAACTGGTATGTACGACCACTTGCAAATGTCCCTATCACATAAGGAAAAGCTCCGGGGTCACCAGCAACATCAAGACCTGATCCGATGTCGGACTGCGTAACAAGAGTTGATGGCAGCACCTCACCATTGAACGATGCCACGCGCACAAATCTCGCGTCCGTTTGGTCAGAGAACGACTGAGACAACTGAAAGAAGGTACCCAGCACATCACCGTAATAGTTGTGTAGCTTGGCACCGGTTGCAGCTAAGCAATGGTAGTCGTGCTCGATAGCGTCCGCGAAATAGCTGGAGTTTTGGTATGACCGAAGCCATGTAGCTAAGTTCGCAGGAGGTATTTCGTGGAAGTGCAAGCCGCCTTCATAACAGACCACAGGTTTCGTGCCAGTGTGTACCTTCTGCGCTGCCATCCCTGCCATGCTCTGGATGCTTGAAAGTTTATTACGCAATAGCTGGTTGGCACTCGTATCAGTGATATACACCGTTGATGGTGTAGCAGACACCGTAACAGCGCCGGTAATTGACCACGCCACGCCGTCAGAATCAACCGTAAGCGCCCAAACATCATAGGTAGTCCCGTTGCTCAGTGAGCCAATGGACGACGCAGCGGTATAGGTTGCCGGTCCTGCGGTGTATGTCTGCGTTTGAAAGGCGATGGCCCCGGTGCCTGTAGTCAGTTGCGACTGTGTTGGTGTGGACCCCTGCGCCCACACCGAGATGTACACGGTTCGACTGGATGAACACCATGTTTTTGGTAGCAATGCACCTGTTGAGACATCTACAGCAAGGCCCCACCACAGGCCGCCAAAGTAAGGCGCGAATGCTACATGGGACACCTGTGTTGCAGCATCGCCAATCAAACGACCTTGAGTAACAGTAGGGTTTGCAAACTGGGACGCCAATACACGCCTGACGCGCTCTTGTCCTAGTGCTGTAACAAATGTCTGCCAATTACGTACAGACTGTGCGGCGTAGTTCACATTCATGGCCTGGGTTTTGCCAGCTTCTACAGTGTTCACCACAATGGCATTTATGAGTCCAGCGTTTACCGGTATCACGTTTGTCAAGCCAACGTCTACGCAGGCTTGAAAGGTATTGGCGTCAATTACTTTACAGTAGGTTGTAACGGAGCCGTACCGCACCTGATAGTTAGGTTCTACGCCTGCTAAACGATTCTGCACCGTGTCAAACAAGGCTATAGGGGTTGCATTTGAAAGTCCGTGGGCCGCAAGCGTATAGGTATTCGCACCAGAGTTTGTCGTAGCCACGCGCTTGGTGAACGCCATCCAATCTGTCCAAGCGGTCCCGTGTGCCCAAGGGGCAGCATAGTTCCATATTTCATTACCATGCTCAATCCATAGTTTCGTACTTGGACTGAGTTGCAAACCCACCAAAGAGACAAGTTCGTTTAGATAACTTTGCGTTGATCTGGCTGGAATGTTTATCCAAAGCTCAGGCCGCATCCTCCCAGCGGAAGCTGCCGCTGAGCCGAGGCGATTGGCAAGGTCTAAAACAAACTCCCATGGCAGACCTTTTCCCCCCATGACCGGAGCGTACATGGTCATACCAGTAGGCAAAATGCGGTCTGCCCAGTCAGTCTCCAATGAGGCCGAAGCGACAACCATGTCCATTGTGCGCAACACCCGTGCTTTCAGGTTTATGTGCCAAGACAGGAAGTCTGAGTGCCACACGGACCCTGCTTGCCAAGCTGCCAACTGGTCGGTGTAGATCACCTTCACGTTTGTACAACTGCCCTTGTGCCACAAACACAAAGCCATCGAACCAAGTGTCGAGGCATCAAATGTGAACTGTGTAGCTGTGGTGTACCCGCTCCCTGGCTCGTTGTACCCGGACACCTGAATCTCGCAGCCGTCCGGGTTAAGGATGGTTAGGTTTGATGATGCGATCTGATTTGCAAAATCAGCCAGCTTCCTGCGAAACGTGTCCAAAGGGTCGCTTGCAGTTATAGCGCCTTGATTTGCAGTGTACGCACCGCTGGCATGAGCACCGCGCTCTTCTTTACCTGTGTGATACATCAAGTTGGAAAATACCCATCCGTTGGAGTATGACGTAATCCACGCCATATTAATACCTAGGTTCAATGCATTTGGATTTAGTGTAGGTTGCGTAAAAGTATTAAGTACAGCTTTCATCGACAGATTTAAACCTATTTTCATAGACGAACCTCCTAGGTATATGCAACAATATTACTAGCAGTAGTACCAACAGCATTCACACGTTTAATATAGAAAGGTCCAAGAGTTGAACCAGCGTTTACATTACTAAATGTAACAACAGAATCGTCTACGTTTACAACAGCTACATTTCCAGCAGTGCCTACATATAACTGCCGTACTTCTTGTGAGAAATTAGTACTTGCATGTGGGGTTACCGCAAAGACTAAAGGTGATGGGGATTGATCTTGAGTCATATATTTCTTTCGTTAAGGCGAACCTGAATTCTCAGGTTCTTTTGTTTTAGTTAAGCAGTGTTTTCTAAGTTATTACTTGAAGTATCTGTACCGTTAGGTGAAAGTGATGTACCTTCACCGGCAGTTGCTAGACCAGCACCACTCTTAGAAGTGTTGCCTGTTAAAATTTCTGTTTGCGGTTCTAAATCAACAGGTAGTTCATCAATACCAAGTGAGTTACGAACAGAGTTAAGTACTTCACGATCAAGTTCAAGTAATCCGGTGCTAGAATAGCGTTGGAAAGCTTTGCTAACTGATTCCAAGTCTGTATCATCAATACCGTCATAATCAAGAGTACCACAACGAGTTACGTCCCAACCATTGAGTTCATACGTTTGCTGGATTAGTTCTTTGTTCAGAACTTCAGCTACAACCTTAATCATTGTTTCAGCAGCTACACCTGTCATACTGTTCTTTAATGAACCAAGAGCGAATGAACCTACTTGGGTTTGGCCCATTTGAGTTACTTCACTGAATAACGATGTTACAATCAAATTCTTGTAGTAATCCTTGATCTTATTCAGATCAAATGCTTTCTTACCATCCATTGAAAGTAATTCAAGTTTAAACAAAGGTTGTTTAGAAACTTCGTCGTAAGCTAATGGTAAAAGGAAAGCTGTCTGTTGATTCATCTGTAAATTACGTAGAGCGTTCTCATAATAAAGTTTGATGGACTTTTGGCTCGGGCTTGCATCCTCACTTAGATACTGAGGGGGTATACTCAGTACTGGAATACCAGATACATCCTTAGATACGGAAGTAGCTTCTAGGTCTTCTAAGGCTGTTAGGAAGCGCCAAGCTAAGTAAGCGTCACGTAGCGGTGACTTACCGAAAGGATCGCCTCTGTGCTTACCTGAACGGAACAATAAAATCTTACTTCTAGGTAGAACAACTTCCTTATTTTCTCTGCCGCTAAATCTGTTATACTGGTCAGAGATTCCTGATAAGTTTTGTTTAACACCAAGGATATCATTGCCATCTGGACTGAAGATAAACTTTTCAATAGTCTCTTGAGCACGGATAGGAAGTTTCTTCCAACCAATAATACCGTCATTATATTTACTACCGTTTGCAGTATAACGTTTGCGATAAACTTTCTCATGTACAGAGAAACCAAACATATTCATAGATAGAACATCACGAATAAACTCAGGCCATGTACCTTCCATATCATGCATCATTTCTTCTACAATTTTACATTGTTTCTTTTCTTCTTCTGATGCTTCTTTCGGAGGAACCATGTTCCATTTAGCTTTACCTATGATATTATCGAACAGAGTAAGCGCAGAGTTGATACTAGAATGCGCTGACATTTTCTTGTAAGTGATAATACTAGCAGGGAAGTTCAGTTCACGCTTTAGGTCCGAGTCGGTTACACCTCCGAAGACCGACAGACCTAGGCTACCCATCTCTGAAAGTTTAAACCTATCTGGTTGATCTACCTGAGTTTGCATTGATTGTTTTTTTGTTGCCACTACAGGCTCCTTTATGGGTTATACTATTAAAAATTAAATGAAGGTAAAGACTGAAAGGATTGCATCGGAACAGAACTTTGATTAAAATTTACGTTCATCATTGGTACGGAGGGTGAACTGTTGAAAGTACCTAGGGAGAAGTCGGGTATGTTGTTACCTTGGTTTAATAGGTAAAAAGCATCTGAGGTTGCATCCACAAGGTCATCGTGATGTTTTCCGTTACCATCAAATAACTCCAACTGATCAAAATAATTCTTGTTCCATTCGGCGTTTATTACTTGTACAAAACGTGCTTCTGTTACAGCAGCGAATGGTTGAAATCTAGTCAATTTAGATTTAACAGGTCTTTGTAATTTACACACAAATCCCATTTCAGCTAATCGTCGTTGTAAGTCTCTCGCATACGCTCCAGCTTGCGCATTAGGATCACATGGAATTGACCAAATAACATCTCTTCCAAACTGTCGTGCTAGTTCAAATATTTTATTTTCAACATCATGAACTCTAGCCTGCATTGTGTGAGTAAATTCAATAGTATAGATACTTTGCTTACTTTTAGACATGAGAACAAAGGCTGTACTATCTGGTGATTTCTGTGCCTCAGAAACTGCAGTAAATGCTAAGTCTACACCCATGACTCTTTTTGTTGAATCAATTGGAGGATAATCAACAATATCTACATGATTCCTGTGCCAGTATCCGCTTGTTTCTTCTCGTGCTGTCCAACTACCTTCCAGCATAATTAAACGCTGGACTCTAGGTAAGGACATAAGATTAGATAAATAATCAGTATTAGCTAAATATTTATTATCCCAAATTCGCGCCGAGCAGAAGCGAAAGCTACGAATACCACTTGCATTTCCTTTACCATAAATAGCTTCAGCATCTTCTCTTTTGTCAAACCATTTTAGTTCTCCGTTATTTCTAACAAAGTATCTTTCAATGTTTGATTTCTCAGGAATTGGTGTACCATCATTAGGGTCAAGATAGAAATCCTGAATCCAGTGGCGAAGGAATGAATTATAATTAGGATTGGTACAGAGATACATCTGTGGTGTATAATTTACTGCCGCATTACGCATACGACTAAGTAAGAATGTAATTTGTGTTTCTGTGAAGTCAGTGGCTTCATCAAAAGCAACAAAAGAGTATTGAGCCAAAAGTGTTCATGAATATTCGTTAGATATTCACCGTTATTAACTGCTGCATATTACTATGCAGATCAGACTATATCATATTCCCGTAAGGAACCCTGCCGTTTCGTTGCACTTGCAACTACAGTTAGTCGTTGGGCATTTATCACTGAGTGAATTTAGCAACGGATTGTCCTTATAAGGAGTTTCCCGTTTTAGACAGGTTATTCGATAAGGATTACTCCTTAAAGGGGCACTAATCTACCCTTATGGTCGTATGCATTACTTTCGTGTTGCATGTGACTGAACTTTAAAATACTTCCATTCTCAAAAATAATTTCATGTTCACGATGACGAATTCTAATTTTATCAAAAAGACCAGTATACATCTGTACAGCTTCTGCCCAAATTGATCCAGGGGCATCAAGCATTTTACTTGTTCGCCGGAAGATACAACCTGTGGATTTTGGCACCATCATAAACTTCAAGGCTGTGATTAGTAATGTATAAGTCTTACCAGAACCCGCAGCACCGCCGTATAGTGTAATATCACTTGTTGAATTAAGGGCGTCTTCTTGAGGTTTACTTGCTGGCGCAATAATTTTATTACTCATTTAATTCCTTTAATATATGTTCAAGTATAGCCACAGGATAACATTCTGTAAAACCATTAACCATATACTTTTTCATTAAATGCTTATCCACTTTTAAATGGTTAAATTTAACATGGATTTGTTTTTCAAAATTTACAGCTTCTTGTCCGTTTTCGAAAGTTCTAACAAACAGAGGTTCGTATTCACCATCGAGTCCATATCTTTGGTACCTACCATTAACATCCATTGCAAATCCAACTTTTAAATACTCCCCAATATCAAGTTTGAACTTCACCAAATAAACACTTATCGGTTTAGAATAATCTATAAATCTTTCACTATGGTTCTTACATTCAAATCGCATATCTCGTACTCTGGCGACAGCAATATCCTTAGAGCAACCACAATTTAATGTATAATTCCGATAGTCATGATGATGAGATTTAATATCCTTGTTCATCTTAATACCAGAAGTAATTGCTTCTTTTTCGTATCTATTTTCTTGACAAATTACACATTTCCAATTATTGTTTCTGACAGAATCTGGAGTTAATTCTTTAGTATGACCACAAGGTAATTCGTAAAGCCTCTTATGTGAAAATTTTGATTTTCCTAGAAGTTTTAAACCTATTTTGTCAGCTTCTTTTGAGTGCTTAATATTTAAACATTCATTACACTCTGGGGATAATTTTCTTACATTTCCTGTTTTACAAACAAGCTCATGACCACACTTTAACAGGTACTTTCTTTGATCATTTTGCATACCAACTTCTTTACCACCAAGTAGTTTAGCGCCCCATTTCGAGGCTTCTTGTTGAAGTTTGATACTTAAACACTCTGAGCATTTAAACTCATCAGTGCGAGCTTTCCGTACAGCACCGTAATGTAGAAAAACTTCATGATTACATTTATTTAGTTTATACCATCCATAAACTCTACTATTACTTCTATACATCAGAGTTAAATTGTGTTCTGCTGCTTCTAAAACATGTATTGGATTCAATTTTGCATTGTAATCAATGACTAAATCTTCCGCTTTAATTGTGTTTTCTTTATTCATTATTAATTCCCTATTATTAAACCTCAAATAAACACAAGGAAATGAGCGAGGGAACTCACTTATCGGTCGGCCAACCTATCCTTGGTATACTCACATTATACTACTCTTTTGAATCTTCTGAAGGTTTTAACATCGTTAAAGAGAACATGGGCTGATTAGGTTGAACTTCAGTTCCTTCACTGTCTTCATCACCACCTTCATATGCATCTTTTAATAAATCTTTATACAAAGAAATAAGTAAAGCTGCAGATTTTAGTTTGTTAGCATCAGCCGCATCGTCCCGCTTCATTATGCGAGATGCAGTCATTACACTGTCAGCAATATGAGGCTTAATCTTGCGCAGTAAAGAAAGTAATTCTTGTTCTTTAATTTCCCTACGACTTTTCTCACGGTTAGGCTTTATACTGCCCTTTGTGTTAATATTTTTGTCAATCTCACCGTTATTATCTTTTCGTGCCTTAAATACCATATCTATCTCCTTCATATATTACCCGCGCAGAAACGCGAATAGCTCCTACAAAGGAGCCTTAGTTATTAGTGCAGGTTACATAATCTGCGGTTGAATTTTCGTACCAACTGTTCATATCACGCTTATACTTAGCAGTAAACTTGGCGGTTTACCGTAGGATGCAGATTACATCCTTGAGACTGCACTTAAGATATGCAGGACGCCTGAACTTTCGTTCTAACCGTAGCGACACGGACCTAGGTAGGTTCTTTGAATTAATAAGTAGGCGCTCACGGAGACTTTAATTAGGCTACTGTTTTTATCTAAAGGTCTTTAGTCCTTCTGCCTACACCATTTACCAGCTACATGTCCTGTTTTACAACTGAACACAATCTCGTTTGACTTAACTGTTTGTACTGAATACTATACATTATACTATACATTTGATCGAAATGTACATTATAAGAGACATTATAAATTAGTCTTACGTTAGGGTCCCTAAATCTTCGATGATTAACACCGTCAAAACAGCCGTCTATTCCTCGCAGTAAGATGCGGAGCTTAATTCTTAATAGATTCTGTTTCTTGGTTCTATTATACCTCAGTAGGATTAGATTAACCCACGGAGCTTCCGCTTATGCTTGGACAGGCTTTTCACCTGATGGATAACTTCCGTTATTGGCTTCCAATCCCTTTGAGAATTCTTACCTAATCATAAAACACAGCTTGCGTCACACCCGTAGGATTCATCAGCATATCAACTTCCACCTGATCCTCTGCGTCATACGTTGGTTCATCCAATGTATCAACACAGTTCTCACAGGCTTTTCCTTCTGAATTCCAAGGACTTACTCTGAAGTATTCCCCGCAATGTACGCATGTTGCCATATTAGTTAGGCTCCCTATTATAACCTGTTATTCAGGCTTTGTTATTGTTATTTAAAATTAGTTCCGGTTGCTTACCGGAGTTCCAGTGAGTGAAACACAAACGAAACAGCTTAGATTTACTCAGCGTTACTGTTGGTTAGTATCTTGCAGTCATAACTAGACTAAAGCTAAATTATTTTACGTTGAAAACAAACTTGGTAATTTAAGTATATCTAGAAGTATTATATCACAATTTTTTCAGGATTGCTAGTTAAATATTATAAATTAATCGAACATACAATATTTAGTCAAGACTTTACTGTACTTAAGTTGTAACCTAAGCATCAACTTCCTAGCTTCAGTAATATCATGTACTACTTTCTGTTTTTCCTGACCTTTCTCTAGCCAATGTACCACATATTTGAACTGATCCGTAGGATGTTGTAGCATTTTTATCTCTTGAGTCAAGTTCCTATGCGCTTCCTTTACTGCTAGAAACACTGAACGTGAAACTACCATTAAATTCTTCAAAGAATTATCTTCTACGTTTAAATCACGGTGCAGTACACGTTTATTATCACCTAGTGTAGCACCGAAAGCTAATGTACAGGCTATCTTATCTAGTTTTAATTTATAGGATTTCTTTTCTATAGGATCAAATACTACAACTAACCCATCATGATCTGCGATTAGCTTTCGCTTGCTCTTTACAGTATAAATAGAACCAGAAAGAGGATCGTAGGTTAAAATCTGCTTTAATCTTTCTGGTTTCATCTTAGTTCCTTACACTGGTTTTGCAGGTTTACGTTTTGGTTTAGCTTGAACTGGAATAGCAGCCTCATCTTGGGTATGTTCTTGTTTCAATACTCTTGCAGTTTCTCGTTCAGCTAACCGTTCACGAATTTCGTCAGCATCCATGTACATTTCCTTACCGTCAATAATAGCGTCAATTTCTTTCTCTGTTAGGAAATCTTCATACGTACTGCGAATTAATTTCTCTGCTGTTTTAGTAATATGTGCAACATGTGATGCAATATCTGCGCCCTTTCCACCAGTATTGTACGATATGAAATGTGCTAGCATGTCTGCACTATCTGTCACAACAACATCATCAGTATGCATCGCTAGAATACTAGCAGCACTAGCACATTGTCCAACCAGTACAGCTACGGTGTATGCTTGGGTATGTTTGACTGCTTCTAAGAGGGTCTGTAATCCGCTCAATGACCCACCTCTACTCGATATCTTGAAAATACAAGTATCACCTTCGTCTGCATCTTCCAACATGGATACCACGTTTCTATAATAAGAAGGCTCAACAAAATCCTCATCAATTGGGACAGTATATTGATGAAATGTTCTACTATTTACAAAATAACCTAATTGAATTTGATTAGGTTCTGGAATATCTTCGTCGTATTCAACATTACGAGGATTACGTGGTTTTTTATTTAGAATAAATTGTTTATTAAAATTCATAGTAATCCTTTATTTTCCGTGGTTATAAGAATATTCTGCACCATTGTTATTTAATTCCGCAATTACCTTATTTCGGTATTCAAATGCAGCTTTAAATGCTGGGAGCAATCCTAATTTATTACAATTAAAACTTTTGTTCCTGTTTTTCCCATCTAGAGTTTTCCAAATAGCAATACAATAAGTGGAATGCATAGGATTTCCAGTATGAAATATATGTACTCCAGTGACACCTGAGCTATTATTCTTTTGTTTACCTCTGTTCTGAGACTGTTGACTATCTGTAGCCCATCGCATATTACCTTTAATATAACCTAATGAATGATCTATTCTATCTATACTATATTTACCCTTCGGTGGATCACCAACTTCAGAATAAAACAATAGAAAATCATTAATGTACTCTGGTGCAATAGTTGTACCTTTAGCACCATATTTATAATATGCAGAACAGTCTGGATTCAGACACCTATCCTTAATCCGACTCCAAGTTTTAAATACCTTGGTTTTTGCTTTACCATGATTGAACATATGGTGATCTTTACCTGAATGATAGGATTTACAACCACAAGATTTTGTATGACCTTTGGTTAAATGTGGAGTAGCTATATTTTTAGTGTTACCACAACTACATTTACATTCCCAAGAAGTTACCCTTGTATTTCCTATCGCACCAAGATATTTCACAGCAGTTAATTCACCAAAAGATTTACCAGTTAAATCTAGTCTAAGTTTTTGCATATCAACGTCCTTTCTTATGTTGTTTATCTTGCTCAGACTGAGATACAATAGCTGTACCTTTCTGATCTTCTAACATTTCTTCTTCGAAAGCAATAACGAACTCTTTCGTAAGTCCACTACGGCAAATATCTTCTCTAGTAAAATTAATAAAAGATGTTTCACTGATTTTATACTTCTGAGTTAACTTACGTAGATACGTAAGACCATTCATTCCATTACGAACATCTGTTTGCATACCTGTATCATCACCGCAGAAGATAATCTGTGAGTTCTCGCCTACGCGAGTAACCAAAGCTTGAACTTCTGGCACAAACAAAGATTGTGCTTCATCAATAATAATAATTGCATCATCCCAAGACCTACCGCGAATAGTTTCTAATGAACAAATCTCAATTGTACCGTTCTTCAGATGAATACCTGTGGTTGCTTTACCTAAGAAATCCTCAAAGTAATCTACTAATTGCTGGTAAAACGGAAGTAACTTTTCTGATGTAGTTCCGGGTAGCATTCCGATTGTACGTCCAGCTAAAGGCTGATAAGCACGAATAAGAATAACTTTCTTTACTTGTTTAGCTTGAAGTTTCTTAGCAGCATACCATACACTCAAAATTGATTTTCCAGTTCCTGCTGAACCTTGAGCTACTACTAGTTTATCGTACTTAAATGCGTCAAGGAGAAGACGCTGGTTTTCATTCTTTGGATGAAGCTGTGGAAATAATGTACGTGTGAACTTTTCTTTTTGTACAATTTGTTCTTCTTGCTTAATGCGTCTTTTCATCTGTTCTCCTTATGACAGAACCCAATTAATCTAGGTTCTTATGTTTAACTATTAATTTACCGAAAATAACATGTAGGTAAACTAGTAATCCTGATTGTCTCTGACTTAAATTCAATCATACGTGCTGCTATTCTCTCGTTTGTAGCAACACATTCTTTGTTAGCCTGAATTCTATTTTGTGAGTCCATCACATTGTATCCAACTGCTGTTAATAACACTAAAGTTGCACAAGCAATAGCAGCTATTGTAAGTTTATGTTGTATTTCCATGATTACTTGTTCTTTGGCTTAGGCCCACGTTTAACTGGTTGATCTACTTCTGGTGTAACAACTGGTTCCTCGTCCTGAAATAAAGGTGCATCTGCATCTTCTGTTTCACCACTAGGAAGCACTGTGAATAGTTCTGCTTGCTTATCTGGCAGCAAATTTTCAATCACTGGTTCTTCAATGGGTGGAAAAGCTAGTACTGGTTCTGTCTCTTGTAACATCTGAGGTAAGGTATTAAGTACAGGTTTCCGTAGTTTCATAGTACAGGTGAACACATGTCCAATAGCCTGCGGGTAAGCCGAGTTTGTCTCAAAATCAAATTCATAACCGTCATAAATAGCAGCTTGTACATCCTTTAACCATTCAGCTAAACCGTAGTTCTGTACTTGTCTTGTTTCTTGTAGTTCTTTGTACTGATTAATCATTTTAATTCCTTATTAGTTAATTTAGTGCGTAATTCATAACCTATTAAAGGCCAGATTTTCTGTTTAGCATTTTCTCGTGCGATCTTACGTCCGATTTCTGCATCGAAGTTCTCAGGTGAAGCACAAGCTGACTCCCCGGTTACGGTGAATCCATTTTTTAGTACTAACACACAGAAGGTGAGTAAATCCAGTTCTTTCGGTGTAGCTTGCCATTCAGGTCCACGTTGTAACCCGCAAACTCCATCCGTTGCAGTGAAGTAATGCTCACTGGAGATACTATCTTCAATATCTTTCGGTGTAACTCTAGGAGCGGTCAATCCTTTTTCTTGGATTTCTTGTTCGATACCACTGTCGTCTGTTCGTGGGGATTGAATATTTTGCATAAGTTCCTTTCATTCTGTTTGTTTCGTTGTAAAGTCATACCACGCTCTACGTAAGTGTTCTCGTAGATCAGGTGGGATTTCTGGCATGGGAGTTGTCGGTGGTTTTGTCACCTTACCTGTACCATAACACTTGGAACAAGGTCTAGCACCTTCAATATCCTTGAATCCTCCTCCTACTTGTCCAGAACCGTGACAGTTAGAACAATCTTCTTGATGATGCTTAGGTCGCCATTCTAGGTAACAACCTAGCTTCCAATCGGTGGTTTCGATTAACGGGTTCATTCCTCTTTCCCCTGTTGTTCTGCGCGTAAGTCCAACCAGTTAGCCACAGCTATACATGATTCAGCTAATGCGCGTAAATCTGCACTATCTAAGTAAGTCTTTCCGGGTTCACAATCAGAATCCAGCATGTAACCTTTAATTTCTTTATAAGTTACGTCTACTGTAGGTGAAAACGAACCAAGAAAATTCATCCAGTTCCTGTGTTTTTCTTCAAGGTCTTCCCATTTCATGTTTCCTCCTTTAATTTTGTTGAAGGTAAATCCAAAGGATTTGAATTCTTACGATAACTTATTATATCATAGAAAAGCTGGAAGTAAAGCGAAACGTATGCTATACTTGAGTCTTTAATCAAAGGAGGAAATAATGTCTAATTAACTTGCCCTGAATGTGGTAGTACTGAAGTAACCGTTAGTGAAGTACGCACAATCATGATAAACATATATGAACACTATTATCATAGTGTAAAAGCACATGATATTGATGCAAAGGTCAGATGCTTGGAGTGTCAATTTGAAGGTGAAGTTAAGGATTTAAAGGAGGTTGAATGACTAAATACTACACAGGGATAGGAAGCAGGAAACACCAAAGCAAATCCTTCGATTTATGCTTTAAACACGGATATCTTCCGTTTCCTTGTCAGAAGTGCAGCACAGAACAACGTGAAATTAGCGAAGGTATCTGTCCAGAGTGTCACGGAGAAGGTGAACAAGGTGGTCAGTTCTGTGGTGGATACTGGGAATGTGAAAGTTGTGATGGAACTGGGAAGTATAAATTTAACTAGAATATCTATAAAAATTATGGTATAATAGTTATATGTTCAATTTAAATAAGGAGTTACATGACAATTTATAATTACGCGATACCTGACACAGTTCTTCGTTCAGAAATGAACAGTGCATCTAAGCTAGTATTCTGCGTTTTACTTCACTACAGCACAGACAATAAAGTACAGATGAGTATGGATAAGATAGGAAAAGAAATATCCATTAATGTACTGACAGCAAAAAAAGCACTGGAGGAACTAGAAGAACTTGGGTTGATTTCCAAAGTACTCGATAGCACCAGCACAAGAAAACGATATGTTTATGAGATTAAGGGGTATGGAGAATGACAAAAGAATTAAAAGTAGTTGATTACTTAATGGGTACAGGTAAAAGTACATACATTTTAAATAAACTATCAAAAGATGCTTCCATCAGATTCATCTATGTAGCTCCGTTATCATCAGAAGTTGACGAACGGGCTACAGAAGAATTAGCTGAATCTAATGTGCAAGTGCCTTCCAGTAAAGAATCCCTTAAAAGTGAAGATATGTTGGAAATGTTGAAACTAGGACAAAATATTGCATGTACTCACGAATTATTTAAAAGGCTTACAACTGAGCACATTAGACTAATAACTCATTGGGGTTACACACTAATTGTAGATGAAGTTGTGGATTTTATCAAAGCATTTGAAAAATACAGTGCTGATGATATTAATGACCTATTTGATGAGAATAAATTATTTTCAGATGCAGATAACATAGGTAAAGTATCAATGACTTGGGATGTAAGGGAACATAATCATTACGCACAACTGAAAAGCATGTGTGACGTTGGCATGCTCTATTCAAGTAAATACCCAAGTAACATGCTTAATATTCAGATACCTCCTGCTGTAATTGAAGCATCTAAAGACGTCTATTTACTAACTTACATGTATGAAGCTAGTACTATGTGTAAATTTATGGAGATGCATGGATTTAATTACGTTAAAATTAAAATACCAGAACTTGACCTTCGTGAACAAGTAAAGAAACAAGAAATCAAAGAATTACTTAATATTATTAATTTACAGGCAGTTGACCTGATGTTTAAGCGGCAAAAGGAAACATGGTTTAGTCAATCTTGGTACGGTACTACTAGTAAAAAACCTAACAAAGAGAGTGTTCTTTTGATGTTTAAAAAAATAGACAATTACTTAGGTAATAACCCTCAGCACCGTAGTTCATACTTCTTTTGTACACCAAAACGAGTAATGGAATGGATGTGTAGTACTGGACGTAAGAAAACAGATACTTCTGATGACACCAATGAAATAAACAGGATAGAAGAAAACACAAAAACTAAGTTTAATTATTTTCGTCCTAGATTAAAGGAACCAAAATTGAATAAAGATGAAGAATTAAAAGACACAGAAAATGAAAAAGATTCTAAATATCAAATGTGGTTACCTACAAGTACTAGAGCAACTAATCTTTATCAGAATAGGACACTATGCTTGTATTTAATGAATGTATACCCTAATTGGAATGTTCAGAAATATCTTACAGATTTCCATAATCCGGTAGATTCCGACCAATATGCTCTTTCGGAAATGCTCCAATTCATATGGAGAGGGTGCATTAGGGATGGTAAACCAATGGATGTTTACATAGCTAGTACACGTATGAAAGGCTTACTTTTAAAGTGGTTAGAAAACTAAGGTATTGGTAAAAAATAATACCTGATGGAAAAAGTCCTTTAAAATCAACACTCTTTTCGGGTTTCCATAGTAAGAAAGATTCTTAAAAGATAACCTTCGTTGACTGCACAAGGTACTGACGAAATCCAAAAGTTAGTCGTGCGTAAAACGAAGGTTGACCTAAAGGTTCAACACAAAGAAGTAAATCTATCAAATTATTAATTTTAAAATTTAGACCTTACATATAATGAAGGCTACAACATCTGCTGATACTGAAAATATCCAGTTGACAACAGATAATGCAACCTTCATTAGTACGTCAGTACAGTTATTTTGTTTTTGATACACAAAAGACTTCTTCTTTGACGCTTGAATTGTTCAATGTATAGTGTGCTCTATCTTTCGTAACCTTCAGTACATCTACACATTGCTACGAACATTACACAATAACCTTATTTTTAAAATTTCATACCTCAAAACTATTAATTTCAGGTATAATTAGTAGATCATAAATATCTGTATGGTAATTATGGGAATAGAAACATGTATTTTTATGTAAATTAATTATTGAAAGGGAATAAATGAGAAAAAGTTTAAATAAAGAAGAAGAGATTGAATTTTATAAGTACGTACAATCCTTGGTAGATTGTAATATAGAAACTGGATACACCACTTGGAAGCATAAGGAAGTTAACGGAAGGTTAGACAAGACTTGGAACACACTTTATGCAGGTAAAGAATGTGGAGGTATAACAAAAGATGGTTACCGAGCAACTAACGTTTCTTATAATGGTAAATTATTGGGTGTACTTATACATAGACTCGTGTGGTTTATATCTAATGGAGTAATACCTGAAGTACAAATTGACCATATAAACCAGATTAGAACAGATAATAGATTAATTAATTTAAGAGAAGCAACAAGTGCTGAGAACTGCCGTAATAGGAAAATGACATCAAATAATTCATCTGGTGTTGTAATTGCAATGGAGTTAGCAAAAAGATTAAAAGATATAAAAACAAATTATAGAATTAGAATTGTTTTGTTTACAAATGAAGAACCACCATTTTTTAGATCTGAGGATATGGGATCTACAGTGTATGTTGATAATTTAATAAAAAATAAAATAAATATAAAAGAAGCTTTTATTTTTGATACTGTTGGTTATTATTTTGATGAAGATGGAACACAGCATTATCCAATTATGTTTGCACCATTTTTTCCAGATAAAGGTAACTTTGTGGCTTTTGTTGGTAATTTAGATTCTAGAGAATTA
>JACCEC011857560.1_pt1 | contig 17825 bp, 10 predicted proteins | sample 7450121 | NCBI WGS metagenome assembly JACCEC01 (sample SAMN15323455, study PRJNA562643) | freshwater metagenome | isolation source: river surface water | place: USA:Blue River Watershed | collected 2017-08-18 | reverse complement strand
TGATATTAGTCTTTTCAAAACAGGTAAACATTTTAGATTATACGAAAAATTGGGCGCACACCTCATCACTTCGGAAAAACATAGCCACTTAGCAGGGTTTACTGAGGGGGGTGTTTATTTTGCAGTGTGGTGTCCGGCGGCTATGAAGGTGTCGGTTATCGGCAATTTCAATAGTTGGGACAAAACCGCAAACCCGATGAATGTACGTTGGGACGGCTCGGGTATTTGGGAAGTTTTTATTCCGAAATTGGAACAAGGCGAGATATATAAATATGCGATTGAATCTTATGATGGTCGTTCTCTGCAAAAAGCCGACCCTTACGCCTTCCGTTGCGAGTGTCCGCCACAAACGGCAAGTGTTATTTGGGATTTAAATTATACGTGGAAAGATACCGATTGGCGCGAAAAACGCCTCGCTTCGGCAGGGAAACCCAAGCCGATGTCGGTATATGAGGTACATTTGGGGTCGTGGCAGCGCAATGCGTATGAAAAAAATCGCTCGCTTACCTATCAAGAAATGGCGACACAACTCGTTGATTATGTGCGAGATATGGGTTTTACTCATGTCGAATTTATGCCCGTCATGGAACACCCTTACGAACCTTCTTGGGGGTATCAGGTGTTGGGCTATTTCGCGCCTACGAGTCGTTTTGGGTCGCCCCAAGATTTTATGGCGTTGGTTGATGCGTTTCATGCAGCAGGTATCGGCGTAATTTTAGATTGGGTTCCAAGCCATTTTCCGATGGACGCACATGGACTTTACGATTTTGACGGCACAAGCGTTTACGAACACCCCGACAAACGCAAAGGTTATCACCCCGATTGGAAATCGGCAATTTTCAATTATGGAAGAAATGAAGTGCGTAGTTTCTTGATTTCCAATGCTTTATTTTGGTTAGATAAATATCATGTAGAAGGTTTGCGAGTTGATGCCGTAGCTTCGATGTTGTATTTGGATTATTCGCGCAATCATGGCGAATGGGAAGCAAATATTTATGGCGGCAATGAAAATTTAGAAGCCATTTCATTTTTGAGAGAAATGAATGAAGCGGTACGCCTAAATTACCCCGATGTAGTCACGATTGCAGAAGAATCTACTTCGTTTGCAGGGGTTTCGCGTCCTGTTTCGGAGGGTGGTCTCGGTTTTCATCAAAAATGGATGATGGGCTGGATGCACGACACATTAGGTTATTTCAAACGTGAAATGATGTATCGCTCTTGGCATCAAAACGAAATTACATTTAGTTTCACGTATGCGTTTAGTGAAAACTTTATGTTACCCCTTAGCCATGATGAAGTGGTATATGGCAAAGGTTCTCTATTGGGGCGCATGAGGGGCGATGAGGCACAACGCTTTGCAAATCTTCGCGCTATGTTTGGGTATATGTTTACGCACCCTGGCACTCGTTTGGTGTTTATGGGCGGCGAATTTGGGCAAGGTGGCGAATGGGCATTTGAGGGTAGCCTTGCTTGGTGGCTGTTAGATTCGCCTTTTCATAAAGGTATTCAAACACTTGTAAAAGATTTGAATGATTTAAATAAATCAAAACCAAGTATTTATGAAAAAGCCTTTTCGCCCGAAGGTTTTGAATGGGTGGCAGGAGACGATACGCAAAATGCCGTTATTACGTTTTTGCGCAAAGGAAATGAGGTAGAAAAAACCTTGTTAGTAGTTTGTCACTTCAAATTTGATATGCTTGAAAATTATCATATTGGTGTGCCTATGGCAGGGGTTTGGCGCGAGGTGTTGAATACTGACCACGAAAAATATGCAGGTAATCATCAACTCAACGAAGGTGATTTAATGACGACCGATATTGAGGCGCATGGGCGCAAACAATCGTTAAACTTGCGCATCGCGCCTTTGGCTACGATGGTTTTTGAATACATCGAACCGCTAAAAACGCTTGAAATAACCTCAATAGAGACTATTGAAGCAAGTGAAAGCCTTGTTGAGGAAGTTGTAGCTAAAAAAACAACCAAAAAACGAGTTAAAACAAAAGAATAAATATTCTATTTATAATTTTTTTTAATACAAAATACCCCCCTCAGTAATCAGCTACTGAGGGGGGTATTTACTAACAATAAAACTACCCTTGCAACAGTAAAGTTGCAAGGGTGTTTTTTTCTAATAAAATAGGTATGATCATCTAAAAATGTGCTGAACGTTGGTCCGTTATTTTTGTCGTTTTGCGGAGTGAAGGCAATAAGCGACCACGCAAAGAATTTTTTAAATTACCAGATAATTGCGTTTTCAAAATACTTTTATCAGCGATAGAAGGTTGTGTAGTGCGGTTTGTCACTTTCATCACAAAAACGCCCTGCTCTCCTGCAATTGGTTTTGAAACCTGACCGATAGGCAATGTAAATGCGTTAGCAATTACTTTGGGTTCAGAGCCAATATTCGGAATAAATGTGGCATTGAAAGTAACTGCTTTTGCGGTATCAACTTTTGAAGTATATTGTTGTGCTACAGCTAAAAGGTCGCTTGGCGTGCCTAATTTATCAACCAAAATTTTTGCTTTTTTCTTATTGCGTACTGCGGTGCTGATGCCGTTATCCTCTTTCATTGTAGCAACTTTTGGTAAGCCTTTTGGCTGAATATTTTTTAAAGTTGCTACTACATAACGACTTATATATAAGTCATTTTGCTCTTTGAAACCGTATGCTCTTGGGCTGACATCGCCGATGCGCGTAGCTTCGTTAAATGCCCATTTTACCAAATCGCGTCCTGCATTGCCGCCGCCCGCAGGAGAAACAAAGAAATCATTGAGTTTTAATGCGTTTGAGGTTTGGATTTGAAGCCCACTTTTTTGCGCCGCTTCTTTAAATGCGTTGGCATTTCTATTTTGTGTAGCGAAACTCAAAGCCAAATCTTCGGCTAATTTTTGGGTCGTATCTCCTGTAATAATCGGCACACGAATCGTAGCATATTTGACACGTGGCTCTACTTTGCCCGCCGTTCCTTGCACCTGAATGATGTGTGCGCCAAACTGCGTTTTGAGCGTATAGTATTTGCCTACTTGAGCTTTATAAAATACGAGGTCATTAAATTCGCCAACCATCATACCTTGCGCGAAAGTGCCGAGGCTACCGCCGTCTGCTCTTGCTACGCTATCTGTGCTGTGTTTGAGATTGACGCTATCCCAAGCCATACGTCCGCTTTCGATTAACCCTTTTAGACTATCTGCCATAGCGAGCGTAGGAACTAAAATATGACGTGCCTTTACAGAGTCAGGCGCGGTTTGACGGCTCAAAATTTTGGTAATTGAATATGATTTTTGCTCAATATAAGGTGCTAAAACTGTACCCTCTGCCGCACTAAACGCCTTTTCTTTGAGTTCTGGATTCTGAATATCGTCTTTTTTGACGTGAGTACGTGGGTAGTTTGAGCCGTTTAACGCCAAAAATGCCGAGTCTTTCGTTGCAGGATTATTCCATTGCGTCATAATTTCCGCTACTCGTGTGTTGATGTTTGCGGAGTCCTGCGCAGAAGGGGCAACATTGAAAATGACTAAATCCACTTTGCGCGTTTCTTCGTCATTGTCAAAACGTTTAGCATTTTCTTGCAAATATGTTTCATAATCAGCATCTGTTAACGGTGCTTCTTCGTCTTTTACGCTTTCAAACGGCACTCGCACTAACTCGAAGTCAGCAGGGTTAGAGAGTTCATCGTAGCCCATATCCACCAACCAACTCGGTGTATAAATTCCTTTCGATACAAAATTGGTCAATTTTGCTTGCAAACGCTCTTTGATAATCATGCGCTCGTACTGATTCCAACGACCGATGAAGTTTGCCACCAAATCAGCAGGGGCGTTTTGAAATAACGCCTCTAATGGTTGACCCGTTTTGATAGCGTTGCCGAGTAACTGCCAATCTTGTTGTGCAACTTGTCCCGATTGCAATAAACCCATCATGACAGGACTCATTTTAGTAGGGTCAAATTCGAGGTCTCGAAGCTCATCTTTTGAAATGCTCATGCCCAAAGCCTCTGCCTCGCGCATAAGGATAGACTCATCTACAAATTCGTTCCAAACGGTCTGATTAGTGCCGTTAATATCGTCATTGTTTGGATAGATGCTGCGGCGCACTTCCATGTCTTGTAAAGTAAGTTCTTTCCCTGCCACTTCACCGACTACATTAGACGTGTTGCCAAATAGCGACCCTCCGCTTCTGTCACTCGCCGTAACAATATCCATGAACACAAAACCCATGATAGCCAAAATCATTGCTATCAAAATGAACACCCCGCCTTTTTCTCTAATGCGTGTAATCAAAGCCATAACTCAGAATATAACTTTTTTAAAACTCTTGAAAGAAGTTTGGTTGCCTAAAATGTTTTTTGCTTGTTATCTTTTAATAATTGATTATTAAATTATTAAAGATTATAAATATTTTTAATGGAATGAAATGCCCTTTTTATACCAAAGATTTTCAAAAAGAACGTGCAAAGTAAATGTATTCAAGCCAAAAAACAAAATTTTTTAGTGCTAACTTTTTCTTATCGTCATACTACCCAAAATCAATTTGCTTTGCAACACACAATAATAAATTGATTTTCACGCTTTTAACGTTTTTCTTTTGAAATATATAATTAAAAATACTATGTATAAAATATTGATTAAACATTAAATCAAATACACAACGCCGTTTATAAGTAGCCCCACCTAATCTTCCCCAAAGGAGACGACTTTAAAACCTTGAAAATCAATTTGTTATACTATTTCATAAGCCCATTTAATTTTATAAAAACTACTTAGTTATTCGCTAACGCAAAATTAGGTGGATTTTAGCAACTAACTTTCACACTTTACCCCCCCTCAGTAACTGCCTTTTATACATATTTTTGTACTAATTTTTTACAAAAAATAAAATAAAATTTTGTTTGAAAATATAAAGAGGCTCTATTCCAAATAAAATTTGCCCTTGCTCATCATCAAATACACAAAAAAATAAAAATAGATAAAGTATTGAGCGATAGCCATAATTTTTAGGTAATCTCTTGCAAAAAGTTGGTAAATTCCGTTTTTTGGCTTTTCTTTGACTCGCTTTTAAAATTTTAATGAAAAGTTGAACAAAATATCGTATTCAAAATTTTTTAATAATTTCAGCTAATAAACCAAAAAAAGTCAGCCTAATAAAATGAAAAAAAAATCTCTCTTTTTTGTTATATTTATATTTTTTATTATAAATAATGTATTGATTGCCCAAAATTTATATCAAAAAGACCCCAAAGAAACGCAGTGGGTTGATTCAGTTTTTAATTCACTAAATTTTGAGGAGAAATTAGGACAACTTTTTGCCATTCGCGCCCATTCTAATCTCGGCAATGACCACGTGGAGAAAGTCGAAAATTTGATACGAAAATATCATATCGGTGGGCTTTGCTTCTTTCAAGGCACGCCCGAAGTGCAGGGAGATTTGACGAATCGGTATCAACGCATGTCAAAAATTCCTTTAATGATTTCGATTGATGGCGAATGGGGCGTGAGTATGCGTCTTAAAGAAAGTACGATTACCTTTCCGCGTCAACTCATGCTTGGCGCAATACAAAACAATAATTTGATATATCGTTTTGGGGCGCAAGTGGCGTATGAATGTCGGCGTTTGGGTATTCACGTCAATTTCGCGCCTGTCGTGGACATCAACAACAACCCCAAAAACCCCGTCATCAATGACCGTTCTTTTGGCGAAGACCGCCGAAATGTAAGCGCGAAAGCCTTTATGTATATGCGTGGAATGCAAGAAAACGGCGTTTTGGCGTGCGCTAAACACTTTCCCGGACATGGCGATACCGAAACAGACAGCCATTACGACCTCCCAAAAATTAGCCACGATACTAATAGATTAAAAAATATTGAAATGTATCCGTTTCGCGTTTTGGCGCAATTTGGCGTGGGAAGTATGATGGCGGGGCATCTTCAAATCCCTGCGATAGATAGCACCGCGAATTTGCCGACTTCGCTTTCGGCGCGTGCTGTCACCGATATTTTGCGCAAAGACATTGGTTTTCAAGGGATTATATTTACCGATGGTTTAGAAATGAAAGGCGTAACTAAATTTTATGGCAATGGCGAAGTAGAGGCTCGCGCCCTCGCCGCAGGAAACGATGTACTTTTATTGCCCGAAAATGTCGAAAATTCCCTTAAACGTATTAAAGAATTTATTGCGGATAAAAAAATTGATACCCTCGAATTATTTAATTCAGTAAAAAGAGTATTACAAGCAAAATATCGTTTGGGTTTAACGACCCCTCAGTATGTGGATTTAAATAACCTTCGCAATGACCTTAATAGTGCAAAAGCAATCGAACTCAAAAAAGAGTTAATCCAAAATGCCTTGACTTTGGTAAGAAATGACGATAACCTATTGCCAATCAATACTTTAAATGCCGATTCGGTAGCAACTTTGGCAATCGGAACTACTCAAATTCCTATTTTTCAGCGCAGCATTTGGGCATACAGCAGCACCGCGCAACAATATCAGATTGATAAAAATAAACTTGCGATTTCTAAAATGGCACTTTTAGAAAAATTAGCACGTAAGAAAATTGTTATTGTCAGTTTACACGACCTTTATCCCAAAGCAGATAAAGATTTTGGATTGACAGAAGATATTAAAACATTTGTCAATGAATTAGCGGAGACAAAAAAAGTAATTTTAGTGGTGTTCGGAAATCCGTATATGTTGAAATACTTTGACAAAATCAATAATGTTTTAGTTGCTTATAATGAAGATAATTTGACGCAAGAAGCGGCTGCTCAATCGCTTTTCGGGGGTTTTCCGTTGTTGGGTAAATTGCCTGTGACGGTTTCTGAACGCGCTCGCGCAGGACAAGGCATTTTTACTAATCCGAAAAAAGTTTTACAATTTATAGACGATGAAAAAGAGATAGAAAAAGTTGGTTTTGATTATAAAAAATTACAAAAAATTGATGCCGTTGCGGTCGAGCTTATCGCAAAAGAGGCTGCCCCAAGTTGTCAAATTTTGGTGGCGAAAGACGGAAAAATCGTCTATCACAAAGCCTTTGGCTATCACACTTACGACAAAAAACAAGGCGCGACCTTAGACGACCTTTATGACCTCGCCTCTATTACGAAAGTGGCGGCTACTACGGTCTCGCTCATGCGCCTCGAAGATGAAGGTAAAATTGATTTATACAAAAATTTTGGCGATTATTTGCCCTTACTGAGGGGGTCGAATAAAGAAAGTCTATTGTTACGCGATATTTTGACGCATCAATCAGGATTAAAAGCGTGGATTCCTTTTTACAAAAAAACGTTAGATACAGTCGGAAAAATTGTAATTCCTTCGGTAGATTGGTATGCTAACAAACGAGATACGGCGTTTAGTGTGCCTGTCACCGAGCGTTTATTTATGCGTAAGGATTATGTTGATAGCATCAAACAGCAAATAATTGCTTCGCCGTTGGACGAAAAAGTATATCGTTATTCCGATTTGGGAATGATTTTGATGGCAGATTTAGTAAAAAATGTTTCGGGAAAAACACTTGATTTATATGCTGATTCTATTTTTTACCGTCCTTTGGGTATGAAATTTACGCTTTTCAATCCTTTACAAAAATTTTCGGCTGCTGAAATCGTGCCGTCTGACGAAGATAAATATTTCAGAAATCAACGTATTCGCGGAACGGTGCATGATATGGGTGCGGCGATGTTGGGCGGTGTGAGTGGTCATGCGGGTTTATTTTCTAATGCGAATGACTTGGCAATTTTATATCAAATGTTGCTCAACGAGGGCGAATATGGCGGTATTCGTTACCTTCGCACTGAGACGGTTCGGCGTTGGGCGAGCCGTCAAAATGGCTCAACGCGGCGCGGCTTCGGCTGGGATATGAAGGAACTTGACCCAAATCCTAAAAAAGCGAATATGTCGGCAATGGCATCTGAGCGCACGTTTGGGCATACAGGTTTTACGGGCAATGCGGCGTATGCTGACCCCGATAAAAACTTGATTTTCATATTTTTATCTAATCGAACTTATCCTGATATGAATAATAATAAACTTTTGGAAGGCAACTACCGACCACGTATTCAGACGCTAATTTATGAAGCCTTGAAATAGTTTAAAACGATGTAGCGAAAATTTGCTAATTTTGCAGCAGTCAAATTTCAGTAGCTACGCCTTTATTTCAAGTAAAGGTTAAAGGAAAATGTAAACATTTACATCATGAAAAAGTCGGATAAATTACCTGTTGGTATTCAATATTTTGCAGCTATTCGCAAATCTAATTACAGATACATAGATAAGACAAAGTATATATATGATTTATGTAGCAATGCAAATATTCCTTACTTCCTATCGCGTCCGCGCCGATTTGGAAAATCTTTGTTATTGGATACGATTGCGGAGTTATTTATGGGTAATAAATCGCTATTTGAAGGGCTTTGGATAGCGGATAAATGGGATTTTTCTCAAACTTTTCCGATTATTCGCCTCTCGCTTGACACGGTTAAAGACCGCAACGGTTTAGAAGCAGGGCTTTTAGAGGCTATTCGCCGCCTTGCGCAAAAAGCAAAAATTACACTTTTAGCAGATACGTCAGGCGTTGCATTTGAAGAATTAATTGAAAAGTTGGTAGAAAAAACGGGTAAACAAGTGGTGATTTTGATAGATGAATATGATAAACCGATTACGAGTGTTTTAGATTTAGAAAATTTAGAAGCTGCTCAAAAGCAACGTGATATACTTAAAGATTTTTTTGGTATATTAAAAGATTCATCTAAATACATTCGTTTTTTGTTCATTACAGGTATTTCAAAATTTGCGCGAGTGTCTATTTTTTCAGAACTCAATCACTTACAAGATTTAACGTTACACCCCGATTTTGCAGGTATTTGTGGCTATACGCAAGAGGAATTAGAATATTATTTCAAGGATTTGATAAGTGCGATGCCGGAAGATACGCTAAAACGCATGAAAAAATGGTATAATGGTTATAGTTGGGACGGCAAAACATGGTTGTATAATCCTTTTTCGGTGTTGAATTTTTTTAGTGAAAAACGGTACAATAACTTTTGGTTTTCGACAGGGACACCTATTTTTATTGCAAAACTATTGAGCAATCATTTTCAATATCATTTGGAACGCATGGAAGTTTCAAATAATATTTTAGACACTTTTATTTTAGACAAAACGGAAAGTGTAGATATTATTTCGTTGCTTTTGCAGACGGGTTATTTGACGATAAAAGAATATACGGAATACGAGTCGTTCATTTTGGACTATCCGAATGAAGAAGTAAGGCGTTCATTTGATATTTACAGTAGTTAGGGTAACAAGGGATAGAAATTATATGGCTTCGCTTCGGTATCGTGGTAAAAAAATAGTGGGTGTTGGGGTTGTTTTTTCACTCGAAAATAAGGGCGTACATAGTTGGAAAAGAAAAGATTATTAAATTTTTTTACCCCTCAGTAATTAACAATCAATAGTTTAAAAATATTCTTTTTGATAAAATAATTTTTTAAAAAATATTATGCAATTTACAGCGCAGCAAATCGCCCAATTAGTCGGCGGCACTATCGAGGGAGACCCCTCAGTAACTGTTCATCATGTTGGTAAAATCGAGTCGGCACAAGTCGGCGATTTCTGTTTTTTAGGAAATTTAAAATATGAATCTTTTGCATATACTACAAAAGCATCTATCTTATTGATTTCCAACGACTTCGAGCCAAAAGCGGCGATTAACGCTACCCTTATTCGAGTGGCAGATGTGTATGCAACAATGGCAAAACTTTTAGATTTTGTAGGCAAACAGCAACAAGAAACCCTTACACCTCCTACCAATATTTCTAAAATGTCGAGTGTAGCAAATAATGTAAAATTAGGAGAAAAAGTAAATATTGGCGATTTTACAGTAATAGAAGAAAATGTTATTATTGGCAATAACACTTATATTGCCCCACAAGTATTTATAGGCGTTGGCACTATCATTGGCGAAAATTGCGCTATTCATGCAGGGGTAAAAATTTATCCGTTAACACAAATTGGAAATAATTGTATTATTCACGCTAATAGCGTAATTGGGGCAGATGGTTTTGGCTTCGCGCCCGAAAAAGATGGTACATATTCAAAAATTACACATATTGGAAATGTTGTTTTAGAGGATAATGTCGAAATTGGGGCAAATACAACGATAGACAAAGGCAGTATCGGCTCCACGATTATACGCAAGGGCGCGAAATTGGATAATTTAATTCAAGTGGCGCACAATGTCGAAATTGGCGAAAATACGGTCATCGCTGCGCAAACGGGCATTGCAGGCAGCACGAAAGTAGGCAAAAACTGCCAAATTGGGGGGCAAGTGGGCATCGTAGGGCATATTTCAATCGCTGACGGCACGAAAATACAAGCGCAATCGGGCATCAACCGAAACACACAGCCAAATGATGCCTTGTATGGTTCGCCCGCTATTCCTTACAATAATTTTTTGCGTTCTTATACCGTATTCAAAAAATTACCTGATTGGGCGCAAAAATTAGATATGCTTTGGAATGAAAGAAAAAAACAATAAGATAACTCCTCCAAATATCATCAATGCGGCTGATTTTTTTATAAAATCTACTATTTTAAATTTGAATTGGGCAGGCATGAGTGCGCCTCCAAAAATGACTTTGGAGGCGATGCACCAATGGAATTTGAAAATTAGCGAAGTGCCGACCCTCCACGCTTGGACCACTTTCGAGCCACACCTGCGCCAAGTGCGCGAGCGATTAGCCCAACTCATCGGCGCGAGTGCCGCCGAAGTTGCTATCATGCGCAACGCCACCGAAGCCCTCACCAACATCATACTTGGGCTACCGCTTCAACGCGGTGATGAGGTGATTGTATCGGTTTATGATTATCCCAACCTCCTTTCGGCATGGCAGCAGCGCGTTCAGCGCGATGGCATACGCCTCATTTGGGTAGATTTTGAAACACCTTCGGAAGATGAAGCGCAGTTCATCGCTGCTTATACCCAATTTTTTAATGAAAAAACGCGGTTAATCAATTTAACACATATTTTAAATTGGAATGGGCAAGTCATACCCGTTGCCAAAATCGCCGCTTTAGCGCGTGCGCAGGGCATCGAGGTCTTGATTGATGGCTCGCAGTCATTCGGTTTATTGGACTATACGATGACCGAATTAGCATGTGATTATTTTGTTACAGGACTACACAAATGGCTACATAGTCCTATCGGAACAGGACTTTTATTTATACGTGCTGAAAAAATTGCCAAAATTTATGCGTTAATGGATTATCGGCAACCTAACGGCACAGATATATTAAAATTTGAACGATTTGGCATTAGCAACCTTTCTGATGTTTTTTCTATTGCACAATCTATTGATTTTCATTATTTTATAGGAGGAACGCAAGCAAAACGACAACACACTTTTGCACTCAAACAGCATTGGGTAACTGCCTTGACGCATTACCCCGATATTCATATTTTTACGCCTTTTAGTGCTGATTGGTCTTGCGCTATCGGAACATTTCAAATAAAAAATAGAAATAATACCGAAATTGTAAAAATATTGTTAGAAAAATACAATATTCACGTCATCGCTATTGAAAAAAGACACATCAAAGGCATTAGGATTTCGCCAAGTATTGCGACTTCTTTTGAAGAAATAAATTATTTCATTGATAGTATTTCACAACTTATCGCCTCAAACGCAGGGAAGTAAATAAGGTAGTATCTTATTAAAAGGTTAATTTTATCAATCATTTATAAAATTTATTGCTATTAAAGTTGGTCATACGCTTAATTATTTCATACTTTTGTATAAAGTTTTTTAGTACTAAAATACTATTTTTTCCTAAAACCTAACGAAATATTTTGCATTAACAAAATGGGACACAATTATCATCAAAATAATTATCAATACATTCGCAAGGTGTCGGAAGACCTGTGTCAACCGCTTACCGAAGAAGAATATATAGTGCAAGCCGCCGATTTTGCAAGTCCACCGAAATGGAATTTGGGGCATACCACTTGGTTTTTTGAGACTTTTATCCTCAAAAATTATTGCACAAATTATCAGCCTTATAATGCGGATTTCAATTTTTTGTATAACAGTTATTACGAAAGTGTTGGAAAGCGCACGTTGCGACATCAACGTGGCACGATTACGCGACCTACCACACAAGAAGTATATGCCTATCGCCGATATGTTGATGCGCAAATGCTCGAACTTTTGGCAGATGAAACCATTTTTGAACAAAAACCTGAGCTATTACCACTTTTTGAGTTGGGGCTGAACCACGAACAGCAACATCAAGAACTTTTTTTGACGGATATAAAATATACCCTCTCCACCAATCCATTAAATCCTTCCTATCTGCCGCAAATGCCCCTTGCTGCTGCTACCCCTGTGCCAGCACTCGCATATTTGCCCATTACTGAGGGGGTCTATACCATTGGTTATCAAGGAGATAAGTTCCATTTTGACAATGAAAAAGGCGTGCATAAAGTGTATTTACATGCTTTTGAAATTGCCAACCGACCCATTACAAATGGCGAATATCTGGAATTTATGAAAGCAGGTGGGTATCAAAAATTTCAATATTGGTTGAGCGCAGGGTGGACTTGGGTGAACACAAATTGCATAGATAGCCCCCTCTATTGGCAACAAATTGATGGCGAATGGTATCAATTTACGTTGTATGGTCTGCAAAAAGTAAATGAAAATGAGGCTATTACACATATCAGTTTTTATGAAGCCGATGCTTTTGCGCATTGGGCGAGTAAGCGGCTACCCACCGAATTTGAGTGGGAGGTAGCTTGCGCAAAATACAGTGCCGACCTACCGCAAACCGCGACTTTCATGGACGGCGGACGCTATCACCCCACGCCACCGAATCAAGATTTTCAGTTTTTGGGCAATGTTTGGGAGTGGACAAATAGTGCTTATTTAGCATATCCTTTCTACAAACAAGCCGAAGGCGCGATTGGGGAGTATAATGGTAAATTTATGAATAATCAAATGATTTTGCGTGGTGGTTCTTGTGCTACACCGCGTTCGCACATACGCCCGACCTATCGCAATTTTTTCTATTCGCATGAGCGTTGGCAATTTACAGGTATTCGACTTGCAAATCATTTGTAAGTTTTTGATAATCAATTATTTTAACCCCCCTCAGTAACTGATGTTTTGTTCATCAAATTCGTTTTTATTCATATCATAAAACCTCAAAATGATTTTGAAAATATAAAAGTTACCACTTTTATAGTAACTTTTTAATCAATAACTAACTAATGGAAACAACAACCCATATTTCAACTATTGCCCTCACGTCCTTCGCACAAGATGTTGATAACGGACTTTCGGCAACTCCAAAATGTTTGCCCTCAAGCTATTTTTATGATGAGCAAGGCAGCAAACTTTTTCAACAAATCATGGATTTGCCCGAATATTACCTCTCTCGCGCAGAGGCGGCTATATTGCAGCGTCATAAGGAGCAACTTCAACACATTTTTAATGCGCCACAAGGCTTCGATTTGATTGAGTTAGGTGCAGGTGACGGTACAAAAACTGCCATTCTATTACAACAATTTTTGACGCAAAACCTTGATTTTCAATATAAAGCAATTGACATTTCTTCAGATGCGTTGCAAGATTTGGAAATCCGTTTGGCACAACAATTCCCTAATTTATCGCTCGAAATGGTGGCAGATGACTATTTTCGAGGATTAGAAAATATCCAATTGCAATCTAAACGCCGTAAAGTAGTCTTATTTTTGGGTTCTACGATTGGCAATTTTACGCATGAGCAAGCGCATTATTTTTTGCGTAAATTGCGTAAATATTTGCATAAAGGCGATTTGTTATTCATTGGTTTTGACTTGAAAAAAGACCCAAATATGATTTTGAACGCTTACCACGATAAACAAGGCGTAACAGCAGCGTTCAATTATAATTTGTTGCATCGCATCAATGCAGAATTGGGGGCAAATTTTGTAGTTGAAAACTTTATGCACGCCCCTATTTACCACCCTCAAAATGGGTGTGCCGAAAGTTATTTGTTAAGCAAGGTTAAACAACGTGTTTTCATTGAAGCCTTAGAAAAGTCTTTTGATTTTGATGAATGGGAGGCGATTCATACGGAGGTTTCTTACAAATATTCGTTGCAAGATATGGCAAAAATAGCAGCCTTGTCAGGTTTTTCACCTCAGATTGATTTTTTTGACAAGGACGGTTTTTTCTGTGATTCAGTGTGGGAAGTGAAATAAAACTTATTACTACTGCAATATCATGTGTATTTGTCAGCATTAAAATATTTATTTTAGTGAATAATTGTTTTTTTATTTAAATAATGGCACAAACAAACAATATTCAGCAAACGGGTATTTTTATTCAAAGAAATTATCTTGATGAAAAAACTTGCGATTCGTTGCTGACGCAGATACAAGCCTATCGTCAATCTAATACCGTTCCTACGGTTTTCCGAAAAGTGAAAGGGCGTTCTCTCAATTATCAAGTCATTGACGGCATTGCTATTAGCGAACACTTATCAGATTTAGTACAAGTGTATGAGCGTATCAATGAATTTGTTAACGAAATTTACGGAAAACCGTTGTACCCATTAGAGAGTGAAAAAGTGCGTCTCAATGTCAATATTACGCCTGTCGGTGGAGAATATCGGTGGCATTATGACCGCAATCGCTTGACGGCTATTTTATATCTGAATGAGGTTGAAGGAGGGGAAACGGATATATATCCAAATTTTCGGATAAATGCAAAAAATCCTACCCTGCAACGGTATTTCGATAATGTATTGATGCAAACTTGGGTGCGCAATACATTCGCCCAACTCCGAACAGTACGCCCCGAAAAAGGGACGCTTGTTCTGATGCTCGGTAATCAGTCCTTACATAGCGTAAGACCTGTGTTAGGAAATATAGATAGAATAAACGTTATATCTTCTTTTGATGATTTGGGCAAATCTTTTAATGTTTCGCCACTTTTAGATAACTATTTATATCAAGAAAAAGTTGAATTAAAATCTGACCCTAATTATGCTGATGCACAAAAAAATTAGCTAAAATAAGTGGTTGAAAAATACAATACAAGCTATTATTCAGTTATTTATAGTTGATTTTTATTTAAAATATTTTAAAAATTTAAAATAACTGAATAATAGCTATCAATATATTTTTATTCGGTCATGCAAGAAAATGAAATGATTTCGCTTCAAAATGTTGCTCATCAATACGGCACTCGTAAGATTTTAGAAAACATTACACATACATTTCTAAATAACCATGTTACAATATTGTTGGGTAAAAGTGGGAGCGGAAAATCTACACTTTTGCAATTACTCAACGGTATGGAACGCCCTACTGAGGGGGTCATTCGGGTATTTGGAGAGCCGATAAATTATGCTAATCTTGCATCTTTGCGGTTGCGCATGGGGTATGTAGTGCAGCAAATAGGCTTATTTCCACACCTCAATATAGTAGAAAATATTGGATTGCTCGGAAAAATTACGAAGATGCCCACAAAGGATTTGCACCACCGCATCAACGAACTTATGGAAATTGTGCAATTACCCCTTTCTTATAGCAAAAAATTTCCACATGAATTGTCGGGTGGAGAGGCGCAGCGTGTAGGCTTATGTCGCGCTTTGTTGCTCAAACCTTCCTTATTGCTCATGGACGAGCCTTTCGCGGCGTTGGATTTTAGCACGAAACAAACACTTTACGAATATTTTTATCGCTTGCAGCAAGTCGAACCCTGCACCGTAGTTTGGGTAACGCACGATTGGCACGAGGCTATCACACTTGCCGATGAATACATTTGGCTTGATAAAGGCTGCATCAGAAGCCACGGAACCAACACAGCACTTCCCACGATAAAAGAAGAATATCAAAAAATATGAAAATGTATTATATTCGTTACACCGTTGTTATAATTTTATTTTTTATGCAATGCAATATATTTTTTGCGCAAAATGTCATTCGAGTAGGCGCAAAACCGATGAATGAAAATAATATTTTGGGCGAAATGATTGCTTTGATTTTGGAAGATGGCGGTTTTCAAGTGGAAAGAAAATTTAATTTGGGGGCAACTGCCATCAGTTTTGAAGCTATCAGAAACCGCGCTATTGATGTTTATGCGGAGTATTCAGGTACGATTGCGGCTGAAATTTTAAAAGACCCTAAATTGCCTTTCGACTCGCTTAATCCGCACTTACACAGGCGTTTTGATTTGGCAATTTCGATGCCCTACGGCTTCAACAATACGTATGCAATCGCACTTCGCACCGCAACGGCGCAAAAATATCAATTAAAAAATATTTCTGATTTAAAAAAAGCGACCTTACTGAGGGGGGGATTAAGTTACGAATTTTTGAAACGCGAAGATGGTTGGGAAAATCTCGCTAAAAATTATCAATTAAAAAATAAAGTTTACGGATTAGAACATGCGCTTTCGTATAAAGCATTGGAAAATAATGAAATAGATTTTACTGATGCTTGCTCTACTGACGGCGAAGTAGTGAAATATGGTTTAGTAGTTTTGGAAGATGATTTGCATTTTTTTCCGTCTTATCAAGCCGTTTCTTTTTATCAAAAAAAACTGCCCGAAAAAGCAAAAAAATTATTGAATAAACTAAACAATATATTAACTGATTCTGAGATGCAACGGCTCAATGCGTTGGTGTTGTATGAAAAACAAACGCATCAAGCCGTTGCGCAACGCTTTTTAACTGACAAAAAAATCATTAGCGATAAATCAACCGTTCAAACGTCTATTTTAGCGGATATTTTGGCGCACGCTTGGGTACATTTGCAACTAACCTTATTTTCACTTATAGCAGCAATGTTAATCGCTATTCCGTTAGGTATGCTGTTATATCGTTTTAACTTGTTGGCTAAACCGCTTTTATACATTATCGGAATATTTCAGACAATTCCATCAGTCGCACTTTTGGCGTTGCTCATTCCATTTTTGGGCATCGGTACGAAACCTGCTTTAGTTGCTTTATTTTTATATGCGTTGTTGCCAATATTGCGAAATACTATCATAGGTTTAATGACGGTTGACCCACAACTCAAAAAAACGGCTACGGCTTTGGGGTTGAATAATGCTCAAAAATTGCGTTTTATTGAGTTGCCGCTTGCGTTGCCGTTCATTTTGACGGGGGTACGCACTGCGGCGGTTATCAATGTGGGTACGGCAACGCTTGCCGCTTTTATCGGGGCAGGTGGATTAGGTGAGTTTATTGTTACAGGATTGGCATTGAATAATACAGACTTGATACTGAGGGGGGCGATTCCTTCGGCGTTGTTGGCTATTGTAATTGAATTTTTGTTTGAATATATAGAAAGAAAATTAGTTTTAAAACATTTACAACAAAAATATTTTTAATGAAATATTTTTATTTTTTTGTTTAACTTATTGATAATTAATTTGTTAAAAATAATTAGTAGTAGGTCAAATGAGTTGACAGTACACGTTAAGGAAATTTTTAAAGTTTCTCTAACGTGTACCATCAATCTCAAACTCATTTTTTCGCAATTGAATTTGTAATGAGTATAATTGATTGATAATGAATTTATTAAACTAAAAAAATAATAATTAGTCGAAATCTTCGCTTAAAACGAAAGTTTCGATAAAACCAAAAAAAGTGTAAATTTGATATTGATTTAGAAACAGTATAGTTTATAAATACATCATACTTTTTAAAATAAAATATGAAAGAAAAAATAAATTTATCAGCAGTTGATATTGATAGAGTTATAGAAATGGCTTGGGAAGATAGAACACCTTTTGAAGCTATCGAATTGCAATTTGGGCTTTCAGAGGCAGCCG
>JACCEC010370072.1_pt1 | contig 17834 bp, 17 predicted proteins | sample 7450121 | NCBI WGS metagenome assembly JACCEC01 (sample SAMN15323455, study PRJNA562643) | freshwater metagenome | isolation source: river surface water | place: USA:Blue River Watershed | collected 2017-08-18 | reverse complement strand
TTGGGTGGTGCGAATGGCTTCATCAATGGATTTATATTGACCGGATTTACCTTTGACTTTATATTCCAAAACTATCATATAAATCTCCCTTTTTCGACCTATGTTAATGTTAACATAGATTGTAGAAATCTTCATGGGGAATAAATTCCCCTGAGTCGATTTTCATCTCAGGTCTGAAGACGCTGAGTTTTCAATCTCCCAGACTCGTCTTATAAAGTCCTGACCTCCTCTGGTCTTACTAACAAGCATAATCGAGGAGGTTTTCAAGGATAAATCACATGATTACAGATTTAGAGATCCTGAATTAGCGGTTATGGGTCAGGATGGACAAATCTTGACAACAGCCTTCAAGAGTGATTCAAATCAGAATAACAAATTTGCTGTAAAAGTGTATCAGCGATTTCACTTGTGATGATCATTTTACGCTTACGGTCGAACATTAGGGAACCTACCTTGACATTTTTTTCGCAGAGGGTATAAATATAAGTCTGGGATCGCTGATCGATGGCGGTTGCGATCGCTTCATACACCCGGTTGACCCAATTTTCCCCAGTGATTGTTTCTAATTCCCGCAGGAATTGTAACGCATCCTCGGCTGTTTCTTGCTGTAAAATTCGTTGTAAATCAACGGTGGGTAGTCCAGCTTTCACGGCATAGGCGGTTAATATTTCTAAGCGACCATCGGCGAGATGATGATGGGTATGAAAAATTCCTCCCGCTAATTTGATTAATTTGCCATGATAACCTAATAATAAAATAGACTGCACTCCGGCTAAGGCTGCGGAGACTAACATTGGCCCTAACCAATTGGCAGTTTTAACAGTTTGTTCCGGTGGAATTCCAATTTTTTGGGCAAAGTCTAAGCCATTTTCTCCAATACAAAACACTAAACAATCAAATTCTTTGGCTTTTTGTTGTAATAGAGTTTGATATTGTTCTAATTGTTCAGGAACCGTTAAAGGTTGAGAAATTCCGGTAGTTCCTAGTAAAGATAATCCTTCCACAATTCCAAATGCAGCGTTAGAAGTTCGGGTGGCTAATTGTTTTCCTTCGGGTAAAATAAAGGTAATTAAAATTTGGTCTTGGGGTTGTAATTGTTTCTCAAGATTGGCTAATAATAATTGTTTGGCATAACGATAAATGGCGGTATGTCCGGTTTTTTCATCATAACCAATTCCTTCGCCACCTTTAATCAAAATATTATCCGAAAGTTGACCCCCCCTAGCCCCCCCTTGGTAAGGGGGGGGAACGGTTTTTGGCTTTTCTTGATAAATACTAGAAGTCTGGTAAGGGGGAGAAACGGTTTTTGGCTTTTCTTGATAAATACTAGAAGTCTGTTCTACAATCTCCCCCCCTTGCTCAACACTAGAAACCTGCCCTACAATCTCCCCCCCTTGATAAGGGGGGGTAGGGGGGGGTAAATTCTTCACCCATTCCACCATCGCCCAAACCGGAGTATTTCGAGTTAAATCTAAATTATCCCCCGGATCTGAACGAGTAATTGCTAATACAGAATCACCCGTTAAACAGGCAATTTGTTCAATCGAAATATTCACTATTTCCGCCGGATCAATTAAATCAATAGAAACTTGTTGAATCAATTGATTTTTATTTTTTAAATATTGTAAAGCCGCTACCGCAGCCGCACAAGCAAAAACCGGAAGTGTATATCCAGAACGGGGTTGATTTGTTGTCATCTTTGATGAATTTACCTCTTTGAGTAACTTTTTCCAAAAATCAGTTATCCTAGATCCCAATCCATTCGCCTTAAGCATAACCATGATTGAGATCAACTGGGATACTTTTTGTTCTGAACTGTCGGAAATTGAAACGATTCAAGAACCCACCCAACGTCAAAAACTTTCTCAAGACTATTATCATTTTAGCCCAATTTTACAACCCTTACTCAAGGATAAAATCGGAGATCTTGTGGTACGTCCTACCACAGAAGCGGAAGTTTTACAAGTCGCTAAAGTTTGTGTTAAATATAAAGTTCCTTTAACGGTTCGAGGTGCAGGAACCGGAAATTATGGACAGTGTATTCCCTTAGAAGGAGGAGTCATTTTAGATCTAACAAAATTGAATCAAATTAACTGGATTAAACCCGGTTTAGCTTGTGTAGAACCTGGCGTAAAATTAGCAATATTTGATAAACAAGCACGAGAAATAGGATGGGAATTACGCATGATTCCTTCCACCTATCGAACAGCAACAATTGGAGGGTTTATTGAGGGAGGAAGCGGTGGAATTGGTTCTATTACTTATGGACAATTACGCGATCGCGGTAACTTACAAGCCGCACGAGTTGTAACAATGGAAGATGAACCCCGCATCATTGAATTAAGAGGAGATGATGTCCAAAAAATTAATCATGCTTATGGAACAAATGGCATTATTACCGCGTTAGAAATTCCGCTTGCTCCGGTCTATCCTTGGGCTGAAATTATTGTCACCTTTGATGATTTTATGACCTCGGCTCGATTCGGTCAAGCCTTAGCGTTATCCGATGGAATTATTAAAAAATTAGTTTGTGTTTGTGCTGCACCTATACCCGCTTATTTTGCAGCATTTAAAGAAATTATACCCCCCGGAAAGAACGCTGCATTATTAATTATTTCAGAAGCAAATATAGAAGCATTTCAAGAATTAGTTAAGGAGTATAGTGGCACAGTTTGTTATCACAAACCCTCTGAAGAAGCAGGAAAAGGAACAACCTTAATTGAATATAGTTGGAATCATACCACCTTACACGCGCGTAGTATTGATCCCTCAATTACCTATTTACAAACTTTATTACCTGCGGATCGAAAATTAGAATTATTAGAACATCTTTATGATTATTTTGGCGATGAAGTGATCCAGCATTTAGAGTTTGTTAGGTTACAGGGAGAAATGTACCCCATTGCTTTACAATTAGTTCGATTTACCAGCGAAGAACGGTTAAATGAGATTATGAATTATCATGAAGAAAAAGGTGCTATTATTTTTAATCCCCATACTTATATTTTAGAAGATGGTGGCATGAAAACGATTAATTTAGAACAGTTACAATTTAAACAAAAAGTTGATCCCTATGGATTATTAAATCCGGGTAAAATGAAAGCTTGGTTAGAACGAGAAAAATATCTTTAAAATCAGAACCCGTAGGGGTTAGGTCTCCCAACCCAAATGGGGTTAAGAAACAAAACCCCTACCTTAACACCAATAAATTAAGGCTTTTTGATTAAAATTTTGCCTTCTTTATCAATTTTTAAAGGTGTTTTCAGAAAATCTTTTTGAATCAGATTACGAATTAAATTAACACTTTTAGAACGCTTATCTAACGCTGGAATTCCTTGAGAATTTAATTGAACTGGAATAATCTTTCCTTCAATAAAATCTCCTTGAGGGTTAACTTTTGCTTCTAATATTAACGAATATCCTAACTCCCCAGAAGTTGATAACGTGCGATATCCCATAAAATTTCCTAACGAATAAGCAATTAATTTGCCTTTATAAAGTTCTAATGCTCTGGGAACGTGGGGGCCATGACCTAAAATTAAATCTGCCCCCGCATCAATCATACTATGGGAAAATAACACTAAATTCCCGCGATTTTCTCCATAGAAATATTCGGTTTTATTTTTAACATTTAATGCCCCTGTTCCTTCCGCCCCACCATGAAAGGAAATTACCACAAAATCAGCATTTTTTTGAGCGGTTTTAACTAACTTTTTACCTGCTTCTATATTACTTAAATTATTATGATAGTCATAATTACTAAAGCCAATAAATGCAACTTTTACGCCTTTGACTTTATGATAAATAATCTTATTTTTTTCTCCCACTGCCTTGATCCCGACTTTTTGAATATTCTGAATCGTATCTTTAAAACCAGATTCAAAAAAATCAAAAGAATGATTATTGGCAACATTAAGAATATTAAAGCCTGCATCTTTTAATAAAGCCGTATATTCAGGAGGAGTACGAAAGGCAAACACTAACCCGCGACCAATAGCTTTAGCACTATAGGGATATTTCGTTAAGGTACTTTCAAAATTACCAAAAACAATATCTCCTTTTAATTCAGATTTCACATCGGCAAATAAAGCATTTTTGTTGCTTGATAATTTATTATAAGGATAATTAGTACCCGGAATAATATCTCCAACGGCCCGAATGGTCAGTTGTAAATCAGGATTAATCGGATTTTGTAGGGTTTTTAACGTTAATTGAGAAACGGTATTGAGATTTTGCAGAGTTGCTGCTGTGGGAATAGGGGAGGGCGTAGAAACAGGGTTAATGGCTAAAGATAAAGAGGGAATTTGAGATAAATTGGCAGAGATATTTTGAGGAATTGCTGTGAAGACATTGGTAACTTTTTGATAATTTTGGTTCAGGAGAAATCCTGATAACGGCAAAACCATTAAACTAACTGAACCGGCAATTAACCAAGGTTTAGAAATAGAAAATTGAGGCGTTTGTTTTGGTTTTGGCGGGTTGACGGGTTTAATGTTTGTCAGTTGAGGTGCACCGACAACTTCCCGTAAAACCAGGGTTTGAGTCCAACCCGGTTTTTTCTGACCTAGACGAGTTCCCGAAATGGTTACAGACCCAATAGAATCAGCTTGTAACCGCATCAAACCGTTATGGATGACGGGAATACAGGTTTGAGCATCGGGAAGCTGTTGAGATGCCAAAACCACGTTAAGATGGTAGCCTTGACGAGTAGCTGTTGCTGTCACCCCTTTGGGTTGCAGTGCTTGATTGATTAAAATAGCGATCGCCGTTGCATCCCCGGTTTTCGCCAGTGCGATAGTGTTGTGGTCACTCACTCTAATATCCTCATACCCGATTTAAGCGGATTAAATGAACTGATATTCCTATTTTCTAGGGTAATTTCCCTTTCTGATCCACCGAACACGAGTACAATGATCAACAGTTTATCGGATCAGGGCTGTAAACGGAATGCAACAGCCGTGATTTTCATCCGGCAGATGATCTTGGGAGGATATAAAATTGGCTGTTCAGTATAGCTACGATAAAACTAGCACTCGTTTACCCCATCGCATCCTAATTACAGGAGGGGCTGGGTTTATAGGATCAAATTTTGTCCATCATTGGTTTAGTGCTTATCCTGATGATCGGGTGGTTGTTTTAGATGCTTTAACTTATGCAGGAAATCGCAAAAATTTAGCAAGTTTGGAAGATAAGCCGAATTTTCGGTTTGTGCAGGGGAATATTTGCGATCGCAGCTTAATTGATCGTCTCTTACAAGAAGAACAGATCAATACTCTTGCCCATTTTGCCGCAGAATCCCATGTTGATCGTTCAATTCTTGGCCCTGATGCCTTTGTTCAAACTAATGTTGTTGGGACATTCACCTTATTAGAAGCGTTTCGTCAATATTGGTTAACCCAAGGTCAACCGGAACATTATCGGTTTCTGCACGTTTCTACCGATGAAGTTTATGGCAGTCTTGGCCCTCGTGACCCGGCGTTTACAGAACTCACTCCTTATGCTCCCAATAGTCCCTATTCTGCCTCAAAAGCAGGCAGTGATCATTTAGCGAGAGCTTATTATCATACTTATGGAATGCCGACAATTATTACCAATTGTTCTAATAATTACGGCCCCTACCATTACCCTGAAAAACTAATTCCGTTAATGTGTATTAATGCTTTATTAGGAAAACCCCTTCCAGTTTATGGAGATGGTCAAAATGTGCGAGATTGGTTGTATGTTTTAGATCATTGTCGAGCTTTAGATACAGTGATTCATAATGGAAAACCTGGAGAAACTTATAATATTGGGGGTAATAACGAAGTTAAGAATATTGATTTAGTTAAAATCTTATGTCGAATCATGGATGAATTAGCGGTGCATTTACCTGTAAAACCGTCTAATCAATTAATTACCTTCGTTAAAGATAGACCCGGACATGATCGACGTTATGCAATTAATGCTAGTAAAATTAAAACCGAATTAGGTTGGGCACCTTTAGTGACGGTAGAAGAAGGATTACGTCAAACCGTTGGCTGGTATTTAACCCATCGCAGTTGGTGGGAACCCTTATTATCAGACGAATATCAAGCTTATTATCGACAGGTTTATCCGTCTTAAAACAATAGAGACGTTGTATACAACGTCTCTACATTCTAAAAATCATTTAATTCAGAAATTATATCTAAACTATCTTGATTGGCTTTAGCAACTGGGCAAATAATATCTTGTAAATATAATTTCCCATCTTGATAGTAAAGATAAAGTTTCCAACGTTCAGCTTCATCAATTCGCACACAATAAAGCGGAATTTCTATACCTTTAATTCGTTTTAATTTTGACTTAAAAAATCGTTGATAACGATAGCAAGATTCATCTTCAAGTTCGGCTAACACTTCTAAAAAACGACCTCGAAGTTGAGGAGGAAGCAGGGTTAAAGCTTTACGAATAATTCCCCGTTCATCCACGAGTGACGGTGGCAACTGTACCATTGTTTGATTTGACCTCCGTGATGGGTTTTGGTGGTAAGAAATCGCGGTAAATTGATTCTCCTATTTCCTGATAAACCTGGGCTGAAACTTGACTATCAACCACTTTATATAAAGTAATCAATGTCCGATTAAATAGAGGATCATCATCAATTGTTAAAAGCACTCGCAAGTAATAATTTACAATAAAAGAATAGAGAGATGACTGATAATCTTCTAATAAATCAAATTGATAAAATTGATGCAGTCGTCTTTCACGATACCCTTTATCTGTTAATAAAAAGGGATAAGATTCATGAAGCTTTTCTAAAATAATAGATTGTTCAGCTTCACTATAAGTTTTTAAATCCTGTTCAAATTCATCAGTAGACTCGAATATAATCTCCATAACCAAAACTCCAACGTCAATCTGCTTAAGATTCTGGAAACGAACAGATGATTAAGTTCTGTTGTCCCATCTGATCCTGAAAATTACAGCAATACTCAGGGTTTTTTCAATTTCCATCTCTGATCATTAGATTGTTGACCTATGCGAATACTGGATATTTTACGGTAAATTTCGCCTCTAAAAACAATCTAAGCCATCGCCAGCAAAAATTAAGATTTTCTACATATATTCTCTGATTCTATTTTTTATTCCTGATTTAATTTTCAGAACATTATCTTAAATACCCGGATCATAATTGTATCCTTGTTTGCTATTTTCTAACCTTTAAGTTAACTCAGATGTTTGATTGAGGACATTAGATAAGGCATTTGCTAACTTCTCCCCAATTCCCTCGACCCAATTTTCATCTTGTTGGGTATAACTCCGAGGAGCATTTGCCCCTAAAATTAAAACGCCTTGATCTCCAAGGGGTTGACAAATAACGCCTTGTGTATTTTCTGGTAAATAATCAAATTCAATTCGACCCGGATATAACGTTAAATTCACTAAATAGATTGGTTTTTGTTTCTCTAAAACCCGTTGTAAAATCGGCCCTGGTTTAACCGTTGCATTTGTTCCCAGTATCCCTCGTCGTAATAAGACTTCTCCTTGATAATAAATCACCACAGAACGGGTAACAGTATTGGTTAATAATAAATGAGAAGCCCAGGCTAATTCGGTTTGAATTAATTCGGGTAAATCCGGTTTTAATTCAAAGCCTTGTTCTCCAACTAACTCAACGGCATCGGGAGATATCGGTTGAATTTGTTGCCACAATAAGCCCGTTAAAATTAACACGGCACTTAAAATCACCCCCAAGGCATCAGAACGAGCTTGAGAGTCCAATAATTCGCGGGTTAGAACCCGATTGACCAGGAGTAGCACCCCCCCTAAACTCCCTGCAAATATCGGTAATAATCGTAAGACCCGATTCCGATCTGATGTCGCCATAACTGCATCTGAAATTAAGCTGAAAAATGACTGTTAATTTTAGCAGAGGTCAGGAAGAAAGGTCTTGATGGTTACAAAGTAGCGAGTGCCAAGTGTTGAGTACAGAGTGCAGAGTCCAAACTCTCAAACATTTCTCCCAACCCCCCCTGCTACCCAACTTCCCCTGCTCCCCTGCTCCCCCTCCTGAGCGTAGCGAAGGATCTCCCATTTGAAGTTCTCGACCCGGATCAGTTATTGTTATGGGACGATAGCATCTCATTGTTTAAAACCTTCTTGCTATGACCACAGAACTGATTACACCCTCAAAAAATAAATTATGGTTAGCGGCGATTAAGCCTCCGATGTATAGTGTGGCCATTATGCCAATTTGGGTGGGAACCGCCGTTGCGATATTTGAAACTTCTAGCATTAATTGGACAATTTTCACCACCTTTATTACGGCCGCTGTTTTAATTTTAGCTTGGGAAAATCTTCTTAATGATGTCTTTGATTCTGAAACCGGAATTGATACTAATAAGCATCACTCTCTTGTTAATTTAACCGGAAATAAAATATTAATTCTCACTTTAGGAAATAGCTGTTTAGCTTTGGCAATTTTAGGATTATTAGCGATTTGTTGGTGGCAAAAAGATATAACAGTTTTAGGAATTATTCTCCTCTGTTGTGGCTTAGGTTATTTATATCAAGGGCCTCCTTTCCGTTTAGGATATCAAGGATTAGGAGAATTTTTATGTTTTTTTGCCTTTGGGCCGTTGGGGGTTTCTGCCGCTTATTATAGCCAAACTCAAAGCTGGTCATGGGTTTGTTTAGCAACATCTATTTTAGTCGCCATTCCGATTACAATTGTGTTATTTTGTTCCCATTTTCATCAAGTCGAAGATGATATTGCTGCGGGAAAGAAGTCTCCCATTGTTCGTTTAGGAACTGAACGAGGATCAAAATTATTACCTTGGTTTTGTGGAAGTATTTTTGTGTTAACGGGTGGGTATGTTTTATTGGGAATTTTACCAATTTGGACATTACTCAGCTTTGCGGGTATTCCTTCCTCCATTAAGTTGTGTCGCCATGTCAGTCAATATCATAACCAGCCTCAGTTCGTTAATAATTGCAAATTCATTGCAATTTCTTTACAGTTTTGGAGTAGTTTATTGTTAGGGGTAGGATTGATTTTGGGTTAAATAAGTGACCCTTTGCTATTGATTGATTGTTAGGGTAGACTTGTTCTACCTAAAAAGATTTAAGGGGATAGTAACCCTAAAAATTCAACCTTTTATGGTCGCTATTCCCCATAACCCATTTGTTGTTTTCTGTTCTCAATCGAGGTGCAATACTGATGCAATTTATTCCGTTAATAGGACGAGCTTTTTTAGCAACTATTTTTATCCATGCTGGGATTAATAAAATATTTGATTTTGCTGATACTCAAAAGATGATGACAGAACGTGGTTTACCTTTTGCTACTTTATTATTAGCTGGAACTATTATTTTTCAACTTTTAGGAGGATTATCGTTAGTCATAGGTTATAAAACCCGTTTAGGAGCTTTGCTTTTAATTTTATTCTTAATTCCGGCTACCTTTATTTTCCATAATTTCTGGGAAGTTCCCTCAGAAAGAATTGATTTCTTCAAAAATCTATCAATTATGGGTGGGTTACTGATGATTACTTATTTTGGGGCTGGGCCAGTTAGTGTTGATGAACATATTACCATGAGTAATACTGATTTTACTGATCCTGATAATCCTTAATTAATTCTCGAAGGAGTTGGTGATTTAATTTTCCTTGTGAATTACGGGGTAATTGTTCTAAAGGAATCCATAATTTAGGATATTTAAACTTAGATAATTTTCCGCTAATTGCCTGTTTTAATTCCACCAGAGAAGCGAGTTTACACCTAGGAACATAAACCGCTACCACGATTTCACCCCAGTATAAATCCGGTTTCCCCATGACACAAATATCCTGAACTAAACCCGTAGAACGAATTACCGCTTCTACTTCACTAGGAAATACATTTTCCCCACCCGTAATAATTTTATTACTCTGTCTCCCCACTAACGTTAAATATCCCTGTTCATCCCAATACCCTAAATCATCAGGGATAAAATGATGAATTCGCAGTTTAGGGTTAAAATTATCCTGATAATATTCTAACATTAAAGACTCTGTTTCAATGGTAATTAATCCGGGTTGATGGGGTTGTAATTCTTCTCCATTTTTATCATAAACTTTAATTCTAGCATGAGGTAAAATTTTCCCAGAACTATTATTCCCCTGTAAAAATTCTGAAGGTTTTAAGGTGACAATTTGGGAAGCGGTTTCTGTCATTCCATAGGTTAAAGCTAAAGGAATTTGAGACGAACGACTTTGTTCTAATAAATCTAACCAAGGAGGTGCACCCCCTAAAAAAACAACCTGAAATTGAGATAACCAATGGGTTAATAAAGGGTTTTGTAATAAACGCTGAAGTTGAGTCGGAACTAAGGAAATAAAAGAATGAGTCGGATTAAAATTAATCCAATCTTCAGTTTCTACAGTTTTAAAAGATGTTATTATTATTTGTCCATCGGTTAACAGCGATCGCATCCACTGCATTAGGCCACTAACATGATAAAGAGGTAAAGTACAAAAAGAATTAATCGTAGGAGTTTTAAAATACTGTTGAACCCCTCGAACTGAAGCCGTTAATGTTTCCCAAGTATGAACCGCAAATTTAATATTTCCTGATGTTCCCCCTGTGGGAATCATGATCAAGTTTTCGAGAATTTCACTATCATTATTAGATAGGTTTTGATCATCTGTGATTTTACCTTGGGAGATTAATAAATTAGGATTTACTAATTCATGAACTTGTTTCCATTCCTGGGTTCCCCATTGAGGATTACACAAAAATACAGGACATTTTGCTGTCACCGTAGCCACAAAAGCTGATAAAAATAAAGTTGGTTCTGATTCAGATATTAAAATTTTAGGATAGTTTTTATTTGATTTAATCCATTGATTTATTTCGTTTAAATATATTTTAGAACGTTCAATTAAAAACTGATTATTGTTAAAAATAACTTGATTTTTTCTTTGAATTTCATCAATTAGATTCATATTAAATCTGATTTACAACCTCTAAATTATGATAAATTCTTGTAGGGGCGAGGTTCTCTCACCCTTACCAGGAAATTTTGAGTTGTTATTTTAACGGTTTACTTGGGTTTAAACTGTTTTTCCACAAGACTAACAATTGTATCTCTGGGGAAAAATCGAGGTAAATTGACAATCAATTGATTTGCAAACCCCCCCGTTACCAAGGTTGAAAAATCTTTTTCTAACGCTTCTAACGTTTCTTGAACCACTTCTTCCGCCGTTGCATAATTTTGTCCCGCACCTGCAAAGGTTTGAGGAAATTCTGCTGCTACAAAAAAGTTAGATTCTGTTGGGCCCGGACACACCACTAAAATTCTCACCCCAGAGTTTTGATTTTCAGCCCATAAAGCTTCTGTAAAATTAACAACAAAGGCTTTTGTTGCTGAGTAAACGGAAGAATAAGGTAAGGGTTGATAACCTGCAATGGAAGCGATATTAACAATAGCACCTGAACCCCTTTTTTTCATATCATTTAAAAAGAAATGGGTCAGTTCAACTAATGCGGTAATATTTAACTGAATCATTTGCACTTGTTTTTCTAAAGCGCGATCAGCAAATGCCCCATAATCTCCAAACCCTGCATTATTAATCAGTAAATCAATGGTTAACCCTTGTTTTTCGATGGCATCAACGACCGCTTTTGTAGCACCCGGTTGAGTTAAATCTTGACAAATTACATGAGCTTTAATATTATATTGAGTTTGCAACTGTTCAGCGAGTTGTTCTAATTTTTCTTGAGAACGAGCCACTAAAACCACATCCATTTTCCGAGAGGCTAGTTCCTTCGCAAACGCCGCCCCAATTCCGAGAGAAGCTCCTGTAATTAATGCAGTCTTCATTAATCCTCAGTCCTAGAATAACTTTCTATCGAGTTATTGTAACGCATTATTAATATTTTTTGCGGTTGAAACTGTTCTCAAACTGACTTAGCTATTTTTAAATAGTTCTAATTGGGTTTTGATCATTAATTTTGGTAATTCTAATCATCCACTAATGAATTAATCTTTGATACGCTTGAATCATTTGTTGTGCAATCGCACAATCCACTCAATTTATTAAAAGAAATTTCAGTTAAAACATCTGAGGTTGATCCAATTTTCTGTTTATTTACCTTTATGATCACACACTTTATACGAATTAAAACTACAACTATCCTACAGCAAATTCAGTAAACTGACGTTTAAAAGGAGAATGAAAGCCGAGTACAATATCGTGTTTTGGGATGCCCTGTTCTACCAGTTCTCTAGCAATTCCTCCTTCTGTGCCATCATGTTGAATCCAGATTTTTTCATTCTTAATATCTAAATGCAAAATACAGCCGTAAACACGGCGTTTGTTTGACCAGCCAACATGAACCACTTGGTAGCGATCATTTATAAAGTCAAAAATTGTTTCTGCTTCAACCTCTTCATTACTAGATTTTATTTGACTATAAGCCTGCAATAATTCCTGAATTATTTGACGATATTTTTCTACTTTTGCCATAGTACAATCACCTCATCTTCAGGTTCATAAACAATCAAATGGACTTGATAGCGTTGAATTAATAATTGTGGTAATTCTAATAATCCACTAATGAATTAATCTTTGATACGCTTGAATCATTTGTTGTGCGATCGCATCCCAACGATAATAATTTAAAGCATAATTTTGAGCATTTAAACCTCTGCGTTGACGTTCTTGGGGGTTTGTTAATGCGGTTTCAATTAAACTTGAAATCTCATCAATGGTTCCATTTCCGACCCAACCGCCTTGAGCTTGTTCTACATCTTCCCAAATATAAATTCCTTTAGAAATAACCACTGGAGTTCCAACCGCCATCGCTTCTGCTACCGCAATGCCGAAATTTTCATAATAAGACGGTAATACAAATAAATCGGCTTTTGTTAATAAGGCGGTTTTGATTTCTCCGGTTACAAACCCAGAAATTATTGTTTTTTCAGCTAAAGGTGAACTTTGAATCTGTTGTTTAATTTTTGCTTCATATTCGGGATCTTGAGGATTAGAACCTGCTAAAATAAACTGAAAATCTAATCCAGTTGATAACACTTTTTCTAAAGCTGGAATTAATATATCTAGTCCTTTCTTGGGTTCAATTCGAGATAAAAATAAAATAATTGGAATATTCGGCTTTATTTTTAAATGGGATAAAATCTCTTCAGGTGTTTTTGTTAATTCGGGTAATGTCACCCCTAATGGAAGAATTAAATCGTTAGTTTTAACTCCAAATCGTTCTGATATTCTGGCTTCTTCCTGACTGGTAAAATGGATAGCAGATGCTCCCGCAATATTAGGACGTTCTAATAACGCTGCATAAAGTTTTTTTAACTGTTTTTTCTTGTTTAAATCGGCGGGATCTAGGGTTCCTAATGGTCGTAAAATATAAGGTAATTTTTGAGAACGAGCTACCGTTGCTGCTGCTGAACTAACAGGCGAAAATAAAGCATGAATATGGGCTAAATCATATTCGGAAGCGTGTGTTTTTAACCAATTTAATAAATCTAAAGAAAATTTATAACGACGAAAGGGAGAACAGGGAAAATAGCGAACTTGATAACCATTTTCGGCTACAGGTTGATCTAAGGGAACGTCTAAGGGCGCTTGACCGCTATCTCCGTTTGCATTTGTGGTTAAAACGGTGACGTCAACTCCCTGTTTCGCTAATGCAGCAGAAAGACCCCGTACCATTTGACTAGGGCCACCATAAACTAAAGAAATTGAAGGAATAATTTGTAAAATCTTCATCGGTGGGTGTGGGTTTGGGGTGCGTTTAGGGGTGCGTAAGGATAGCGCGCCCCTACATTTTAACTTTATTAATGTTTAGGGTTTTGATAGGTTTTTGGTGCGTGCGGTTAACTGGTGATGGCGATCGCATCGGGAATTTCTTTTTCTACTCGTCGTAACCGAGGCATCCGATAGGCAACTAACACAGCCACAATATTAAGAATACCAATTAACATAAATAATAACCCAGTTCCTCGCCCTGCTCCGACTCCGATCATTTTGCCAATACTATCAGCTAAAAGTCCATCGGGTTTCATCATTGGTTCTAACACGCGATCTGCTAATGGCCCAACGCTAATATGAGATAAGATTAACAGCGATCGCTCAACAACACTTTGTAAAGAAAAGATGCGTCCTTGTAACTCAAAGGGTACTTTAGATTGCCAAATGGTGTGATTACTACTAACAATAAAAGGACGGGCAAATAAATAGCCAAACCCTCCAATTCCTGCCAAAATAACAGAAGGTTTAAACCCTCCCAAACATAAACATAAACCTTGTAAACCGACTAACCATAAAATGGCTTTCATGCGGTTTTTGGGGCCACCCCACACACTGACAGCAACACTTCCCAGGAGCATTCCACAACCGCTAATGGAGAGAATTAATCCTAACTCTTTACTGGTAGCAAAACTTAAAACTAACGGCCAGAATAAAATGCCAAGCATTCCTTCTGTAAAGTAAGTTATTGCAAAAAAGTTTAATAGTTTTCTTAAACCCGGACGAATTAAAATATAATTCCAAGCGGAATGGGTTTCTTTCCAAAGTTGCCTAAGATTTAAGGGTTGTCGTTGAGAAATTGAATGCTCTACTTTCGGAAAACGCACTAATAATAGTATGATTAACCCGAAAACAAAGGTTCCTGAATCAATGATTAAAATTGAACCAATGCCGATAGTGCTAACTAAAATTCCGGCAATTGTTGGGCCAGAAATTTTTGCGATCGCCCTAGAAACTTGCACCATGCCATTAGCCCGACTCAACTCATTTATGGGAACAAGTTGAGGAATTGAGGCCATATAAGCAGGCCATTGGAAGGCGCCGCAAATGGAACTTACGGACACAGCAACGTAAATATGCCAAACTTCTAAACGCTGTGAAAACACTAACCCCATCAAAATTAATGTTCCGATAACCGAAATAATATCGTTGAGGATCATCGCCCCTCGACGACTAAAACGGTCTACTACGGCGCCTGCTAGGGGGGAAATTAACAGATTTGGCAGATGAATAAAAACAGAAATTAGGGCAAACTGGGTAATGGAACCTGTGGTTTGATAAACCCAAACCCCTAAGGCAAATTCTGTTAAGCTGGAACCAAATAGAGAAACAATTTGTCCCAACCAAACCAGTAAAAAAGTTGGCATACGCTGTTTGTCCCGCAGTTTCATCTGTAATCGCTAAGTTATATTAAGTATTGTAAACACAGTTTGTCAATCTGTATCTAGCCTTTGGCTTGTTCATTCTGGTATATTAAAATTAAATCAGCTAAGTTTTAATTAAAGTCATTTATTCAGAAATTTGATGTACAGCTTTAGCATTGATCAATTCAATAGGTAAATAAAATGTTATCTTCTGGTTCTATTCCTAAAGAAACAATTACGATTGCAGGAGGATTAGGCCCAATTCAAGCAATTGAGTCTCCCATTACCTTAGATATTAAACCTCTCACTGTGTTGATCGGAACGCAGGGAACAGGAAAATCATTAATTAGCCAAATTCTTTATTTTTTTCATGACTATGAATATCTATTGGCTAATTATTTTAAATCATTAACGCCTAACACTACAGTGCGTAATATTTTAGAAGGAATTCGATCAGGAGAACTAACCAATAGAGCATTAGCAAGTTTTTTAACAACTCCAAAAGTTGAGATCAGCTATCAAAAATATAATCTGAATTCACCTCAAAGCGACAAAAATATCACTCTTTATAAATCAAATAGACAAATTAATCCTATTGGAAAATTCAAGAAAGAAATTGATCAGAATTTAAAAGAATTATTTGCTGATCCGTCTCTTTCGGGTAAGCAATCGGCTAAATCAATTTTTATTCCAGCAGAAAGAACGTTTTTTTCTCGTTTTATTAACTCTGATCCTACAATATTAGGAAATCGAGCTTTACCCATTACTATGCGGGAATTTGCTAAAGTCTTAAGTAATGTTTCTGATATTCATCAACTCTGGGATATTAATGCTCAAGAAAAACCTAAAGAAGCCTTGGACATTGAGAATTTAGTCAAAAATGCTTTAAGGGGACGAGCAATTTCTGCAAGAACTGGCCCCTATGCTCGTAAATGGCAATGGATACCGGAAGAAACCCATCAACCATTAGAAATTGAAATGGCTTCTTCTGGTCAAATGGAAACTTGGCCGTTAGTCTCAACAGCACAAGCATTATCGGGTTTTCCAGAATCTGAAAGACCTATATTTATTCATATTGAAGAACCGGAAACCCATTTACATCCAGAGGCTCAAGTCGCTATTGTTAAAATGCTGGCTTATTTGGTTAATTTAGGTTTTCGTTTAGTGATAACCACTCATTCTTTAGTTGTGTTATATACTTTAAATAATTTAATATTAGCTCATGAAAAATTAAAAAATAAATCGGTTGATGATCTGCCTGAAATCAAAACAAGAATAGCTCCTGAAATGCTTTCTGCTTATCTCTTTAATCAAGGTGAAATACAAAATATTGTTACGGATTCAGGAAAGATAAATGAAGGATTATTAGGGTTTGTTTTAGGAGATTTGGAAATTCAATTTAATCAATTAATGACCTATAATTTATGGAGTAAATAATTTAAAAAAATGCCCTTACTTTGTACTGGAGGTCAACTCCCAGATATTCCCACAGTTAATTGTAGTGATTCGATTAAAACCCTAGAAAATTGTTGTCAATTAGTCGAAATTACAACGGAAATACTTCTTTTTGAAAAGCTTGAAACAGTTTATTATTGGGTAAAATTAGAAGCTGATGAAATTCAGTTAGTAGTTTATAATTTAGAAGATTATGCAAATCAAGTAAGTAGTTGGAAAGGTCGGCGTTGTGATTATTTAGTCATGGGAATGAATGTAGAAGATGGAAATTGTTATTTAATTATTATTGAGTTACGTCATCTTATTGTTAAAGAAGAGCAAGCAATTGATAAGTTAGATCAAGTAGAACAAACTATTCAAAATATTATCTCTATTCTTCCACAAGAAATTGCTAATGCTCCTTTTTTTGAACAAGCTTGTCCCGAAATTAAAAACTATAAAATTGCAGGAATAATTATTGCACCTGCGGGAATTCGGGGGATTTCGCGCGAAAATAGAACTCGTGTCATTAACCATGACAACTATCAAGCAATTATTACAATGATGCCTCCTGAACAAGTTAGAAATTGTAAAATAACATGGCATGATCTATTGCAACAATTTGTTCCTCCTTCTCGGAGACCCTAAAAAATAAATTTGATGATTGAAAATTAGATTGATTACAGGGAGATTTGATTAGCTTCATTAACTTTTTGTTCCCAAATCTCAACTAAATTTTTAATAACTTGATCCCAACTATAATTTCCGACGGATTTTAATCCTTGCTGCCCTAATGTTTTTCTTAATAGCGGATCATCAATTAATTGTTTTAATTTATTCGTAAAATCTTCTATATCTTGAGGCGTATAGATTAATCCATTTTCTCCCTCTTGAACATTTTCCACCAATCCTCCCGCGCGGGGAACTAATACGGGAATACCGGACGCAAATGCTTCTAATACGGTTAATCCCCTTGATTCTCGTTCAGAGGTAGTAATATGAATATCACTATTAGCATAAACCGCCGGAACTTGATCATAGGGAACACGACCGAGGAAGTAAACATGACGGGTATATTTTGTTAAACCTTCGCTAATTTCATCCTTCATTTGTCCATCCCCAACAATAATAAAACTGACTTTTTCTAAATCAATTTTTTCGGCTAATTTTGCCATCGCTTTTAACGTAAAATTCCAACCTTTATCCGGCGTTAAACGACCGACAAAAATTAATTTAACTAAATGATCTAATTCAGCTAAATTATAAT
>JACCEC012209947.1_pt1 | contig 17838 bp, 16 predicted proteins | sample 7450121 | NCBI WGS metagenome assembly JACCEC01 (sample SAMN15323455, study PRJNA562643) | freshwater metagenome | isolation source: river surface water | place: USA:Blue River Watershed | collected 2017-08-18 | reverse complement strand
TAATGGAAGGCGCTGCATATGTGCCTGCAGTAATGATACTTGCATATAACTGATCGATATACTTTGCTATTGCTGGTGTAGAGCCCGATGTGATTTTTTGAATCTTTGTTAAAGTATTCACTTTATCTCCTGGGTTGATTCTCTCTGGAGAATAACCACAATAAAAATCTACATTAAATTTTAGTCCTGAATTTTTTTCAAGTACCGGAACACAATCCTCTTCGGTACAACCAGGATACACAGTGCTTTCATAGACCACCACATCTCCTTGTTTTAATACAGTCGCAATTTCTGCGCTAGCATATAATAAAGAACTCAGGTCTGGACTTTTATCTGCATGCACCGGAGTTGGCACTGTAACAATGAATATGGTTGCATTCGCAATCTTTGATAGTTCATTTGTTAGGATCAAATTACTAGCATTATGAATAGCTTCTGCATCCGTTTCTAATGTAGTATCCTCTCCCTTTTTTAATGCATCCACCCTTGCTTGATCCAAATCATAGCCAATCACTTGATAGTGTTTAGAAAATGCTAAAGCCAAGGGCAAGCCCACATAACCTAGTCCGATAATGGCAATAATTGGAGGATTGGATGGTGTTAACTGTTGCATTTGCCACCAAAGTTAATGGAGCGCTTAATGATGTCCATATTTTTTTTCGCCAGCAGGAATGGCAATACTTAGTCTGTTTTGAGGAGGCGGAAGCGGACAGGTCGCAAATTCAGTAAATGCACATGGCGGATTATAGGCCTTATTGAAGTCGATGTAAGTATACCCTTCAGCATCTGGCCTATCTAGTTCTATAAATCTACCAGACCCATAAGTCGTTTTACCAGAAGTCGCGTCTGCAAATGCCACGAATAACCTTACTCCGCCCTCATCTATGGCATCCAATCGATAAGTTTTACCATCAATTTCAAAAACCAATTGACCACCATGTTTTTGTGCTGTATTTTGTCCCAACACATTCATGATCATCAAAGGGTTTTGATTCTGAGGAATCACTTTTGCTTTAATTCGCCATTTTGCATCTACAGGAAATCTTTCAATGCCTTTAAATTCCAATAAAGTCTTTGCTTTTAGATTTCTAAATCTAACGCCCACTTTATCTTCTCTTTGAATCACGATCCAAGCAAAATCTTTCCAACGACTGATATATTGACCTTCTGTTGCAGTTAATAAATTAAGTGTTTCGGAATTTTGAACTAGATCGCCGTCATAAATTTTTACTTTTTCTGTACTGCCATCCTTCCAATACACTTTTCCATCTTCATAAATAAAATCTCCTACATGTTTTGGGAAAGCTACATTGTTATATACCAAATCGTTTGTGGAGGCCGAACCAAAACTGTTTAAGCCTTTTTTAAACCAAAATAACCCTTCTAAATTTAGCCAACCATTGGGATCCTTTAATGCGGCAACTCTAGCAGCGTCCCATTGTTTCAATTCATCAAGGTAGAAATTTTTTTGTGCCTTGGCTGGTCCAAAAATGGCCAAAGAAAATAATATCAAAATTGATGCGATAGCATTTTTTTTCATTGTATATATTGTTCGTTTAATTCGATCTGTAATTGAAATGTTGACTGTACTTACCTAGGTGAAGGCTATAAATTTAGACAATTTTCTTAACTATCAGACGAGTAGAGATTATTTTTCTTTCTATTAACAATAGTTTGATTAAATTTATGCTGAAACATTTTAATCGCATGAAAAAATTACTATTTATTCTATGCCTTTCTACTTTTTTCTTTGCTTGTAAAAAAGAAACGGAAGCACCTAGTGAAATGCCGCCAATCACTTCTGTTACCAGTCCAAATATTGCACCTAATAAATGGATCCACGAAGTAATGAAATACTATTATTTATGGTCTGATAGTATAAAAGTGATATCGAAGACCGATACATTAGCCAAACCAACAGATTATTTTTATTCACTTTTGGCCAATAAGGAAATAGATCGCTTTTCATGGATTGACGAAAGTTATACGAATCTACAAAATCAATTGAATGGTATAAGTACAGTACTGGGTATTAAAAACAATGCATTTTTTACAGACAATACAAATACTAAAATTGCATTTGTACTTGCCTATGTATTAAAAGGAAGCCCTGCCGAAAAAGCTGGATTAAAAAGAGGCGACATTATTTTAAAAGTAGATAATCAAACAATTACAAATGCCAACTATACTACTATTTTAGCCAATCAAACTTTAAAACTAGAGCTTGGTGATTTCGATAAAACCAATGGTACATTTGTAGCCAATGGAAAATCTGTAACAGTTACAAAAGTAGAATTACAAGCAAATCCTATTTTAGCAGATACGATCATTTCATGGCCTGGTAAAAAAGTGGGCTACCTTGCATATAGTCAATTTCTCACGAGCTTTGATGATAGCTTAAGAGCCATCTTTGGTCGCTTTAAAACTGCAGGGGTAAATGAATTAGTTTTAGACTTTAGATACAATGGTGGTGGATATGTAGTGTCTTCGGATTTAATTACCAACTTAACAGTAAAAGATGCAGCGGCAAGGGTGGGTAAAATAATGAATAGAAAAGTGTACAATAAAACCTATTCTGCTTATTTATCAAAAACCTATCCTGGCAGCGACAGTACTGCCTTTTTAACCAAATTCAAATCCGAGCCTAATAATTTAGGGACACTCAATCGTGTCTTTATTTTAACTGCAGGCAATACGGCTTCTGCGAGTGAATTGGTGATCAATAATTTATTACCATTTATGGAAGTGATTTTAATTGGAGAGAATACCTATGGAAAAAATGTAGGCTCATTCACCATTACCGACCCTAATAAACGTTGGGATTTTGGACTACAACCAATTACTTTTCTTACAGAGAATTTTGATGGAAAATCCAACTATGGAACTGTAAATGGGTTTACGCCAGATCATAAACTATCAGACAATGTATTACCATACAGGGCTTTGGGGCATCCAGATGAAACCTATTTGAGTAAAGCATTAAGCCTTATGGGTTATGTAGCTTATCAACCAAGTTCCACCACGCGCAGTCCAAGATATACACGAACCATTGCAAGCAAGGAATCTTTTTCTGATAACAAGTGGTTGGACAGGAAGGAAATGTGGATGGATCCAAAATAAAATATGTATGAATTTAAGTATTCAGGTTTTTGTAACAGGCGGCACTTTTGATAAAGAGTACAATGAATTAAACGGTAATCTTTTTTTTAAAGAAACCCATTTAAATGAAATGCTTAGCCTAGGAAGAAGCAATTTAGATTTATCGATTGCCACTTTGATGATGAAAGATAGTCTTGATTTTGTGGAAGCCGATCGTGCACTCATTGCATCAGCATGCAATGCTACTACATCAGAAAGAATTGTGATCACACATGGTACCGATACGATGACCGTCACGGCTTTATACTTACAAAAACATTGCCCCAATAAAACAATTGTGCTCACGGGTGCAATGATTCCCTATAAGTTTGGTAGCTCGGATGGTTTATTCAACTTAGGTAGTGCACTCGCTTTCACACAAGTGCTTCCAACAGGAGTTTATATTGCCATGAATGGTAAATATTTTGAAGCAGATAAAGTCAGAAAAAATACCGAGAAGGGTGAGTTTGAGGCAATATAAAATTACATTGCGAATCTCCGTTTGTTAATTTACTTATGCAGTCACGGCATCCCAAAGCCTAGCGCGTATTTGTAAAGCCTCTATCGAAGCTTGTTCTGCTTCCTTCCACTTTACAGCATCGTCTCCGCAAAGCTCTGATACCATCTCTAAAGCAAGATGGCTATGATGACCACCATCTACTTCGATATGGCGCTCGATATAGTATTTAAAAATGGAAACTTTATCTGGCGATTCTGCAAAAAGTTTTTCTAATAAGCGCGTGAACATGTCTGGTATTAAATCTTCTCTTCCAAAAGTAAATACAGCCGCTTGCACATGTGCTGGGGCATGGTTGACAATCTTAAAAGTAAAGCTCAAAAAATCTTTGATCGCATCTGCGCAATCCAATTGTGCAATAGCTGCTTCAATTTGAACACCTGATTGTAGAGCACGCATTAAACTTTCTATTCCACTTGTAGAAGCACCCATTTGTTGCATTGCTTGTTGATACAATTCAAAATGACTTATACGGTTATCAAAAGCATCCACGTCAGATTCCTCACCCAACACTATTTCATTGATTAAATACCTAGTATTGGCAGATCCTACTGGCACCCAAGGGGTTTGTACACATGTTAATTTTTGCTGTAAGGATTTTAATAAACTCATAAAATCCCATACTGCAAACACATGTACCTCAGCAAACTTTTGCAATTGATCCAATGTTTGGATTTGATGGTAGACAGGATGTTGTAATAACTGCGCCCTACTTGGTTCAATAGCCGTTTTTAATGTTTGGATGCCTGTATGCATATGGTGTTTTAAGGAGGGCAAAGTTAAGTAATTATGAAAGCTTTACAAATGCTGTTTAACTAATATTATTTTAGTACCTTAATACTTAAACTAAGGTTCGATGATTAGTTCAAATTAAATCTAATAAGCTTTAATTTTATGCATCATATACAATGATTACAAACTGATTTTATGTTAAAAATAGTATCGATTTTTTTATGCTCGCTAATTATGCAAACATCAAACGCCCAACAAACAAAAATCATTGCACATAGAGGTGCATGGAAAGAATTTAACTTACCCGAAAATTCAATTGCATCTTTAGAAAAAGCGATTGAACTTAAATGTGATGGTGCGGAATTTGATGTTAGGAGAACTGCAGATGGAGTTCTTGTTGTGAATCATGACCCAGTCTATTTTGGTGATACAATCCAAACCAATACCTACGCTTATTTAAATAGAAACAAATTGTCTAATGGCGAGTCCTTACCCACATTAGAACAATATTTTTTAAAAGGTACGCAAGACAAGCACAAAACCTTACTCATTTGTGAAATCAAAGCTGCCATTAATGATAAAGTACAAGACTCTTTAGCAACGCTTGAAACCTTGACCTTAGCAAAAAAATTAAACATTGAAAAACGTATTGTCTATATCAGTTTTAGCAAAGACATCCTTTCATGGATTAAAGCGCAGCAATCAAAAGCAATCGTATTATACCTTGAATCTGACTTAACAATTGATGCAGTCGTAAAGCATCAATTTGATGGTATTAATTTGCATTATACTTCATTTAAAAATAATAGTCAGCTAAGTGCAACTGCTAAAAAAGCAGGATTAAAAATTGGAAGTTGGACTGTAAATGAATTATCCGATTTAGCGATTCTACAAGAACAAGGTGTAGAATGGATCACGACCAATCAGCCATTGCAATTTCAAAAACAATTAAATACCTTAAAGTATTAAGCTTAAGTCAAATAATTGATTACTTATACCTCGTATCAATTAAGTATTGGATCTTCCAGCCTTCTTTAAATTTAACTAGCTGAAAACTATTTACACCCTTGTGTGAAAATTGTCCTTTAAAATAAAATGAATACGGCGTCCATACAGTAGCCATGAGCGGATCTATTTGAATCGCCCCAAATTCAATCCTTTCATCTAATGCATTGGGTGTTTGTTTGCCGATACTTTGAATAAAATCATTGATAGACACGGTGTTGATCATTGCACCCTCGGGCTTGTTGACAATTGTTTGGAAAATAACTTTATCAGAAAAACAAGTTCTTAACATGCTAGTGTCAGCTTGTAACATGGCTTGAAACATGTTTTGAATCACTTGTTTAACTTCTTTTTCGGATGCTGAGGACAAAGTCGTATTTGTAGTTTGTGCAGTTAAATTAGTTTGTATTGCAAACAAAAAACAAATAATATAAGGAATAGATTTTTTCATTTTTAATTTATTTTATAAATTCATTGTAATTTAAACCCATTTTTTAATTCTAAGACATGAAAACAACTAAAATAATTTATTGGATAACTACAAGTATCATTTGCTTATTCGCTTCTACTGCTATTTTTATGAATTCCAAAATGGCAATCGAAGGCACAACACATCTTGGTATACCACGTTGGCTTGGCTTAGAAGTAAGCATTGGACAATTAATTGGCTTAGTTTTACTTATAGTTCCTGCAGTCCCTGCTAGACTTAAAGAATGGGCTTATGTTGGGTTTGGTATACTGTATATCACAGCCACTATAGCACATATTGCGGTGGGTGATCCATTCAGCAATACCATTATGGCAATTGTATTCTTTGGTTTATTGTTGGTTTCTTATACTAGCTTTCACAAAATACAAGCAGCTAAAGCTTAGTGCATTTATTTCGGTAAGGCTGTCAAGACTAATTTTAAGAATCCATCAATTGATTTGTCGTCCATCCATTTGATGACTGCAACAATATCATTCTCCTTATCAACATAAATTGCATTGGTGCCATTCCCAATATGCGCGTAGGCGGATGCGGGTGCAGATGGATACATTTTTTTATCTGTGTTTAAAAAATAATTCATAAAACCATAGCCTGTATTTGCTGTAGTTGGGGTCAATGATTGATTGATCCAATCCTCTGCGATAATTTGTTTGCCATTCCAATTCCCTTTTCTCAAAGTAAGTAATCCGAACCTGGCCATATCATACGCATTGATAAACAAACCTCCACCAAAATGTCCACCACCACTCACTGACTGAATCATTTTTCCATCCAGTACTATCCATGCATTTTTATAGCCTGTCCACGCCCATGTATTGGATGCCCCAATAGGTTGCATCACTTGTTCTCTTAGTACTTCTGGTAAAGGCTTTCTCCAAACTGCAGTAGCTGCTAATGCCAAGGCATTGACCCTAGTGTCGTTGTATTTATACACTGTGCCAGGTTCAAAGCGTTTTCTAGTGGTCCACTCATCTTGCTTGTCAGATGGTCTGTCTGCCCAATCTGGCTTACCCCACAAGACACCTTCCCAGTCGCTTGTTTGTCTTAATAAATGATTCCAATTTATTTTTTGATTATGCTCACTGTCAAAAGGATAAATAAATGATGTTTGAGTGATCGGATTTTGATCTGTTGTTACTGGTGTGTTTACAAGTTCAATTGGAGGAAGATAGGTATACACTTTATCTTCTATTGAACGAACGAGTCCTTTTTGCACTGCTAAACCAACTACAGTAGATAACATACTTTTTGTGACACTGTTGACCATCTCCACTGCATGTAGATCACCCCATTCTGCAATGATATATCCTTTATAAATTATGATACCCGCAGCTGAACCACGGTTTGCCATTGGTCCAATTGGATCCGAAAAAGGTTCTTTTCCAAATTGCATTGCTTGCGAAAGCATTAAATTTTTTGGATACTTTGTCTCGTGTGTTAATGCATATTGAATTGCTTGATGGATCAAATTGCTATCTACGCGTATACTAGTGAGCGTTTTTCTTTCCCAATTATCAGCAGGCGGAAAATAGGTTTTCACTTGTGCACTTGCTGTAACACATAAACAAAGTAAAATATATACAAATTGCTTTTTCATATAAAGAGGTCTTTTTTAATTATTTCAATTGTGACGTGTCTACTCTTGTTGGGGTATCTTTTCCTGCAATGATAGAACCTGCACTTAATGCAATCGCTTTAATAATTTCATTCATATTATCTAAGTCTAAAGTTTCTATTTGATCAGATGCTTTATGGTAATTTGGCTCTGAATCCATTTTAGATGTAGAGATCGTATGCGCTGCTACACCAAGTCTAGCAAGTGTTGCATTGTCTGATCGATAAAATAAATTTTGTTCTGTATAGGGGTCTGGGTAAAATTTAAAGTTAGATCCCTCTAAGTTTTTTTGCAAAATAGCACCCATATTGGTTTTGTCAAATCCAGTGATATAAGCGCTATTCTTTCCCCACTTACTTTCTGTACCAATCATTTCGATATTGAACATGGCTACGACTTTAGCTGGATCCAATTGCTTTGAAAAATATTGAGCACCATATCCTCCTACTTCTTCTGCAGTGAAAGCAGCAAATAAAATTGTACGTGCGTTATTATTAAGTGCTTTATAATATTTTGATAACATAATCATGGCAGTTGTTCCTGCAGCGTCGTCGTTGGCGCCATTGTAGATAGAATCTCCATTAACCATATTTTTGGAATTAATACCTATATGATCATAATGACCAGAGAAAATGACATATTCATTTGGCAAAGTTTTTCCAGGAAGCATGGCCACGACATTGGCTAAGGGCATGGTCTCTATTTGGTGACTCGCTTGTATCGCATACTTAGCTGGTGTGGCATTGGTTAATACAAATATTACAGTTGCTTGATTGGAAGCTAAATTATTTTTAAAACGAACTAGTCTGCTAAAGTTTTGTGTATGCGATTCATCTACTAGTACAATCGTTTTTTGATTTGCACCAATCATTTTTGCTGCTGCCTGATTTAAATTTTCACCTGCTGCAATTTTAGCCACCGCATATCCTGTTGCTTCTGTGATTTTAATTTCTGGTTCAATTGTCACCACAATCACCTGCTTATTGTCAATAAGGGTCCCATCTAAACTTGCAGACAAGCTGATGAATTTTGGTCTAATGATAGAGAACGATTGTAAAAAATTATTATCTCCTTTTAAAGACTTTAGTCCTGAGGCTTCAAATTCTTTAGCTATAAAAGCAGCTGCTTTATCAATGCTTGGACTAAATGTTCTTCGACCTTCCATTTCATCTGATGCAAGCACGCGCTCTATTCTTTCGGTTTCTGACTTGGTGATTACTTTATTAATCATTTGGCTAATACCTAAACAAGGGATTAACAATGCGATACATATTAATTGAATCATTCTCATATTAACTATTTTTTGAGTTGCTTTAAAGATAATTTCATTTTGAATGCAAATGAAAAAAATGATGATAACCGGATTGAAAATAAGCGTTTTAAACTTTTGAATTTGAAAATTGTCTAAATTGCTAACAAATCACTTGCATGCCACTAAGCCCCCTTTCTAGCAGTCAAGGTCTAGAAACCTACAAAGGTCCTTGGACTAAGCAAACGACCACTCATTTATTAAATAGAGTGCTTTTTGGTGCAAAGCATACCGAAATTCAACAATTTTTAGCGAAGGGATTAAATGCCTCAGTGTCTGAATTACTCAATCCGACAGCTCCTATCCCTGCTCCTCCACTCAATGAATACAATACTGCCACGGTGATTGACCCAGCTGTTGCACCCGGCGCTACCTGGATCAACCATCCAACCAATGATGGCACCATCAATGGCTTAAGAAGGAATAGCTATAAAAAATGGCTTACAGGTGTAATGATTCATCAAGATATAAGTATCAGAGAAAAAATGACTTTGTTTTGGGGGAATCATTTTGGCACCGAAGCAGACACCATTTCCAATGCGAACTATGTGTATCAACACCATGATACTTTAAGAAAAAATGCCCTTGGTAATTATAAAACAATGGTGAAAGCAGTAACGATTGATCCTGGTATGTTGAGGTACTTAAATGGTTATTTGAATTCCGCCACTGCCCCAGACGAAAACTATGGAAGAGAATTACAAGAACTATATACGGTTGGAAAAGACAATGCAATTCAATTTGCAGAATCAGATGTGAAAGCAGCAGCGAGGGTGTTAACTGGATGGCGCATCAATACAAGCTTCAATAGTTATTTTGATGCGACAAGACATGATACAGGTAGCAAACAATTTTCGAGCTACTATAATAATAAAATAATTACTGGGAAATCTGGTGCTGCAGGCGCTGGCGAAACAGATGAATTGATAGACATGTTGTTTGCAAAAGAAGACATGGCAAAATATATCTGCAGAAGAATTTACAGATGGTTTGTTTTTTATTATATCGACGAGACCGTTGAAAAAAATATTATCGCGCCTTTGGCTACCATTTTTAAAAATAACAATTTTGAAATTAAGCCTGTATTAAGTGCACTTTTGAATAGTGCCCATTTTTATGATCCATTATATATTGGATGTCAAATAAAAAGTCCAATAGACCATGTCATTGGTACTTTGCGAAAAACAAATGTAGTTTTTCCAAATTCAATTACAGATTACGCAGACGCCTATTTGCACTTTAATAATATGGTGGGGCAATTGACAAACTTCGGACAAAATTTAGCGGATCCTCCTAATGTGGCCGGCTGGCCTGCTTATTATCAGTCGCCAGAATTTGGTGAATTGTGGATCAATGCCGACACATTACCAAAGCGAAATAAATTTACTGACTTGATGGTTGAGACAGGCTATACCAGAAATGGTAAAAAAGTCTTTATAGATTTGATTCCTTTTGCAAAAGCTATTTCCAGCAGTCCTGCCAATCCCAATCAACTGATTCAAGATTTATTTGATCTTTTAATTTCTACCGAGATAGATCAAACGATCAAAGACAATTTAAAAAAACAAATTTTATTAAGTGGGCAAACCGCTGATTACTATTGGACAGAAGCATGGAACAGCTATCAGTCCAATCAGAATACAGTCAACTTTAATTTGGTGAACAACCGATTGAAAGCACTTGTAAAATATATTATGAACCTGCCAGACTATCAATTAAGTTAAATGAAAAGAAGCACTTTTTTACGCAATAGTCTTGCAGTACTAACGCCCACAGTCATTAGCGGCAACCCAATACATATATTGAACAACCACAGCATGGTTGAACCAGAAGTATTGGCAAACGTCAATAACGATAGAGTGCTAGTGATCATTCAATTGAATGGAGGAAATGATGGACTGAATACCGTGCTCCCTATTGACCAATATGGAGCGTACAGAAATGCAAGGACCAATATTGCCATCCCCGAAAATAAAATACTAGGATTAAATGGATTTGATGAAACAGGATTGCATCCGTCCATGACAGCCATGCAAAGATTATTCAATGATGGACAGCTTGATATTGTGCAAGCCGTGGGTTATCCTCAACCAAATTTTTCTCATTTTAGAGCAACCGATATTTGGATGAGTGGCTCTGATAGTACCCAATATTTAAATACAGGTTGGATTGGCCGTTTTTTAGATAATAATTACCCAGGCTTTCCGGACAATTATCCAAACGAAGTAGATACAGATCCCTTGGCCATTCAAATTGGTTCTATTACTTCATTGACTTGTCAAGGACCCATCGTAAATATGGGCATGAGTATTTCTGATCCAAGTGCATTTTATAATTTATTTGATGCGACTGAACAAGCAGTTCCAAATACCAATGCAGGTTATGAATTAAGTTTTATCAGAAGAATTTCAAAGCAAACCAATAAATATGCTACACGTATCAAAGCTGCATCTGACGCCGTGAAGCAACAAGTGACTTATCCCAACACTAGTCTTGCCAATCAATTAAAAATTGTTTCAAGATTGATTAAAGGAGGATTAAAAACAAAAATTTATTTAGTGAATTATGGCGGCTTTGATACACACGCAGGTCAAGCCGTTTCAACAGATACCACTACTGGGACACATGCAAATTTATTAGGAGCTGTCTCCGAAGCGATTGGTGCTTTTCAGAGTGATATCAAAAATCAAGAAATAGAAGATAGGGTGATTGGTATGACTTATTCAGAATTTGGAAGAAGAATTAAATCAAATGCAAGTGGTGGAACAGATCATGGTGCTGCTGCCCCATTATTTTTATTTGGTAAAAATGTGAGAGGAGGTGTTTTTGGTGAAAATCCAACGATACCAGCAAATGTCACTGTTGGTGATAATGTACCTTATCAATATGATTTTAGAACAATTTATAATTCGATATTAACAAACTGGTTCTGTGTGAAAGAAGCAGATAATCAAGAAATCATGCTCAAGCAGTTTTCAACTTTAAACTTAATCAACGCAAGTGCTTGCGCGGTTGAAATGAAGAATCCTGTTTTTGAAAAAAATGCGATGATTGTGGCTTATCCAAATCCATTCGCACAACAATCCAGAATAGAATTTAAAACAGAAGGTGGGCACACTTTAGTTCAGTTGATTGATGCATCTGGCACAGTGATTAAATTATTAGTAGATGCCACATATAGTTATGCAGGAATGAATAGTGTCACTTTACTTGGTAGTGATTTAAAACCTGGCGTATATTATATTAGAATTCAAAATGGGATACACCAATATGTAAAAACCATTGTTAAAATCTAATGTAAAATTGTAGTTTAAACTTTTTGACATCATTTTGGTCTAACTTGAACTTACATGACTGACCAAGCACTCATAACACAATTTCAAAACGGCGAATCAAAAGAAGCCGCCTTTACCCAATTACTAAAAAGTCATCAGGCACAGGTGTTTTTTCAAATTAAGAAAATGGTGCTCGAACATGCAGATGCAGACGATATTGCACAAGGAGTTTGGATCAAAGTATGGAATAAGCTGGATGGATTTAAGCAAGAAAGCGCCTTTAGCACTTGGCTTTTCAGGATTGCTTATAATGAAACCCTCAACTTTATTGCTCAGAAAAAACGTTTGACAGCACAACAAACCCAAAGCGCCTTAGACCCAAGTTTAGAACAGTCTGGTAGCCTTGATGCTCTAAAAGAAACGGCCATTCAGATTAAATTAGAGCGCGCAATCGCAGAATTGCCTGAGAAACAACGATTTGTGTTCATGTTAAGGTATTATCAGGATTTTGACTACGAAAAAATAGCGTCTATTACAGGGACTACTGTTGGGGGCGCAAAGGCAAATTATCACCAAGCAGTCAAAAAAATGACCACATTACTCCAAACATCTTAAACCTTTGACTACAAAAAGCATCTAAATACCGATATGGAAAACGAATCAATTTCAAAAGAACTAGTAGAAGCCCTAAAAAGCTTTGAGACAAAAACCAAGCAGGTTCCAGCTGGGTATTTTGATCAATTTGAATTGGATTTAATGCAAAAAATTAAAGCACAGGAGCGAGCACCTAAAAGGGCGCCGATAGTGACACTTTTGTTAGATCATAAACAATACTTAGTTGCAGCAAGTTTAATTTTTGCAATTACAACTGGATTATTATTTTTTAATAAAACAGAAAAAAATACTGCTTCAGTAGCAAAAGTCGAATTGATTGAAATTGAAAATTTACCCGATGAATTGATCGAAGCATATGTTAATAATAATGAACTTGTAACCGAAGTAGAATGGAATAGCGCAATTGAAGCAGCTGGCACTAATTTAATATCAACAAATAATTAAATAAAGATTTAAATAATAATTATCAAAATAATTTCGTCTAAATTTTAAATAATCGTTTTATGAAAAAAATACTATGTCTCTTTAGTTTTATTGTAACAGTTTTTGTAGCTCAGGCACAAGGACAAACAATGTATGGTCAAAATAGACCACCAATGCGTGATAGACAAGGCATGGAAATGGCTCCACCGCCGCCGCCTAGAACAATGACTAAAGAACAAAGGGAAAGACTTGAATTATTTAGTATTCAATTCATCACAAAAAAATTAAATCTAACACCTGCTGAAGCAGAAAAATTTTGGCCACTGTACAATGAGCAAAAAGATGCAAGTAGAAATTTGATGCAAACAGCAAAAGGAGACGAGATTGCATTTCAAGAAGCAATGCTAGTGATTAGGAAGAAATTTAAGAAAGACTTGATGCCAGTTCTAAAAACAGAAGAAAGAGTGAACCTTGCTTTGAAAGTAGACAGGGAGCTTTTAAATAGAATGCGCAACGAAATGATGCGCAGAAAAAGACCTATGTAATTAGTTTATGTTTGTTTGGTTTTAAGCGCAAAAGCCGGGGGGCTATTGCGCTTTTTTATTTGACAAGTTCTAAATGGTATTCTTGAATCAATGCAGGATTTTCTGGACTTAAAGTAAAACTTAATTTTAAATTTCGTTTAGTTCCTTTCAATATACAATACCCTCTTAACTGATTTTCTGCAATCATTTTTCCTACAGATTGAATGGCTCCTGCTTGTTCAAACAATTGATTGGCTTCTGACTTTAGCTCATCCAATAAATAGTCGTCAAAAAAGTTTTCAGCAAAAATTGAACCCGTGTTTTCCCAAGAAGGTAATAATTGGACTAACTCTTTTTGTCTTTGAATTAAAATTTGAGATGGCACAACTTCCCTAGGTTTTAAATTCGCAAGTTGAACTAGCGTGTCTAATACAATTGTATTTAAACTAGAAGTTGGTGCATAAGTATGATTTGCAAAAAAGATAACTCCTAATCCATATTCTGGTAAAAACCGCCAATTGCTTCCAAAGCCAGGTAGTCCTCCACTATGTCCAATCATAGTTTTACCTTCTGCATCATGTAACCAATTTAATCCATAGCTATAACTTGTGGTAATTGCTAATTTTTTACCCGATGGAAATTGATTGTTTGCATTTAAACCAATGAAAGTATATGGTTGGTGCATTTCTCTTAGCGTACTTCTCTTAATCACTTTGTTTTCTGGGTCGTTGCGCTCTGGCCATGCTGCTTGATGCAGGGCAACATATTTTGCAAAATCATCTATCGAAGTGATCATCCCACCCATGGCACCATAAATTCCGTCTTTTAATAAAGGCACATTCACCCAATTGCCTTTAATAGTGCGATAACCCTTCGCTAAATTTTCTTTGGAGATTGTCCTGTATTCATAAGTGGTGTGCTGCATGCCTAAAGGATCCAAAATAGATTGCTTAATAAAAGCGTCATAGGTTAATCCTGTTACCTTGTGTATGATATAACCCAGCATCGCAAAACCAAGATTACTATACTCATAATTGGTGCCCGTGGTATTTGAAAACGAAAGTCCTTTTTCTATTAAAGCAATCAGATCTGCCTCAGCATCATCTAATTGTCTATCTCCCCAAGGGTTGTCTTCGGGAAAGCCTGCCTGATGGGACATTAAATGTCGTATGGTGATGGGGGCGCCATCCTTAGTCAACACTTGGCCTTTCATAGCAGGAATATATTGATCAATAGGGTCATCTAGTCTTAATTTTCCAGCATCTCTTAATTGCAGAATAGCCATGGTCGTAAAGCTTTTGGACATGGATGCAATACGGAACATGGTCTGGTCATTGGCAGGAATCTTATCCTCTATATTCGCCCATCCAGCTACTTTTTTTAATACTATTTCACCATCTAAGACAATAGCAAAAGCGTAAGCTGGGAAATGATGTTTTGTTGCATATTCTTTATATAAACCTTCCACAAGTGGCATAGCCGCTTGTAGTTTTGCTTTTCTATTTTCATCTGCAAATACCGCAGGCTTAAATTGATTGATAGTTTGAGCAAACCCATTGATGCATATCAAAGGCGCTAAAAATAAACTTGTAAATAAGGTTGTTTTCATAGTCGTGTATTCATCACAAATTAGGTTATAATTCAAAAAAATGTATTAATTTTCTACACTTAATATATACAATATGCGTAAACAACTTTTATTAGTATTACTTGCTTTACCGCTGTTCATTTTTGGACAACAAAAAGCTAATTATGACCTAGCAGCAAGATTTTCTCCAAAGAAATTGGATAAGATGATTTTCTCTTTGTCTGTTGATCCTCATTGGTTAAAACAATCCAACAAGTTTTGGTATACCTACGAAACAAGTGAAGGAAAACAATGGATGATTGTAGACCCAGTAAAAAACGAAAAAAAGGCGATGTTTGACAAGGATCAACTAGCTGCGTCTTTAACAAGAATCATCAAAGATCCATTTGATGCACAACATCTTCCAATTGATTCTTTGAAATTTATCAAGGACGAAAACTGGATTCAGTTTGAAGTAAAAAGTAGCATCGAAATAGATAAGCCAGGTGCTAAAAAAGATGCTAAAGCTGAAAAAATTAAAAAAGTATTTTACTTTGAATACAATTTGAATACTGCTCAATTGAATGAGCTTGTTGGATTCACTAAGCCTAAAAGAAAGCCAAGTTGGGCGAACATAGCACCTGATCAATCTAAAGTAGTTTTTGGTCGCAACCACAACCTATACTATATGGACAAAGCCAATTATGAAAAAGCTTTGTTGAATGAAGATGATAGTACAATTGTTGAAACTGCTATTACAAAAGATGGCATACAAAACTTTAGCTGGCATAATGATGGTGGCGAAACAAATGTTGATGCTGAGAAAAATAAAAATAAAAGAAAAGCTGTTTATGGTTTATGGAGTGAAAACAGCAAACAACTTGCGATTGTAAAAGTAGATAATAGAAAGGTAAAAGATTTATGGGTGATCAACAGCATTGCTGATCCTAGACCAACGCTTGAAACCTATAAGTATTGGATGCCAGGCGAAAAAGAAGCACCAGTAGACCATTTAATGTTGGTAGATATGGTCAACTATACCAATAAAGAAATCAATGTATCCTTATATAAAGATCAAGATATTGCATTGTGGAATAAGTCTGCTGCAGCAAATGCAAGAGATGACGAATTCAAGCCAATGATTTGGTTAGGTAATAATGAACAATTATACCTTGCAAGAACAAGTCGTGATTTAAAAAAGATTGACCAATGTGTAGTGAACACGACTACTGGGGAAGTCAAAGTTGTGGTAGCTGAATCAATGAATACCTCAATTGAAATTAAGAAGCCAGAATTAATTAAAAATGGCGCAGAACTCATTGAATGGAGTGAGCGTGATGGTTGGGCGCATTTATATTTATACGATGGTCAAGGAAAGTTAAAAAATCAAATTACACAAGGTGCTTGGCATGTAGAGGAAGTGATTGGTGTAGATGAGGCAAAAAGAGTCGTTTATTTTTCTGCCAATGGAAAAGAGTCTTTGACTGGTGGTGGTAAAGAAGATCCTTATTACATGCATTTGTATAAAATCAATTTAGACGGAACTGGCTTACAATTATTAAATGCAGGGAATTTTGATCATAGCTTTAGCATGAATGACAACAATACCTTCTTTGTAAATAATTCATCTAGAGTTAATACCACACCTGTATCAAGCTTGCATAGCGCCGATGGAAGAAAAATAATGGATTTGGAGACTGCCGATTTAAGAAACTTAATGGCAACAGGTTATAAATTTCCTGAAACATTTAAAATTAAAGCGGATGATGGTATCACCGATTTATACGGCGTAATGTATAAGCCTTATGATTTTGATAGCACTAAAAAATATCCAATTATTGAATATGTATACCCTGGTCCTCAAACAGAATCAGTAAACAAATCTTTCAGTAAAGGCATGGATCGTATTGACAGATTGGCTCAATTAGGATTTGTTGTGGTAACAATGGGTAACAGAGGTGGCCATCCTGCTAGAAGCAAATGGTATCATAACTATGGTTACGGTAATTTAAGAGATTATGGACTTGCCGACAAAAAAGCGACCATCGAACAACTAGCGGATAGATTTAGTTTCATCGATAGAAACAAAGCAGGTATTCATGGACACAGCGGTGGGGGATTCATGAGTACTGCAGCCATGTTGGTGTATCCTGATGTCTTTAAAGTTGCAGTAAGCAATGCCGGTAACCATGATAATAGTGTATACAATAGATGGTGGAGTGAAAAGCATCATGGTGTTAAAGAAAATATCTCTGAAAAAGGAGATACCACTTTCAGTTATATGATTGATAAAAATCCAGACTTAGCTAAAAACTTAAAAGGAAAATTATTATTGATTCATGGTGAAATTGACAACAATGTACACCCTGCTAATACTTTAAGAGTAGTGAATGCATTGATTAAGGCCAACAAGCGTTTTGATATGTTGATTCTACCAACACAAAGACACGGCTTTGGAGATATGAACGAATATTGGTTCTGGAGAACTGCTGATTATTTCTCTAAATATTTATTAGGAGATCATACAGAACGCTCTGTAGATATTGACGAATTAAATAGAGATGTAGAAAAAAAGAAATAAAATGCGAACATACATTGAATCATATTATTAGATTCAATGAGTTAGTT
>JACCEC012712150.1_pt1 | contig 17842 bp, 16 predicted proteins | sample 7450121 | NCBI WGS metagenome assembly JACCEC01 (sample SAMN15323455, study PRJNA562643) | freshwater metagenome | isolation source: river surface water | place: USA:Blue River Watershed | collected 2017-08-18 | reverse complement strand
GGCATAGAATTAAGTCGGCTTTATCAATCGCCTTGGATTCAAGACATTAGGTCCAACAAATGGGGTGGATTAATTCTTGGTCATGGTTTTCTGTGGAGCGATTTATTGGCCTATTCGATGGGGATTGCTCTCCTTGCATTTTTAGATGATCGATTCATCTACTGCGTCAAGAAATAATTGCCTATTTCATTTTTTTATTTTAGATTTGGTCATTATCATCAACCATGAAAAAGACATTTCAACCCATGGCATCAGGGAAAAGGCCATTTATTGGTCATTTCTTAGCTTTTCGTAAAAATCCGTTTGCCTTTTTTCAACAACATACTACCGAACAAAAGGATCTTTTTTGGTTTGATTTGTTAGGGAGAAAAATTCTGGTTCTTAATCATCCAGAAGCTGTAAAACATGTCTTGATTAACAAAGCAAAAATCTATTCCCGAAAACCGACTTACCATTTTTTGGTGGAATTATTGGGCGAAGGATTGCTGACCACCGAAGGCGATATTTGGAAACAAAAGCGACGTTTAGCCCAACCATTTTTCACCAAAGAACAAATGGATGGATTATTCGGTATCATGGAACATTCTGCGAAGACTTTTTGGGATGATTTTCAACTTCACCAAACGTTTAATTTGGAAGAGGAAATGAATCACCTCGCCTTGGTCATGCTCACCGATTCCATTTTACAGGCAGAAATGGATTTCCATTTTCATGACATTAAGAAACACTTGCACATTGCGTTGGAATACCTTACCAAAAACCGATTCAATGCTTTTAAATGGCAGAAAAAGCTTCCATCAAAGATTAAAATTAAAGGAAGAAAGAGCATTTCGGAATTAAAGAAAATCGTCGGACAAATCATCGAACATCGAAAAGAATCAACCCATGAGCACCATGATTTATTGGCCATGTACATGTCCACTTCAGATGCAGAAACGGGAAAAACGCTTCAAGCCGATGAAATCCTCGATGAAGTAATGACCATGTTTGTAGCGGGGCACGATACGACTTCGGTGGTTTTAACATGGACTCTCGTATTATTGCACCAATACCCAGAATCTCTTCAAAAAGTTCGACAGGAAATTGATGAAAATTATCATGGCCAACCGTTGAACAATGAAGAATTAAAAAAATTCACGTATTTGAAAATGTGCATCAACGAATCGATGCGTTTGTATCCGCCGGTTTGGAGTTATGGTCGCAAATCGATGGAGGACGATGAAATCATGGGAATCCCTGTTCCCCAAGGACACAATGTGAATATCCCTGTATTATTCCTCCATCGAAATCCCCAATATTGGGAAAAACCAACCGAGTTCTATCCAGAACATTTTGAAGAAGAAGCCGTAAAACAACGAGACAAATTGGCTTATATACCGTTTAGTGCTGGCCAACACCGATGCATTGGCGAATACTTCGCCTTGGTGGAAGTTCAGATGGCATTGATTCACCTCATCAAAAATTATGATTTTCGGATCACTTTACCCCCAAAAATCGAATTGGATTTATTGGTAACCATCAAACCCAAATATCCCATTTTCTTTGAACTTACCCCAAAAACAATGGCATGAGTTACACCGAAAAACCTTGGCTTCCCTACCGCGATAGCATTGTTGATTTCCTCAAATTAGGAGGGGATCGCAACATGGCTCACGCTAATTTTGAAGTAGAAATCAGCAAAATGACCGAGGCAATTGCCCAAAAGAAATTAAAGGTGCATTCAGGCATTTCTCAATTGGCTTACTTGCTCTGGTGTTATGGTCAGGCCGTAAAAAAACACCCAGAGATGCAGGGAATAAAAAAGGGGAAAAAACTTATTATTTTCGATGATGTGGACGTTTCCATGATTTTTGAAAAGGAAACACCTACAGGAATCAAGGTTCCAGTTCCTTACATTTTCAGAGCAATTCAAAATAAATCTTTCGATGAAATATTGGAAGAGTTTAAGAAAGCAGAAGGGATGACGTTGGAGCAGTTACACCTACGTAAAAAAAGCAAGTTTTTTCAAATGCTTCCTTCCGGTTTACGGCAATGGATTTTAAAACGTGCCCTTTCGAATCCGCATAAATGGAAAGAAGCGTTGGGCACGGTAGCATTCACCACGCTCGGACTCCTCATTAGAAATCGGAAATTTTGGCCCATCCCCATAGGTCCGTACGGACTCATGATGGCGGCAGGAAGTTCCTATTCCGTTCAAGATATGAACGGTAAACGGACTTATTTGTGCATGGTGGTTCATTTCGATCACAACTTGGTGGATGGTGCTCCCGCCGTTCGCTTTGGAAAAACATTCATGAACCTGATTGAAAGCGCTGAAGGATTAACGTCATGAAAAACGAAAACCTAAAATCGCTATTATCTTGGGGACTTTACCCCTTCACCTTTTTGGGTGCGGCAATTCTATTCGTTTTCCTCTTCAATCTCAATCCCAAATACCTTGAATTTGCTACCACCCTTCCAGTCCTTTTATCCATCTTAATCATCCATTGGGGAGAAAAAATTCTTCCTTTTCGAAGCGAGTGGATGCCCAAAAAAGAAGACTATCAAACCGATGGATGGTATTTGATTTTGGTGCAAACCATTCTTCCCAAAGTTTTCACTTTTTTACTGGCAAGCGTTTTTCTCAAATTAACACCCGAATTAACACCCCAATCCATTTGGCCCCATCATTGGAACATTTGGGCACAAGTTCTTTTGGTGACCCTTATTTCCGATTTTCTCCGGTATTGGCTTCACCGATTAAGTCACACCGTTCCATTCTTTTGGCGATTTCATGCCGTTCACCATTCGGTTGAAAAACTATATTGGCTCAATACCAGTCGTTTTCACCCCGTTGAAAAACTATTTCAATTTATTTTGGATGTTCTTCCCTTCCTCTTGTTGGGGGTTTCTAAAGAAGTTCTTGCCTTTCATTTGGTGTTGTACGGCGTTAACGGATTTTTCCAACACTGCAATATTCAGTTAAAGTTTGGTTGGCTGAATTACCTGATTTCGAGCTCCGACCTTCATCGTTGGCACCACGCCCGAGAGATTCATGAATCGAACAACAATTACGGAAATAACATCATTCTTTGGGACCTTCTTTTTGGTTCTTATTACAATCCCCCAAAACCCATCAGTGAAATTGGCCTCTTTAATCGCAACTATCCACAAGCATTCGATGGCCAATTAACGGCTCCATTCGTAAAACAACTCGATAAAAAACCCAAATTTCATCTCGGCCTACTGGACCTTTTGATCAACCGAATCATGGGTTTGAAGGTAAACCGGCTGAAGAAAAACCTGCATCCACCCTTTTACGAACATTGCAAAAATCCCGATGAAGAGCAATGGAAGGTTCTTCAAAAATTCCTGAAACAAAATGTTTCTACGGAGCTTGGAAAAAAATATCACTATCAAAATATTCATTCCATTGAAGATTTTCAAAAAGCCGTACCAGTTCATGATTACGAGGCGTTTCGAGAACTGATTTTACAGCAAATACATAAGCCAGAAAATCAGGTTTTTGTCGCCGAAAAACTAATTCTTCTAAACAAAACCAGCGGAAGCACAAACACCCCCAAGCTCATTCCAGTAACCCAATCGGTTTTGGATGGTCTCAAATACAGTCAAAATTTATCCTTAAGTTTTCAGTACAATCTGGAACGAAAAGGATATTCTGGTAAGATTTTAGGTATCGTTAGTCCGGCGCAGGAACCGATTTCAGATTTACCGGTTCCCATCGGATCTGCGTCCGGGCATTTTTACAAGAATATGCCGAGAATGGTAAAAAACAAATACGTTGTTCCACATTCTGTCTTTGAAATAGAAAACTTTGAGGATAAATACTACATCATCCTTCTCCTTGGTATTCAACATCAACATGTAACCTACATTGGTACTGCAAATCCATCTACCGTATTGAAGTTGAACCAAATTTTAAACCTTAGAAAAAAGGATTTATTGCATGATTTGAAATCAAAAACCATTTCAACTTCGTCAGATATTCCAGCTAATATCCGTGAAAAAGTTCAAAAGAACCTAAAACCAACTTTAAGCCGATTAGAGGAGTTAGAAATGATTTTCCAACAAGATTCCATTTCTTTTTCGGATATCTGGCCCTACCTGAGGTTGCTCAACACTTGGACTGGCGGTAGTTGTGGGATTGCACTCCATGCAGCAAAGGCCCTCATTCCGTTTGAAACAACGATTATTGATCCCGGATACCTTTCTAGTGAATTTCGAGGAAGTGTTACTTTGGATTTAAAAACTCAAGGAGGTGTTCCTACCTATTTTTTAAACTTCTTTGAATTTGTTGAGGAAGAGCTTTTTGAAAGTGGGAAGATGGATTTCCTAACACTTGGGAAATTGGAAATTCACAAAAAGTATTATGTTTTTGTTACCACCCCATCGGGTTTGGTTCGCTACGCCATGAACGATATCATTAGGGTGGTAGGATTTATCGAAAAAATGCCATTGATTGTTTTTGTTCAAAAAGGAAATGGCATCACCAACATTACGGGAGAAAAATTGCATGAAGGACAGGTTTTAACCGCTTTAAATCAGCTTCAGCTATCCCTGGCATTTGCTCAAGTTTTGGCCAATGAAGAAAAATCCCAATACGAAGCATACCTGGAATTTGAAAATCCGCCGCATGATTTGAAACAACTTGCTAATCAATTGGACGAGGCCATCGCCCGCAACAATTCCGAATATGCCGAGAAACGCAATAGCGGGCGACTTCACCCATTAATCATCTTTCCATTGAAAAATGGCACCTATGACCAAATAAAAAAAATGGGCGTGAAAGCGGGGCAAAATGAATCTCAATTCAAAACCATCCTACTGCAATACGCGTCGAAGTACACTATTCCCTTGCGAAATTATTTGGCATGATTACGAATTACTTAGTAGAAAACCTCGAAATCCCATTTCGGGTAGCATTCAAACATCATTCGGCAACCCGTTCGGTAAGTCAAACCATTTTGGTTCGATTGGTTGGCGATGATTGGGATGGATGGGGCGAAAGTTGTCCGCGTGCTTACGTTTCTGGAGAATCGTGTGAATCGGCAACCCAACAAATTCACACATGGTTAAAGCAGGGAATTCCCTTTTTCGATTTAGCTTCATGGAATGCTTTTTGCCAAGCGCACAAGGCGAGTATTGAAAAAAATCCTGCAGCGTTTTGTGCGCTTGAATTAGCTTTTTTTGACGGCTTCAGCAAAAAATTACAAAGCCCAGTTTCAACCATTTTGGGATGGAAATCCTTAACCAATACCTTTAAATTTACCGCAGTCCTCGGCGATGGTTCCTTGGCTACCTTTCAATCCTTCGCCAAAGCCCACTTGGATTGGGGATTTACTTCGTTCAAAGTAAAAATATCAGGAAATCAAGATGCAGATTTCGAAAAACTCCGTTGGCTCATCGATCAAAATTCTAAATTATCCATTCGATTGGATGCAAACAATGGATTTTCATCCGTTGAGCAAGTCGTCGATTACCTAGGTCGAATTCCAATTCGAATTGAGGCCTTGGAAGAACCATTGGAATTGAAATCACCCGATGATTTAATGCAACTCATTCAACGAATTGACCAAGCAGTTATCTTGGATGAAATGGTCATTCGTGAACAAGATTTGGACAAATATTCGAGTGTTTCTTCACAAATTTGGATTAATCTAAGGGTTTCAAAAATGGGTGGGCTTCAGTCAACCTATCGAATTTTGAAGAAAGCAGAAAAACTCGGATACGGAATTGTGGTTGGCTCTCAAGTGGGCGAGACTTCACTTTTGGGTCATGCCGGCTTATTGATTGCTCAACAAGTCGAGAAATTAATTGGCTTGGAGGGCGGTTATTCTGACCTTTTTTTACAGCAAGACCCTTTTGAACCCCAAGTAAAATTTGACTCCCACGGTGAATTCCATAGTGAGAATTTGGCTCGAACGATTGGTTTAGGAAATAGAATTCGTTTTTAACGGCCAACGGTGTGGAACATGCGGTTCCAACGAATGCCCAATCCTTTTGAAAAACGATCCATACTCAACCAAATGAAAACAGCCTTTCCAACGACGTGATCTTCTGGAACAAATCCCCAAAAACGAGAGTCCAAAGAATTATGTCGATTGTCTCCCATCATCCAATAATAATTCATTTTGAAGGTGTAGGAAGTGGTTGCCTTTCCATTCAATAGAAACTGATTGTTTACCCATTCCAATTTATTTCCTTCGTACACGGTAATGGCCCTTTCGTAAAGTGCTAAAGTTTTTTCGTTTAGCGGAATGGTAACACCCGCCTTCGGTATCCAAATAGGTCCATAAAAGTCAGGATTCCAATTGAACAATTCCGGAGATCCTGGAAAAACCGATGGATCGGGAAAACCTGCCGTGAACGGATAGGCCAATCGAATGGAATCGATCGATTTCCATTTTTTCAACCCATCAAGTTGCTTCTGATTTAAATCAAATAAATAAATGGTCTCATGTCCTTCCATGGGTCCATTCCCAGAACTAGCATCAATATTCACCAAAAAGTCATCGTGCAATTGTTGAATATCCAACGGTTGGTTGGAATAGAGGAAGTACTTGTATTGAAGATTTTCGGGGTGATTGTACCCTTGTGGTTTTCCATTGATAAAAACCTGCTTGTTGCGCACTTCCAAGGAATCGCCGGCAATGGCCACGCATCTTTTGATGTAGTTTTCCTTTTTATCTACCGGGTGCCAATCTTCCATAGGATAATTAAAAACCACGGCGTCTCCTCTCTGAACGGTTCCAAATCCTGGCATTCTGCTGTAGGGCAATTGCACCAATTTCAGGTAGGATTTGCCATCAACAAAAGGCAATTTGTTGTGTACAAATGGAAAAGAAAGAGGGGTATTAGGGACCCGAGCACCGTAACTCATTTTACTTACGAAAAGAAAATCGCCCACCAGTAGTGAATTTTCCATGGACGAGGTTGGAATGGTGTACGCTTCTATGAAAAAGGTGCGAATGAAGGTAGCGGCTACAACTGCAAAAGTGATGGTATCAACCCAATCGCGAACTTTTGTTTTAGGAAGGTCGTTGCGAATGGTAACGTAATACCAGAAGTTAAATCCTTGCAAAACCACAAATAAAATCAACGGATTAATCAATCCGGCTCCTGCAATGGTGGTTAACAAGATAAAACTTAAGACATTGAAAATGGTGATTCCAATAAACCATTTTCTTTGGCGATTGGTTAAACGATCCATGAATGGGAAAATCCGATGAAACCATTTTGCCAATTTAGGTAATTGGTCAACGGGAGTAAATTCAAATTTATTGAGTTCCATGCTATTTTTTTTATGCCCCTAAACCGAGCAAGTCTTTCATTCCAAAAATTCCATTCTTTCCAACAATCCATTCAGCAGCATCTATCGCTCCATTGGCAAATCCATCCCTAGAAAACGCTTCATGGGTCAGTCGAATTTCATCTACACCACTTGTGAAAGCCAACGTATGAGTTCCGGGAACATGATCAATTCGATCGTGGGTAACTGAAAGAATGTGAGGATGTTCAGATTTCCCATGCATCCACTCTTGATGAGAAGAATTTTGAATAACCACTTCAGCCGTTGTAATGGCCGTACCACTGGGTGCATCCAACTTTTGAGTATGGTGAATTTCGTGTAAGGAGGCACGATATTGAGGGTGTGTATCAAATAAACGCGTAATGTAGGCCGATGCCTCCCAAAACAAATGAACGCCGATACTAAAATTAGTGGCAGTAAACAATGTCCCTTGATTCGATTGGTACCATGCGTCAACCATGGTTTTATGTTGGTACCAACCGGTGGTGCCTACGACCGTGGGAATTCCCGCTTCACTTAACCATTTGAGATTGTCAACCACAACATCAGGACGGGTAAATTCAATGGCAACATCAGCCTGATTCAAATCTCGAGGAGAATCAAAATCAATCCTAGCAACAATTTCATGTCCCCGTAATAGGGCTAATCGCTCAATGGTTTGACCCATTTTTCCGTATCCAATTAATGCTATTTTCATCTGATTCTCAAAGATAAACCCAATTGAGCTGAATTGGTTGCACCTTCCCACTGTAAGGATGGACGAAGGGACAAATCATCGGATACATTAAACTCAAACAAATGGGCATCTACTGTTGCATCGGCAATTTGAAGTCCATATGCCAAAACCAATAAAATGATCCCGAGGTCTTTTGAATTTTTTAACCTTAATTTTTCGGTTGAAAGTGATCCAAGGGATTGGGTTGGGAATGGATCAATCAATTGCGGCTGAGTTGCTTTGTTTTGTTCATAAAACCATTTGGATTGGTAATTCAATCGAGCCAAATCGTAGTTTTTTTTTTGATCCAAATGATACACAAGGGCGCCTCCCATCAAAGCATAAGCTATTGGAATTTTCCAATATTTCTGGTTGTAGGCTTGACCGAATCCGGGCAAACAAGCTGATTTAAGAGCGGCTTTTTGGGGGCTGTGATGAATGATAGAATCCATGGTTTGGCCCTGCAGAAACAGAGAAACCAATGTGAAAAACAGGGCCAATCCGAACTTCAGCATTACTTTTTAAAGTATTCAAGGATTTTATTCAAGTGTGCAGTGCTAGCGAAAGGAATGGAAATCGAGCCTTTCCCTTTTGCGTTGACTTTAATGGCCACTTTGGCTTCCAAAAGTCCAGAAAGCTGGCCTTCCAATTGCTGATACACCGGCGGAACCGCAGTTTGTTCGGGTGTTTTAGGAGTTGATTTTCCCGCTTGGCGCACCCATTCTTCCACCTGACGAACCGACATTCCTTTATCAATGATTTGATTGAAAATGAAGAGTTGTTCATCAACATGTTCAACATTGATGATGGCCCTAGCGTGCCCCATGGAAATTTTCTTGTCACGAATCGCCAATTGAATTTCCGGTGGGAGTTTCAATAGTCGAACGTAATTGTTAACCGTAGAACGTTCTTTTCCTACCCGAGCAGCGAGATCATCCATCAACAGATTGCATTCTTCGATCAATCGCTTGTAGGAGATGGCAATTTCAATGGCATTGAGGTCTTCCCGTTGGATATTCTCGATCAAGGCCATTTCCATCATCCCTTGATCGTCGGTTTCGAGAACGTAAGCGGGAATTTCGGTCAAACCTGCTAATTGGGATGCCCTCCAACGTCGTTCTCCAGAGATCAATTGATAGGAAGTAGCGTTTAAACGACGAACTGTAATAGGTTGAATAACACCGTGAATTTTAATACTTTCTGACAGTTCTGTTAAAGCCGTTTTTTCAAACGTTGCTCGAGGCTGAAAGGGATTGGTTTCAACCTGCTGAATGGGAATGGTTGACATGCCGCTTGTGGTTGCAGCAGGTTGAGCAAGTATTTCTTTGGCATCAGGCAGAATGGCACCGATTCCACGTCCGAGGGCTGATTTGGTCGTACTCATGACTTAAATGAAGCGTTTTTTTGAAGAATTTCTTGAGCGAGGGCAAGGTATTGTTGCGCACCTGTTGATGATGCATCATGAAGGATAACCGGCTTTCCAAAGGAAGGTGCTTCTGACAAACGGACTACTCGATGAATAATGGTTTCGAAAACGAGGTTATTGAAATGAGTTCGAACTTCATCAACAACTTGCTTTGCCAATCGCAAACGACTGTCGAACATGGTTAAAAGAAAACCTTCAATCTTTAAATTGGGATTTAATCGACTTTGAACAATTTTGATCGTATTGAGTAGCTGGCCCATTCCTTCCAAAGCAAAATACTCGCATTGGATAGGCACCAAAACAGAATCAGAAGCCGTTAATCCATTCACGGTTGTCAAACCTAACGATGGTGGCAAATCGATGATAATGAAGGCATATCTTCCTTTGATTGGAGCCAAGATTTTCTGAAGAGCTTTTTCTCGATTATCTCGGTTGATGAGCTCCACTTCAGCACCAGCCAAATCGATATGTGACGGCAACAAATCCAAATTTGGGGTTTCGGTTGGAATGATAGCTTCTTCAGCGGTAGCACTTCCCATCAAACATTCATACAATCCCTTTTTGATGGATTTGGGATCAACACCCAATCCGCTTGTGCAATTCGCTTGTGGATCAGCATCCAACACCAACACTTTTTGTTCCAACACCGCCAAGGATGCTGCCAAATTGATGGCCGTGGTACTTTTACCCACTCCACCCTTTTGGTTTGCAATACAAATAATTTTACCCATATAGTCTACGATCTACCATTCATTCTTACTCCCTCTTCCATTCCCGAAATTTTAAAAAACTTGATTTTCAGTTGAATGAGCACTAAGTTTGTCCAACGAATGAGCACTTCAAAAATACAAAAACACCTTTGTTTCGTCCATCATTTCCTCGTCTTTTTATCCACGATGTGGATAATGAGTGGATGTAATTCGAACCATTCCCAAAATGAAAATAAGCTGGTATTTTCCATGAATATTTTTTCGGGAATCAACAGTCTCGATCCTGCTTTTGCTAAAGATCAATCGGCCATTTGGGCAACCCATCAAATTTTCAACGGTTTGGTAAAGTTGGATCAACAACTTCAACCGAAACCCGATTTGGCGAAAAATTGGGAAATTTCTCCCGATTTAAAAACCTACACCTTTCACCTAAGAAGTAATGTTTATTTTCATAGTTCCCATCGTTTACAATTTAAAAGTAGAGCTTTAGTTGCCCATGACTTTCTTTTTAGCTTTAAACGAATTATGGATCCAAACGTCGCTTCTTCAGGAGCTTGGATCTTTAATGAAAAAGTCGACGCTCTTCGTCCGTTTGAAGCGCCGAATGACTCAACGTTTATCATCCACTTGAGTCGGCCGTTTGCGCCATTTATCGACTTATTGAGTATGCCCTACGCCTCGGTTGTGGCTAGGGAGACGGTAAACCACAAAGATTTCGCAACTCACCCGGTCGGTACCGGCCCTTTTCAGGTTTTCGAACACGGACCGGGTGAAGCACTCATTCTGCATAAAAATAAACGGTACCACGAAATCGACCCCAATGGGGTTCGGCTACCTTATCTAGACGCCGTGAAAATCACTTTTATCCCCGATCGCTCATCGGAGTTTATTTCTTTCCTTGCGGGTAATTTGGACTTTATTAATGGTTTAGATCCTGCTTACAAAGATAAATTATTGGATAAAAATGGTGCTTTGCACTCTTCATTGAAAGATAAAATTAATTTTTTAAAAAGTCCATATCTCAACACCGAATATTTGGGATTTCGTTTATCCGACCAACTTCCTTCGGCCTATCAAAACAAACTTGTTCGCCAAGCCATGGCCTGCGGATTTGATCGTGCGAATATGTTAAAGTATTTGCGAAATAATATTGGAGTACCGGGCACAGCAAGTATGCTACCCCCCGGAATGCCTGGATTTGATTCAAGCATGATGCATTTCAATCGATTTCAACCAGAAAAAGCAAAACAATTATTGATTGAAGCTGGATTTCCTAATGGAAGGGATTTACCCAAAATAACGCTAATGACCAATCCAACGTATTTGGATTTGTGCTTGTTTTTGCAAGACTCCTGGAAGCGTTTGGGAATTCCCATTGAAGTCGAGAGCATGCCACCATCGCAACTTCGAAAAGCCATCAAAAGCGGACAGGCGGCATTTTTCCGTGCCAGTTGGATTGCCGATTACCCCCATGGAGAAAATTATTTCCAGTTGTTTAATGCGAAAAATTTTTCACCTCAAGGACCCAATACCACTCATTTTTCGAACCCGATATACAATCAACTTTACCAAGATTACGCACAAATATCAGATCCTATCCAGAGTCGAAAAATTGCTTTTCAACTCCAAAATACCATCCTTCAGGAATCGCCGGTTATTATTCTTTATTACGACCAAGTGGTTCGTTTTACAAATAAAAAATGGAAGGGCCTTGAACCCAACGCCATCAACCAATTGGAATTAGCTTATGTTGCACCAACTCCCATTGCCCATTAAGGAATACTATTCCAAATTTCCGACAGATATTCAACAACGAATGCTGTTGATCCGGGAAAACGCATTAAAAATATTGGGATCCTGTGAAGAAAAAATGGCCTACGGCTTACCAACCTTCAAGAAAAAGAAAAATATTTTTCATTATGGTGCTTTTAAAAACCACATCGGCCTTTACCCGGGGGCCAAAGGTGTCACCATATTCATCGAAAAATATCCTCATTACCCATTTTCGAAAGGAACAATTCAAATTCTCCACCAAAATGAATTTCAATGGGAGGAAATTAAGGAGCTAATGAATTGGTGCAATAAAAATTACTCCCAATTTTAGAATTAATTTTCTAAATTTGAAAAATTTTTATGATGAAGAAAATCATTTTCCCCGTTCTGTTATTATTCTTCGGTGTACAAATTCAAGCCCAAGACTTGTTAAAATCGACTCAATTCAAAGGATTTGGGCATTTAGAATACATGTTTGATATAAGTCAAACCAAACATTCCTATTTCAGTTTGGGAGAGCATGACTTTTTTGTAACATCACAGTTTAATAAGAGAATAAGTTTTTTAGGAGAATATGTTGTGCGATTTAATGGAAATTCAGCCACAAACTTTTTACCTTCCATCGAACGTTCATTCGTAAAGTTTAATACCAAGGGTAATCACTATCTAATTGCTGGAAAAATCCATACTCCACTCAATTATTGGAATGATGTTTACCACCATGGTCGACTTTTCTTTCCTGTCATAGATCGCCCTTTAAGCTTTTCCTACTTTGTCCCATTGCATACGCTTGGACTCCAAGCCCAAGGACAGAACCTTGGCAATTTAAATTTTGGATATGATGTTGTAATTGGAAATGGAATTTCTACCACCGATGCCTTTAGCGATCATGTCGAACCTGCAGTTTCTGCATCTTTTCATATTAAACCTATTGAGGGCATGCGAATTGGGATTGGTTATTATTACGATTACTTAACCAAAAATGTATCTGGAGCTCATAGTGGTCATGCCAATGCATCGAGTCATTACACTGGTCCTAAATATTTGGGGCCATTACAGTTTAATCTAACAACCCTTTCTTTTGCCTATTTTGGAAAAAAACTGGAGATTTTGAATGAATTTGCCTACAATACCACGAAAACTGATACGTTGGGATTAGCAAAAAATTATTCCAATTTCCTTTACTTAGGGATTCCATTTACTGATGAAAATACCATTTACGGATTTGCCGACATCATTTCTGTTGATGTTAAAGACCTTCATGTCTATCATTTGCACAAACAACGATTTGGATTGGGATTTAAACGCGATTTTTCGTACAACTTAAATCTAAAAACTCAGTTAGAATATTATTTTGATAAGGTTGGACATGGTAGTTTACCATCTGATCGAAAAATTGCATTGGAAGTTCAACTCTCTTATGGATTTTAACATGAAAAGGATTATTATTTTATTCATCCTGTTCATGTCTATTGGTTTTTCGAATGCCAATGCACAAACACCTGCCATTCAAGTCATCGGCAATACTACAGGACTTCGAGAAGTTACCATAAAAGAATGCAAAGCCATTTTTAAAGGAAAATACTCCAATTGGAAGAACCAAGAACAGGTTATCATTGTTTTGCCTAACTCCAAAAATTCCATAGCTGAAGATGTTGCGAAGTATTTTTTCGATGGTTCCGTTAAATCGATGCAAAAATATTGGCTTTCTCTTGTTTTCCAGGGTAGAGGAAATCCTCCTGTTTTTCTTGAAAACGATCAAGAAACAATCCAATTTATCCAAAAGAATCCTGGATCCATAGGATTTATTTCAAATGATACTAAAGTTTCACGAAATCTTATCATAGAACTAAAATGAAGTTTAGCCTGTTTAATAAGATTTTTTACAAGATTTGGGTACCCTTCACCGCCATCTTGGTTACAACCATTGGCTTGTTCATTTTCTATTATCCCAATAATCAAAAAGAGGTTTTAAGCAATTATAAAGAAAATGAATTCAAGGAATTAGCCAAAACTGTTGCACTTGGAATTGAAATTTCCTTGAATTCGGAAGATTACTCTGGAATAAAAAAAACCATCGATTTTGTTTCAAAAAAACAAGATTTCGATTATTGCGTGGTTATAGTTGAAGATTCCATTTTAACCTCTTTCCCATCTCAAATTTCCTATCAAAAAATCCAAGAAAAGGATACTGTTCATTACATTTATTCAACTTCCAGTTTTAATTCTAACAGCCTAACTGGAAATGTGGAAATTCGAGCCTCAAAGAAGAAAATTAACGAATCAATTAACCAGTTAAATCGGCCATTTTTATTTGCAAGCATCATTATTTTATTGATTGGGATTGTTTTCTTTTACTTTTTTGCCTTAAAAATTTCAAAACCGATTAATCAATTAATCCATGTTACCGAAGCCTTAAAAGCAGGAAAATATGATCAAAAAGAAGTTCCCATTTTTAGTAACGATGAAATAGGCACATTGTCGGAATCCATTTTTGAATTGAAGGAAAATCTTTCTCATGAAAAAATGATCAATGCTGAATTGACTGAAGGTTTGGAGAAGTTAGTTTTTCAAAAAACCGAACAATTGCAACTCGCTACTTCCCGATTAATTTCAGCCCAAACCATCGCAAAAATTGGTTATTTCGATTATTTTCCTCAAAAACATCTTTTTATCATTTCAGAAACCGGCTCTCATATCATTGGATCAAAGAATTTATCGGTTTCAGAGGAAGAATGTAAAACATTCATCATTCCAGAATTTGTTGAACCCTTTTATCAAATGATTGGGAAAACACTTGAAGAAGGATACCATGGCCAATTGGATCTGATGGTAAAAAGAAAAACCGACCACGCGGAACGTTGGATCTCTATCATTACTGAAAGAAACATCTCCAATACAGGAGAAATATCAGCTACGGGCACCATACAGGATATTACAGATAGAAAGAAGTCTGACGATGAAATTAAGCGACTTTCCCTCGTTGCTACCCACTCATCTAATTGCGTAATCATTACCGATCAAAATAAATTTATTCAATGGGTGAATAATAGTTTTGTAAAACTCACTGGATATTCTCGGGAAGAAATCATTGGTAAAAAACCAAGTGTCTTTCAATTTGAAAAAACGGATCGAAATACCATTGAAGAAATCAATGCTACCTTGGCCTTAGGACGGCCTATTTCGGGTGTTCAAATTTTGAACCGAGGAAAAAATGGAAATGAATACTGGTTAGAACTCAATATTGTACCCATTTTCGACGAGGATAAAATCACAGGATACATTGCGGTTGAAACCGACGTTACCGAGAAACGGAAAGTAGAGGAAGAACAACAGCTCTTACTTAGTCTTACTCAGTCTCAAAATCAGCGGCTACAAAACTTCGCTTATATTGTTTCCCATAACCTCCGATCTCATTCCGGGAATATCAAGGCTTTGATGGACATGATTTTTCATGACAAACCCGACTTACAGGAATACCAACTGGCTCAAATGATGAGGCATTCTACCGACAACCTTTTCGAAACCATCGACCATTTGGCGGAAGTTGCTTTGTTGATTACCAACAAAGAAAAACATTTGGAAAAAATTCCCTTGAGGGAAGTGGTTCAAAAAGCCATTCGAAGCCTTTCCGTTTCTGAAATTAATCACCAAGTGACTATTAACAACTTGATTCCAGATGAATGGGCTGTTCTTGCTGTACCCGCTTACCTCGATTCAATAATCCTTAATTTACTCACCAACGCCATTAAATATCGATCTGATAAACGTCCAGCTAACATTACATTCTCTGCCATTAAATCAAAAAATTTCCTAACATTATTGGTTCAAGACAATGGCCTTGGAATTGATTTAGAACGACATCGCAAAAAGCTGTTCGGCATGTATAAAACTTTCCACAAACATCCTGACTCTCGTGGCATTGGATTATTCATGACAAAAAATCAAATTGAAGCCATGGGCGGTTTCATCGATGTTGAAAGTAAAGTTGATGAGGGAAGTATATTTTATGTAAACTTCAAACATGAAAATAGCTGATATTCAGATTTGCGTCATTGATGATGATCCTATTTACTCCTTTACCACCCAAGTGAGGTTTAAAAACGCAGGGTTTGAAAAAAGTCTCATTGAATTTCAAAATGGAGAATCGGCTTTTAATGAATTAGTTCCCCATTTTCAAATTCACAACTCGCGTATTGATGTTATCTTTCTAGATATCAATATGCCCATTTGGGACGGCTGGGATTTTTTAGATGAACTCCTAAAAAACAATGAGCTGTCAATTCCTCCCATCATCATGGTGAGCAGTTCCAACAACCCCGACGATAAAGAAAGATCCTTAAATTATCCCATGGTTGTTGCTTTTGAAGAAAAACCCCTTTTACCCGAAAAAGTAATCGAAATCCTTCAGAGGAACCATTGATATGCGGGTTTTATCGGGAATCGTTGCACTATTCATCTGCTTGGGTTTTCCAATTCATTCTATTCTTTTACCCAAAAATTCATCCCAAAAAATCGTCAGTTTAATTAAAAGTAAAGGTTGGTGGGAAACAAAAATTGCCAATCAACAATTCACCTTTTCCCCTTCTGAATTTCAAGAAATTGAATGGGAAGACGAACATGAATTTATTCTCGATGATGAGTATTATGATGTTATTGAACACGTTGACTCATGTGGTTATTCCATTTTAAAAGTTTACAAAGATTTTAACGATACCCAATGGAATCACCAGAAAAACATCTCGGGCCAACAAGAGAATAAATCAAAATCGAACCCATCCATCCCTTTGACTTGGATTTGTAAAGAAATTACCCTCTTCACTTTTCAACTTTTGAAAAAATCATCAAAAAATTCAATCGAATTTCAATCACTTTTTTTTTACCATCTTTCTCCCAACCCCCACTTTCCGCCTCCCAAAGGCTTGATTTAATCCTTTACATCTTTTTTTGGTAAACTTAAATCAATCCTATGAAAACCATTTTTGTGGGGGCAATTCTGTTGTTCTCTAGCCATGGTCTTTGGGGACAAGAAAAATCAGATTCCATTCCCAAATTGACTATTCAAGAAGTAGAAATTTCTACACACTCTTTTTTGAAAAGGAATACAAATAGCATACAACCGATGCAATCTATATCGGCTAAAAAAATTGAAATGGCCATGTCGGCAACAACCGCAGATGCCTTGCTGTTAAACACCAACGCATTCCTCCAAAAAAGTCAGCAGGGCGGCGGAAGTGTAACGCTTCGTGGATTCGAAGCTAGCAGAGTTTTACTTTATGTAGATGGCGTTCGTTTAAACAATCTCATTTACCGTTCTGGACATTTGCAAAACATCATTACACTCGACCCCTTTGTTTTGCATGAAGTAAACCTTCATCTTGGGGCATCATCCAACCTTTTTGGGAGTGATGCTCTTGGCGGGGTAGTGTCGGTAACCACCCTCCTTCCTAAATTCTCTAACAACAACTCATTTACTTGGAAAGGGAAAATATCGACATCGTATCAATCCGCCAACCGTAGCACTCAAAATCACGTTCAAGTCAGTCAATTCAATAAAAAATGGTCGTTCAATACGGCATTTAGCTGGAGTGACTTCAATGATTTGGTATCAGGAAAGCGTGCCAATCTGTTTTATCAAGGAACTTACCAGCTCCGACCATTTACGATTTCTCGAATTCAAGGAAGAGACTCCATCGTTCCCAATGCCAATCCCTTTTTACAATCAGGTTCTGGGTATACTCAATTCGATTTTTTTGAAAAAATTGCTTTTCGTCCTCATGAAAAAGTAGTTCATCAAGCAAACATCCAATTTTCAACGTCATCCAATGTTCCTCGTTACGACCGACTCTCTGAGGTCATTCAAGGCAAGCCTCGATTTTCGGAATGGTATTATGGACCGCAGAAAAGAT
>JACCEC012230840.1_pt1 | contig 17855 bp, 17 predicted proteins | sample 7450121 | NCBI WGS metagenome assembly JACCEC01 (sample SAMN15323455, study PRJNA562643) | freshwater metagenome | isolation source: river surface water | place: USA:Blue River Watershed | collected 2017-08-18 | reverse complement strand
GAAATACGAACTGACAATGCCTTCGTATTTTGTCAAAGAACAATTGTGGCAATTGTACGAGTTGGGGGTGCTTAAAATCGCGTGTCATGACACGTATTTGTCGAGTGCAAGTATGAACATTCTGACCGATGAAGCATACGACTATGTATTTCCGAATGGTCAACGTAACAAAATTGTAAACACTTTTCCCACAAAGAAAGACATGCATGACTGTGTTGATGAGCTTCTGGACGGGTTTTTTAAGGAATTCTGAATACTGGGTAATATTAGTTATTAGCTAGATAGACCATAATATATAATTTTTTTTCTTTCTAGGTTAGGTATTTGAAACATTCCATCTTTTGTTTCTATTTCTGTTTCTTGTATATCCATAATATTGAATAATTTATCATATTTTTCAATAGATACAAATTGACCATTACATTCTAGCCAACCAGTTGGTATATTTTTACCAATATATTCAACAACTGTTCCAATTGGAAGGTTACTAGAATAATTGCACCATTCTAGGTGACCATCATTTCTAGATAGTAAAATATTATTATTTTCTGGTTTTCTTGTCGGTAAAGTGATTGAATATGATTCTTTGAGTTCTTTAGGTGGATTAAGTTCTATTCTAGGATGTGAATTATTTAGGTCATCAAAAGTATTAGATAGATTAATTTTAGAGACATTCATATTATCTATCTTCAGACTTTCAATTTCTGATTTGAGAGTTGCATCAGTCACTATCACATCAGACCCCCAAATTAAATCAGATTCATAATTGAATAATTTTTTATCTAGAACATTATTCAGAAAAGTAATATTACTATTTTCATTAATAATTAAATCACCATTGGTATTAACTACAATATTTTTATTTAGTATAATATTTCTGTTACTAGAATTGATGTTAATATCCATGTCATTCAAATTTTTAATATTTTTAACAAACATGTTGTTTAACTGCTGATTTTGCTTTGTTGAATTTTTAATAACACCAACTGACATAGAAACCACTTCAGTCATTTCATTATCATACGCACTTATATTATCAAACATTGTTTTGATTGTTTTATTTTACTTAAATAAAATCTAAATTTAAACTAAATATAAATAACAAACTAAATATAAATAACAAACTAAAATGGAAGCCACATATAGACAGTTAGAAATTAATACAAGAGGTGAAAGAATTGACCAATATTTAACAGGAGACCCAGAAATATCATTCTTTAGACAAAATAGTCATCGTTATTATCCATACGCTAGAAATACACGCTCACTCAATTTCGAAACAACACCTGATTTTGGTATTATGTCAACCGTTAAAATAAGTCGTTATGGTGATCTGATTGGTTCACTTTGCTTAGAAGTTGATTTACCTGAATTAACTGGAACTGCTGATATCGGATATTGTAATAATGTCGGTCATGCGATGATTGAATGGGTTGAAATAGAAATTGGTGGTAATCAAATAGTTAGATTACATGGTGAATGGTTACATATTAATCGTGAACTTAGTAATAAATATGATCAGAAAGTCACTCATCGGGAATTAACACAATATTATGAAAATATGACTCCTGGTACTTTTAATGGTGGTAAAGTCATAGTTCCATTAACATTTTGGTTTACTGAAGCGGCTAGTTTATATTTACCTTTAGCGGCTATCTGTCGTCATGATATTATTATAAGATTTAAGTTTTATCCTCTATCTAGATTATGGATTTCGGATGATAATATGCCTCCAGTTGGAAAATATAATTTTGGAGTTACATCTCTTCTAGTTGATTATTATGTCCTAGATCAACAACAAAAAAAGATGTTTGCCCCAATTTATAAAACAGAAGGAGGTTCTGAAGTGGCTCTTTATCCACCCAAACTAGTATATAAAATTCAACAAGTACAAGAATTACGTGTATCTATTCCAGCAAGACAAACTAAATTCAAAATTGACTTAGATTCTATTAATTTTTCAGTCGGTTATCTTACATGGGTTCTTAGACGAATAGATGTTAACACAACTAATGATTGGTTTAATTTTACAAATGTTTTAACTGGAACAGCAACTGATCCTCTAGTCTCTGCTCAAATCTATGTTGGTGAGAAAGAAAGAACTGATGTCCTTTCGGCTAAGAATCTTAGATTACTAGAACCATATAAAACTTTTGGTAATGCATCAGAAGACTATATATATTGTTATTTCTTTAATTTATATCCAAATAACAAAGTCCAACCATCAGGTAGTGCTAATTTTACTTTTATGAGTGATGTCAATTTAGTTCTCAATACAATAGCTGGTTTACCCGAAATGGAAGTTATAGTCTATGCTGTTAATTACAATGTCTTGAATGTTGATAAAGGTCAATGTTGGGTTCAATATTTATTATCCAATTAGTTTCAAAGTTTTTCTAGGTTTATAATAAATAGAATGGCTAGAATCAAATCTAGAAAGGGTGGGTCAGTCTCATGTCCACCAGGATTTTTCTGTTTAGACAATTTTCATATATTTATTGCTTTAGTATTAGTATTCGTGTTATTATTTGTTTTCATTAATAAACCAACACAGACTCAATCAGAACCTAAACCTAAAGTGACTACACCACCTCAATTTATGAAGCCAATTTATTACATGGCTGATTTTATATACCCCGGTTATTATGATTATTACTATGACCCATATAGAGTATATAATGATAATCGTACATATTATTATAAAGACCGTGATTATCATAGGGATAGAGAAGACAGAAGAGATAGAAGAGATAGAAGAGATAGAGATAATAGAAGAGATAGAGACAGATTACCGCCTCCTCCAACACAACCACAACAACCTCCACCACCATCACAACCACAACAACCACAACCTCCACCACCATCACAACCTCAACCACCTCAACTTCCTCCATCACAACCATTACCTGAAACTCAAACTCAACCTCAACCACCTCAACTTCCTCCATCACAACCAGAATCACAACCACCAGCTGATTCTTCTAGCACACCTGTCATTGAAGGTATGTATGGAGGTTCAGCATATTCATTTTTATATTAAAAAATATTATTTTTTCTTTTTTGATTTTTATACTTTTTTCTTAAAGTAAAAGTAAAGTAAATATATTGATGCCTATCAAATTAAAAGGAAAATCAAAAGGTAAATCATCCACTAAAATACAAAAAGGTGGTGATATGTCAACATGTCCTCCAGGTGTTTTTTGTTTAGATAATGTACATATATTCTTAGCAGTTTTATTAGTGGCTACTCTGGTGGTTGTATTTTTCTTTAAAAAACAAGATTATAATCCATTCTCACAAGAACAATCTCAACCATCACAACAATCACAACCCTCAGTCAAAGAAAATATGTATGGTGGTGAATATTATGACCCCATTCCACCAAGAGATTTAATTGTCAATAAAGAAAGAGAACGTTTAATCAATCCTCTATTACCCCCTGAACGTAGCAATGTTTTAACTGAAGCAGGATTACCTATTATTGATAGCCCAAATTCAATTAATATTCATACTAGAGGATATTCGGGTGGATATCAACAAATTGGGTTATTATATAAAAACAATGAAGCACCCAATGATGATAATAACAATATCTTACCATTATTCGGTCGTCCTACATATGTTAATAGTAATAAATGGAATTATTACACTTCTAGTGATAAGTTTCATACTCTAAAAATCCCAATTACAATCAAAGGTCGTAGATGCACTGATGAACAAGGTTGTAATGAATTATATGATGGTGATACGGTTATTGTCCCTCCATACAAAAATGAATTTAAAGTAGAAATTTATGGATATGATAGCCCTAAATACTTACCTCAAGTTTGGTAATTTATTTTATTTTTATTTTTTATTTTTGTCATATTATATTAAATATAAATGAATATTATATACATTACTGGTATATTATCACTTATTATACAAATAATAACGGGTATTATAGATTTCTATGTCTTATCATTAAATACACCTGTTGAATTAAAACTATTAAATCAATTATTATTAACTGAATTCATAGTTCAAATTGTTGAAGGTTCATTTTATGTTTGGATGGTTATGAATTTTGCAAAGATATCTGATATAACACACTTTCGTTATTACGATTGGATGATTACCACTCCTACAATGTTAATAACCTATTCATTATTCCTTATATATCTAAAAAATAATGAAGATAAGAAAGAATCAAAAAGTATGTTATCACTGCTTCAAGAAAATTGGAAAACACTCTTACCAATCATCGTTCTCAATTGGATGATGTTACTCTTTGGCTACATGGGTGAAATTAAAGCTCTTCCAATGATTACTGCTAGTATATTAGGATTCATACCATTCCTGATTTACTTTGGAATGATCTATCATACTTTTGCTAAAAACTTTTATACAGGTCGCATAACATTTATAGTCTTCTTTGGTTTATGGTTTTTATATGGTGTTGCTTCATTTTTCCCATATGCTATTAAAAATGCCACATATAATATATTAGATTTATTTGCCAAGAACTTCTTTGGTATTTTCCTAGCGATATTAATACTTTACAAGACACGTAAAATAAAAGAAGAACAAAAAGAAATCAAACAATCACTAAAGAAGAATTAAGAAATAAAAAAGTGTATATGAATAATAAATAGTAAAATGTCTTTTATGAATCAAATATTAAGCAATTGGAAAAAATACCAAATTTACATTATCATATTAATACTTTTCTTCATTTTTTTGGTTTTTTTCCAAAAAGCAACATATATTGAAGGCTTTGATGTAACACCATCTCCTACTACATCAACAACATCCTCACCATCATCACCATCTTCACCTTCAATACCATCTACAGTTTATATGATTAATAATTTTCCTAAACAAGAATTCGTAAAAATCTGGGAAGGATTAATGGAAGACATGAATTATATTTCATTTTGGCAAAGAAAACCATTAGATGGTGGGTACTTCCCAATTGGTCAAATTGCTTTAGTAACAGAAGGTTCTTCTAGTATTGATGATTTAGAATCAGGACCACATGCAGGTCTTAAATATTTAGTTAAAGGTGGTATTCATCCAATTGATTTCGAAAAAATCTGGGATAATCAACATCTGACTGACCAAACACCAGTTAGTATTTGGAAAGTCATACCACCAGTTAATTATTGTTTCATGAGTGATGTTGCAATTGCTGGATTAAATAAACCAGATGTTAATAATTTTATGTGTGTTCCTAAATCGGCTGTTAATAATTTAGGAGTTATTAATAATGTCTTATGGCAAAACCCAAAACCGACCGAGGGTGAAAGAGGTAATGTTTCACCACCTAATTCAGTTTCTGTCTGGAATATTGGTACTGATGGATTTTATCTTGCCCGTGATTCATTGCAAAGACCTGATAATAGATTAGACAAAGTATTTAGTCTTAAACCAGAAGCTATTAATAATCAAGAAAATGACCCTTCAGATACCGGAAAACCACTCAAGGTCACATTAATGATATAATAATAAATGAATATATTTTTATTGTTTTTTTGTAATAATATAATAAAATATAATTAATGAAATCATTAGTTTTACTATTATTAGTTTTAGGTGTTATGATGATAACAACCGGATATCATCAAAAAATGCAATCAAATTATAAAAGAGAAAAGGTAATTGAATATCGTTATATTCCTAGAAGTTTATTTGAAGAACAAATGCAACCAGTTAATCTACAACAATCATTCTCTGATATGTTCCGTAAAGATAATGTTTTTATTGGTCGTAGATAAAGATAATTTATTGAGTTGATGTAGGGGTTGATGTTGTTTCTTCAGAAGTAGGTGTGGGTGTTGGTGTTGTTTCTTCAACAACTTCAGAAATACTAGGAATATCCGTACGAGGTGGGTTAGCCGCAGCCGATGCTTCAGCAGCTTCACGACGACGAGCTAGCCATGGGTCCTCTTCAGTAAGTTGTTTTGCTTCTTGACCAACTGATGATTCTTGGCTCACAACCTTCTTAATAGCAGCCTTTTTCTTTTCTTGTTTTTGTTGTTCATAGAAATCATCACGTTTGGCTTCATTGATCTTGTATTTCTTAACAATGTCATTGAGTTGGTCGTTAAGGTATTCTTGGTTTTCTACTTTATCAGCAGTTGGGTCCCATGGAAGCCAATAACCAACTTGACCAAGGAAGATATGGAAAGTAGGGTCTTGACGTTGAAGCACTTTGCAACGAATTTCGGCTTCACGCATTGTGTTGTAAACACCACGAACCTTTACACCACGAACACTTGTTTGAAAATCGTTTTCTTTATGGAACTTCTCTTCAATCGTTTCTTCATTAGCATATTTAAAGTCCTTAAGGTCTTCAGTAAATTTCTCAAATGATTGTTTAACAAATTCTTCCGAAGCTGTGTTAAAACCTTGTTGGAATTCAACTACTTTGCTTGAATCAACTTTACCATCCAGACAATCACTCATTAGTTTTTCAAGCTTTTCATTGAATTCTTTTTGAAAGTTTTGAAAACGCTTCTTGTTAAATTCATGGTAATAATAATCTTCTTTTTTGGCTAGGATTTTATCAGGTGATACAAAAGAAAGACAGACGAAGTTTTGCCCAGGGATAGGACGATCAACATCGAGGAAATCCTCTTTAATATCATTTAATTCTTCGTTATTCATAGTAGACATATTTAATACTTTATTTCTTATTATGAAAGTTTTTCTTAAATTATAACGAACTGAAATAAAAAATTAAAATAATGCATAATTTAATGTTTATTTATAATTGAACTATAAAACCCATCTACATTTTCTATAATTTTATCCTTTTTTATTTCTTCTTGTTCATATTGTTCATTATTAATAATTTTCCAATTAGTATTATCTTTGTTATTTTTATTCTTACTAGAACTCATCTTTTAATCTTAATTAATCTAAAAATATATTTCAATTTTTTATTTTAGATATTTTAGTTAATATAATCAAACTTATTTTATCTTCTCTCAATTCTTTTACGATTTTCCAATCATCATGATTAATCATTATTTTTTTACTTGGGGTGATAATAATAAATGTATTAGTTAACAAAGCTAATTGAGTTAAAAAATCATACTTCCAACTATCCTTAAGTAAATGAAATGCATAACAACAAATCATAATATCATACTTTTTATTTAATTTACCCATTGCAATGTCCTCAAATGATAACTTCATTGTTACATACATATTATCAAAAAATGGATCAGTCCCATCAATCATATTATAATTAATGTCACATTGTTCATGTACTATCCTAGAAATTAAACCATCACCACAAGCAATATCTAGAATTGTATCTTTTCTAGATATAAGTGGTTGTAAATGTTTGATAAATAAATCTTTTATTTTATCTTGGTGTGGATTATAATAATCATTAGAATGCTTCATATAATACTCTTCCACACCATGTTTTTGATACATATCATAAACTTTTAACATAGTTTGTTTAAATTAAAAAAATTAAAATTATTTTAAGTTAAATATTAGTCATTATCTAGAGTGCCTTTTCATGAACTTTGACAGCCCGACCACTTGGGTCATCGCTAGTAATACCAAGCCAATCAGTGCGTGGCTTCCAACGAGGAATAATACCTTGTCGGTTCGGAAAAAGACGTTTGTAGATTTGCATGTAATAATATGCCTCTTTGTTCATACCTGAACCTTCAACCTCCATATCAGACACACGTTCACTCGTGATTTTCTTTAGATGGTCAATCCATCCATAACCAACACCATCCGAAAACTGTTCCTTTTGACGCCAAAGAAGTTCCTCTGGAAGATATTCATAACCACTCATCTCAGGTGAAAAAGCCTTCCGAAGCACATATTTTTCAATTCGACGCTCACCCTTGTTACGAGGAGCCATCTTAAGTTCTGGTGAAATGGGCATTGCTGTTTCTAGAAATGATAGGTCTAGAAACGGAACACGCACTTCAAGACCCCATGCCATCGTTGATTTATTAGCACGAAGACAATCCGAATAATGAAGACGACCAATCAAAGCCGCTGATTCCTTTTGAAACTCTTCAGCAGTTGGAGCATGATGAAAATATAGATAACCACCTAGAATTTCATCAGCACCTTCACCAGATAGAACCATCTTAATACCCATCGCTTTAATACGACGTGCTAGTAGAAACATAGGAGTTGATGCACGAATTGTCGTAATATCGTAAGTTTCAAGATGGTAAATAACATCCTCTAGAGCATCTTCGGCTTCCTGAAGAGTAAATACAAAACCATGATGAATACTACCGATGTGTTGTGCAACCTTAGCCGCTGCTTTCATATCTGGACTATCTTCAAGACCAATTGAAAAGGTATGAATCTTATCACCCCATTCACGTGCTTGACCTTCAGTTACCATTTTTTGAGCAATCGACGCAATTAGACTCGAATCTAGACCACCAGATAGAAGAACACCAAAGGGTACTTCAGTCATTAGTTGACGATGAACTGCATCTACTAGACTATTACGAACAAGGGTTGTAGTTTCAGATTCAGATTCAGATTCAGGTTCAGTCATAGGCAATTCAATCAGAGTTTTCCAATTGGGGTTATAATATTGTGTCCAGTTTTGAACAAGCGAATTAAAACCATCATCCATATCAATCCATAGAACTTGACCAGGTAGAAAAATCTTCACATATGTAATACCTTCAAGTGCTTTCATTTCCGATGAAATATAGATATCATCATTGTTATTAAAACCATAATAAAGTGAGTTAACACCAATCGGGTCACGTGAAACTACAACACGATTACGTTTATAATCATAAATTACAAAGGCGAAAATACCATCGATTTTGTTAAGAAATTGCTTCATATATTTATCCAGTTCAACTGTTGGTTGAGTTTCTTTTGCGGTTTCATAACTTTTCATCGCATCATCATATAGATACATAATACATTCACAATCCGATTTAGTAAGATATTGATAGTCAAGAGACTTCATTTCTCTATCATTGACTACATGGTTATAAATTTCACCATTGACCGAAAGGACTAGACCTAGTTCAATGTTATGAATTGGTTGAGAACCACTTTCAACACCATTGATTGCTAGACGTTCATGTGCAATGTAAATTTGGTTAGGTTCAGGTGCTTGAAATGAACCACTCCAGTCAGGACCACGATGACGAATTTTCTTAACAAGTGAACGAAACCCAGTTACCTTCTTGGTCATTTCAGAACCATTAATATTTTGTTTGCAAAAGTAAGCCCAAATTCCGCACATGTTTGATTAGTTTGTTAGTTTATTGATTATTAATTATTGATTATTGATTATTTAAAATAAATAATTAGTAAGTTTAAATCAATTTTTTCTAATTGTAAATGTAAAGAATTAGAATAGGTATGAGTAATTATTTAACTTTACCTGAATTTCACAATCAAATAGTTAATATAAAAAGTAAAAAGAAAGAATTATCATCTTTTTTCAAAGATATTGACAAAAACTATATTATTCCTGAATTTGATGATTACATGATCGGAAAATGTCCTGAAGAATACCCTCAATACTATATTGTAAACCAATCTAAACAAAGATTCAAAAACGAAATACGTAATAGTCATTTTCTAGCACATTGGCACGATTTATGTAAATACCCTGATGTGGCTGGAAAACTCAGATTCATCTATAATTTAATTAATCTCAAAAAAGACAAATTGATTGATATCCTAGACCAAATAACTAAAAAAAGTATCATCCTAGAACACCATCATAATAAAGATATGAATGAACTCTTACAATTTATGGGATTGAATCATAAAGACATTTCAAGAATTAAAATTATTAATAAATCTGGAAAATCCATTTCTAGTGATAACAATTCAAATAATTCTAATACGATTATTACTAGAACGAATAATAAGATGTTAATCAATCTTACTTTAATTATTAATATGGAAGAAGAGTATCCTAGAAATCTTCTTGCTTGTCCTGCCGAGAAAATTATCGTTGGTGAAAGACATAAAAAATTCAAGAAAAAAGTCTACAACTTCATGTGCCATCGTGATAACATGATTGAACGATTAAAAACCAATAAATTATGCTTGTCAGTTTGGTTATTAAAAACAAAGAAAAAAGAACAATGGGTTACATCACTTAAAATGGGGACTGCCTACCTCTCAGATACTTTTCCAGGTGAAAAGGGTACTCTTAATGATTTCATTAAAGAAGTATTATATCTAGAAAACAATGCTGATGCCACAAAATATCTAATCAAATTAGATGAAGCAATTAAAAATAATTATTTCTATGCACTAGAAGGAACACATTCTCTAAAAAGAGACACAAATTATAAAAAGACTAAAAAGTCTAATAACTATCAATCAAAAAAAAATTGAAACTAAATATCCAATCATGATTTATTATAAAACTAATCATCATGTCAACTATTGAACAAAACTCAAGCATTATTAACGACGATATTTCGGTCTTTACTGCACGCAAAAATGCTAAATCAATTAAAACTGGAATGACCATTTATGAAAATCGTACTATGCCTACTAAAATTCCGGCTAATCGCCCATTTATTGTTCGTCTTAACGCTAATTCTTTCACTAAAATGAATTTTATTGGTAACAAAAATGCGAAATGCTCTGATTTTGAAACCTCTTATTCACTTGCGATTATTAATACTGCTCGAGCTCTCCTCAATGATACGATGTTTAAACCACGTATGATTTACACTGTTGCTGATGAAATTATTCTTCTATTTAACAGTGCTGATATCCTTCAAGGTTGTACTCAAAAATATCTGAGTCTCCTCTCTAGTAAAGCATCAAGCTATTTTTACAAATTCTTTGACCATAAAGATAAAAACAATAAACTAGTCGTCTTTGAAGGTCGTATCGTATTTTTCCCAGCTGACAAAAATTATGAAATTGTAAACTATTTTCTTTGGCGTTCTGGTAAACGTAATATTGTAACTGAATTTTATCGTTCCAAAGGAAACAAAACATTCCTTCACAAGAAATCAAATGCTGAACTTACACAACTTTATAAAGACCAATTTAAAAATGAAATGGATGAAACTGTTATCCCTGAATTTCTTAAATATGGTCTCTTTATGAAGAAATGTCTCTATAGTGCTTGTTATATCACTGAAGTACTCTCAGAAAGCAATGTAGTTAATGTTTGTGATGCTATCTGGTCAATGCAATTTAAATATGGTAATGATATCCTAGATGAAATGCTCGCTAAATATTACAACCAAGATAAATGGGAAGTTATTTCACATAAGACTACAACTAAATATTGGAAAACATACACTTCTGAGGCTTTTGATGTCACTGAAGATGAAACCCAACCAGACACACATGAAGCACAAATTTGCTCACCTGTTGTCTGTATGGGACAAAAAGAAGAATATTCTCCACTTTATATGATTATTCCTTCAATCTCATTTCTTATGCTATTTATGCATTGTTTTATGATTCTTACTAAAACTCCACTTGAGAATCAACTATATCATCTTGGTCTAGTTGGTGTGATTTATAATATCTTTCTAACATTTGTGTATAAGAAAGAATGTATTCAACAAGGTGTTCTATTTTGGGTTACAATCATGACCCTGCTTAACTGTCAACCAATTTATAAGTACATCTTCTCTAAGATTGTTACCCAAATTATGATGTCAGTTATTATTGTTTATGGCTTTTATACTCTTCTGACACTTAGTGTCTATCTATTTTACAAAGCCGAAGTAGCTAAACAACACAAATATGACTTTTGCCTTAAATACAAGCGTTTTATTAAACCAGTTCCTGAATCAACTGAATCAACTGAAGAAAGTCAGACAAATGAACCAGAACAAGAAAATGAAGAAAATGAACTTCACGAAGATTAAAGACTAAAATCTAAATCGTCTTCAATTAATTAAATTAAATTTTTTATTGAATTTAACTAAAACTTATAATGAAAATAATAAATGGTTCATAAATTAAAAATAATCAAAAACAAAGATAAAGACAAAGAATCTCTTCTAGATATTAATGAACTTAATCTAATTAATCAATGTCTTGTTTCTTTAAATAATCAAAACATAATGTTTATTCAAAAACCAATTCAAATTCTAGTTATTAATAATGCCATATCCTCAATACATTACAAAGAATTGTCAAATCAATATCCAAGTTTAAAACAAACTCTTGTTCTAGATATCAATCAAAATAAAATGCTCTCTAGTAACCATCGTTCTCAGTTTAATATCAATTATGATAATTTAAAACTAAAACATCAATATTTATCACCATTATGGTATAATTTTTTTGAATTTCATTTAAATAATAACTTTATCCAATCCATATCTAAAATTTTCAATAACAATAACAATATTAATATTAATAACTTAGAAATAGAGATAGACTTTAAGGTTGGCTATACATTACCAGTCTTTTATTCAAATTACCAATCAAAAAAAATTCTAATTGACAAAAATATTCTATTCATAGGTTGGTTTTTTATGAGAAAAGACGAAGATGATTCAATCGGTGGTAACCTAGAAATATATAACAATTCATCTAAAATTACTAGCATACTTTATCAAAATAACTGTTTGGTTATTTTAGAAAATCAAAATCAAAATCAAAATGGTAATGTGAATGGGGATGGGGGATGGAATAGTGTTTATTATAATTTTAGTCAACGACAAATGACACTACATTCACAAAGATATATTTCATTCACAATTAGTAAGGGAAAACACTGCTAAGACTTTGTGTATAAGGGTTTTCCTTAAATGCTTGAAGATTTTCAGGATTAATACGTTCTCTATTAACATCTTCAGATAATCTCTCCTTAACTGATGTAACACCACATTGGTTTTGTTGAGGAGGGATTGAATATAATTTATCTTCATAAGGTTGTCTAACATTAATTATATCTGCCTCAATCTTTTTATTTTGATGATTAATCATGTCTTTACCAACAGCCATCTTAACATTAGAGTCTGTTGGACGACGACCCATTGATACTTTATCCTTCTTAGATGTAATACGAGCATTGTATCCAGAAGCATATGATGTTGGTGCTGAAGTGGTTGCATGACTAGCGTGCCCTTGGTAATAATAATCAGAGATGAATTGTTTCTGTGTTGCTTTGGCTTCATATTTGTTAACTAAATAACCACGACCATTACCAGTACCAGATTGTGCGTCAGCATGCCCTTGGTAATAATGGTCAGATAAGAATTGTTTCTGTGTATTTCTAGGTAACATATTAGCAACCACATAACCTTCATTACGTCTTTCAACACCTTGGATTTGACCAAGATAATCATTATCAATTGTTGTTTCCTTTACTGTTGTTCTCATCACATCATCAGGGTCATAAACAGTTAAGGCTTTAGGACCAGTTGTTGCTAAATTGATATGAGGTGCCGCATTTTCAACATTGGTTTCTTTAATTGTTGTACGTAAAACATCATTGGGGTCATACACCGTTAACTTAGCACCAGTGGTTGGACCATGAAAACCAATATGATCATTATCAATCGTGGTTTCCTTAATTGTTGTTCTAAGAATATCATTAGGGTCATAGACAGTCATCTTCTTAGGCATGGCTGCACTCATGTTACCATCTGGACGATTGTTACCCACAAAATTCTCCTTTCTAGTTTCACGAAGCATATCTAGAACAGGCATTACAATCGATTGAACTAAACTTTTAAGATTGGTATCATGACGACGTAATTGAGTCACATCACGCTCTTGAGGTTTAACTTCAATCGCTTTCTTACCATAATCACCCACTTTGGAATCCTCTGCCACATCATTAGGATTCCATTGATTCTTACCATCCATGTTACGCCAACCAGATGTCTTGTAATTATTTTTAGTTGACTTTTTCATTGCTGGTGTTTGATATGGTTTAACATGAGCATTGGGTGCTGCGTTACCAGTGTATGCACGTGTATTGGTTCTATGGGTTGGTTTCTTATATATTTCAGAACGGATTCTTTCTTTAGTAAAAGCACCAGTTGTTTTAAAGTATCTATCAGGGTCATTACGGTAATAAGTTTCAACACGGTTTTTCTTAGGAGGAGCAACAACACCTCTCTGTTTTTCACGAACACCCATCACTAGACGACCCTTATATGATAATTTAGGATTATCTAAGGTTCTTAATTCATCGGTATCTTTTGGCATCACGAAATCACGTGTGTTAGGTTGATTAAGACCACCCGATGGTTTCCAACCATAACCTTGATTTAAACCAGGACCAACTCTGATTTGTGTAGTTGGTAATTCATTTTGACGCATTTGGGATGGAATATAGCGATTACGTACATCTTCTGAATTAAAGTTAGGTGTACCAAAGACATTACCAACATCACGTTCCATATCAAACATACCTTTCATTTCCATCTTTTCTTGATAAACTGTACTAGCACCAGTATGATTTTCAAGAATTTGTTCATTAGCACCAATGGCTGTGTTTTGTCTAACACTACCACCAAAAAAAGGTTGCATATTGTTATGGGTGAACTCTTCAATTCTCATCATTTGACCTGTTAAAGGTGATCTAAATGAATTTTTATCTGGTTCAAAATCTAAGTGACTATTCTTTTCATTGAAAATACGCTGATTAAAACCCTCTCTCGGTATTACATTGGTATTAACCGCATTTTTAGCGTTATTAAAACTCTGTGTCACTTTCCCCCTTTCAACTGATTGTGATTGAAATGATTGATTTGATTCATATGGATCTACTTGTTGATATTTATTATCATTCATACTCATATTATCTAATTCTGACAAGGAAGTCATCTTTTAACTTTATTTAAGAAAATATATAATTTTTTTATACATTCTATTGGAAAAAATAAAAAAAGAAAAAAAGAAATAGAAATAGAAAATTAACGAGTTGAAGAAGTTGTTATTCTATTACGTCCATGATGTTGATGTTGATGTTGATGTTGATGAGGGTTAGAGTTAGTGTTAGATGGTTTGTAAGGTTTATTTGATCTAAATGAATCGTTATCTTTTTTCTGAGTCACCATTTTATGGAATTTATTAAACATATCAACCAAATCAGCTAATTGATATCTGTTTTTATTATTAATAATCTTAGTATCACATGCATCCTGAATATTATTAAAAATTGTTTGCAGTTTCTCCATTTGATAAGGTTGAACGGTATGTTTGTTTTTTAATATATTCTCAATCGTACTTTCAACAAGTGGGGCTAAATAAAGGACATTCTCTTCAATGATTTTATGATATTCTTTATGCATAACATCAAACATATTATTACCTTCAAGTTTTAATTTTTTGACAACAGATGTAATATTATTAACCATTATAAAATAATACGAAATAATATCATTCATACTAAATTGATGAGCATTAAATAATTCACCGATGAATTGCGAAAAACCCTTTTGATAATTTTTATGTTTTCTAGATACACAAAATTCATCATATGTCTCTCCTTCTTCCTCTTTTTTTACATTTTCTTTCTCGTTATCATCATTATCATCATCATCATTTTCATTTTCACTTCCTTCATCTTCCACATCATCATCTTTAATTATTTCAACTGGTTTTAATTTATTAATAGTTTGATTATAATTATCCTTCAATTCATGAATAAACTTTCTTACATTCACTCTATCAGTAATACCAACAATGATTTTAATATAATAAACACAATACGTTGGTTCTGTTCTAGCTTTCTTAAACATTTCAGTCAGAAATGAATACAAATACTCTTCCTTATTTTCTTGAAAATTGGATAACAATTTATTAATCTCTTCTAGAATTACTTGATAATTACTCATCGAAATCTTGTTTAAATAACTCTTAAGTTCTTGATAATTTTTTTCATTATGGTCCTGTGCCTCTTTCTTAATGAATTGGGATTTCTTTTTTCGCCATTCATCATCTGTCGGAAACTTCTTCTTACGACCACCTTGAGGTACAGACTGCGACATTTTTTCAAATAATTCCTGAGTTTCCTCTGAAAAATAATTAATATTACCCAGTTGGTCCCTAATTTGATTCTTTATCTCATAGAAAAACTCAACTGAATACTGTTTTAATGATGTTAATATAGATGTGGTTGGTGGATATATTATTTCTGTAGCCATTTAATTTAAGTTATCAGAATATCCTTATAATTATTCTATAAAATAAAACTTATATTAAATAAATAAAAAAATTGAATAAAATTTAATATTAACTCATATAATAACTATATAACTATATAACTTATAACCAAAATGGAAAATTATACTTGTGAAAAATGTGCTAAAGAATTCAAACATCAATCTCAATATATGAAACATTTAAATAAAAAAACACCTTGTAAAATCAAAACTACAACCACTCAAAAAATTAATATCCATAAACCTATTTTAAAATGGGTTGGAGGTAAAACACAAATTCTAGATAAACTTATGCCTGAATTTCCAACTGAAATTAATAATTATCATGAAATCTTCCTAGGTGGTGGAAGTGTTCTATTTGCACTTTTGTCATATGTCAATGCTGGTCTTATTAAAGTGAATGGTACTATTTATGCTTATGACCTAAATGAACCACTTATTTATGTTTATAAAAATATTCAAAATAATCATACAGAATTATACGATGAATTACAATCTTTAATTAACGATTATAATTCTTGTAAAGATGGTGATGGTGATGGTGATATTAATCGAAAACCCATCAATATTGAAGAAGCCAAAGAAGCTAAAGAAAACTATTATTATTGGACTAGAAGTCAATACAATAAATTAAATTCTGATGATAAGAAAACAGTTGTCGGGTCTGCTATGTTTATTTTCTTAAATAAAACATGCTTTCGAGGGGTCTTTCGTGTTGGTCCCAAAGGTTTTAATGTTCCTTATGGACACTATAATAACCCCGAAATTATTAATAAAGAACATCTAGACGAAATTCACGATTTAATCCAAAATGTTAAATTTAAATGTTCTGATTTCAGTAAATCATTGAATAATCTGGAAGACAATGATTATGTCTATTTGGACCCACCATATGCACCTGAAACTGATACTTCATTCGTAGGATACACTGAAAATGGATTTAATATCGATAATCATAATATGTTATTTAAATTAATCCATCAAATGACTGAATCAAACATTAAAATGATGATGAGTAACTCTGATGTTAGCATGATTCGTGATAATTTTGTAAATAAAAAATACAATATTACTTCTATTTTATGTAAACGCTCAATTAATTCTAAAAATCCAGAATCGAAAACCAAAGAAGTTATTATTAAGAACTACTAACTATTAACTATTTAACCAATTATCAAAAGTTTTGAAATAATCTTCGTCGTCACCAAATAATACCCTAATATTATTTTCCTTGAAAATTATATTCAAAATTATATATTTTTTTTGACTTGAAGTTAATTTATCCTTCAAAAATTGACTTACACAAAATCCATAATGAACCTCAAATTCATCACCTAATACTAATTCATATTCTCGTTTAAGTGATGGACCACTCCATAATTTAGTCTCAACTGAACCTTCGACATTTTGTTCCTTTTTCTCTAAAATTTTAATGATTTTTTTTCCATTATTATATTCAATAATATATGCTTCATCAGGACATCTAAACAAATCAATATTATACTTTTTCTTCATATACGTTTTTAAACCATTTTGTAAGACAAAAACAATAAGTTTATCATCAAAAACTTTTTCTAGATAATAATCATATGTTTTACTACCTGTTTTTTCGAAACTATTTTTAACATAACCTTCTTTCATAAGTCTTTCTTGATTATTAGTTTTATCCTCGAATTTTTTTCCATAATAATTTGTATTAGCACCACCTGCACCAGTTCCTTTATTAACATTCAT
>JACCEC010868032.1_pt1 | contig 17857 bp, 2 predicted proteins | sample 7450121 | NCBI WGS metagenome assembly JACCEC01 (sample SAMN15323455, study PRJNA562643) | freshwater metagenome | isolation source: river surface water | place: USA:Blue River Watershed | collected 2017-08-18 | reverse complement strand
TCACTGACGAAACTACTACTACGGAATTTCCAACAATATACGACAACTGAGTCGCCACTGTCAGTTGAACACTCGAATACTGGACAGGTGAAATCATAACTGCGCTAGTTGTTGCAGTATTAAATAAGTTACCAGGAAGACCAGTAGGTCCATATGGTCCAGTGGGTCCTGTAGGCGCTATCGGTCCAGTTGCTCCAGTTGTTCCTGTTGGTCCTGTTTCACCAATCGGTCCGGTTGGCCCTGTTTCACCGGTTGGTCCTGTGGGTCCTGTGGGTCCTGTTTCACCTGTTGGTCCTGTGGGTCCGGTTGCTCCTGTTGGGCCGGTTGCTCCAGTAGGACCGGTTTCTCCTGTAGGTCCTGTGGGTCCAGTAGGACCGGTTTCTCCAGTAGGTCCAGTGGGCCCAGTAGGCCCGGTTGATCCAGTCGGACCGGTGGGTCCAGTTTCTCCTGTTGGCCCAGTAGGCCCGGTTGATCCAGTCGGACCGGTTTCTCCAGTAGGTCCAGTGGGTCCAGTAGGCCCGGTTGCTCCAGTCGGACCAGTTTCTCCTGTAGGACCAGTAGGGCCAGTGGGTCCTGTGCCACCCGTTGGACCAGTTGGCCCGGTCGATCCTGTCGGACCAGTTGCACCTACAAACGTGTTCAACAAGAGAATATCACCAATACCTGATTCGTTCACTTGATACACATTGAGATCTAATGGAATCAATGCAATTACACCATCACCGTTTCCGGCGGTAACGCGATATGGAACAGTCCCTACTTTCAAATAGGTAAGCGTAGCATTCGCATTATCGACATCCTGCACCACTGTTCCATTACTTCGCACATTGCGAACCGTTGTTCCCGCGCTTGTAATCGCTATATTTTGATTATTTGCAACGAAAATACAAACGATCTGATTGATGAGAGGAGATACCGGCGCGATATACCCTTCGCTCTGGCTATTCGGTATTTTAACTGTTACACTTTGTATCGTTGTAATACTGTCCAATGAAACGGCTGGTTGTATCGTCCGAAACTGTGCCAATGTAAGCGATGTAAGATTGTTAATCGCTGCGATTCCATGATTCGCCGCGCGTAAAAGAAGCTGACCTTTCTGTAAATTACTAAAGCTGAGTGTGCTTATTGTTGCACCGACAATAAGTGTATTTTTAAATGTCGCATTGGTTATAACCGCATTGGTGAAATTAACACCGGTCGCGTTTGTATTTGTAAAATTGCCGCCACTTAAATCTGCACCAGTTAAATCGGTGTTGGTTATGTCTTGATTGGAATAATCCACCGGCATTCTTATATGTAATGTCGAATATAATTTTATATCATTGTGTATGAAATTATATTTATCCCCTGGAATCAAATCGTCATAATCTCTCGAAATCGCGATTTGCAAGCGCCAATCTTTCCGCTTCCGCAGCTTCTGCAGCAGCTATGTCGCCTCTTAACTTCTTGATTTCTGCAATGAATATCGCGAACAACTGCTCATATTGAATCGTCTGGTATCCGATTGTGTCATCTTTTTCACCAACCACCATTTCTGGATATACACTTTGCAGTTCATGTGCCAAAAATCCGTATTCTTCACGGCCAGTAAGGCGATTCAAATACTTCACTGGATGTATGTTGTCTACTGTTCGATCCAAAGGTAGATCGGTTATGTTATGTTTGATACGATAATCACTAACACTGTTCATACCTACCGTTTTGATTGTTCCGCTAATATCCATTGTATATCGAATATCCAACGCATTTGTTCCATTGCCAACTCCGCTTGCATTGATACCAACGGTAGATCTTGTGTTTGTTCGCGTGTCGCCTTGTCCTTCTTCAAGTGGTGTAATAGAATACTGAATATTTGTATATCCTGTAGTGGGCTCAGGTGTCTCAGCGTTGATTACTGTCCATACGCCAACATTCAATGGACCCGTTGCACCAGTAGGCCCGGTTGCACCCATTCCGGCGATGAATCCACTTAGTCCGGTTGCACCGGTTGCACCCATGAGTCCAGTTGGTCCAGCATACTCAATGACACCGGCGAGACCTTGTTGACCAGTTGGACCCGTTGCCCCTACTGCGCCAGTAGGACCATATGATCCAATCCCGCTCTCCGTTCCAGCATCACCCATGGGTCCTTCTGGTCCCGTTATTCCGGTATTTCCGTCGACGCCCGTTGGTCCATCGAGACCTTGTGGACCGGTCGATCCAACCATACCGGTCGCACCGGTTATACCATCTGGACCGGTTGCACCATCGATTGTTCCTCTTCCGGTGGGACCAGACGCACCTACATTACCACTTATCCCGGTTGTGCCTCTTGGTCCAGTCACCCCAGTCTGACCGTCTAAATAATCATTGTTAGAGAGAACATCATAGATACCAACGTTTACTACCTTGAATAGATTGATATCATACGGAATTCCGGCGACTAATCCTTGATTTGCGTGTATTTTGTATACAACATTTCCTAATTTTGATATCGTATTGGATACAACAGTATTCGTGCTTGTATTTGTAACGGTTGTCGTATCTACTCCGCCAACCAAGCTTCGCGCGATCGTAAATGTCTTCGCTGGATAACTCGTCACAAGGCTTGGATTATTGATCGCCCCGATGGACTGCGCGTTTACTGTGATTGTTATGCTTTGACCTACTGCCACCGGCGTAATATTCACATAGAAAGCTCTTGTTGGATTTACAGTCAATGTTCCCTGGTTTGTTCCAGACACCACTGTTGGTGTGAACACTGTAACAGACGAAATTATATCAATTATGTCATCCGATAATATTGTCGGAAAACTGGGTCGTATCTCGGATAATTGTAATTGGTTCATTGCACTTTGTATCGTCTGGTTGGATGTATTTGCTGAATTACGTAGAAGTTGTTGTGCTTGGGTACTTGTAAACGAAACTCCCGAGAGATTTGTGTTGGCAAAGTTCGCATTTGTTAAATTCGCGCCTGTAAACCTTGCGTTCGAGAGATTTACACCGGATAGATCCGCATTTGTCAAATTTGCTGATGAAAAATTCGCCGAACTACATGATCGAGACGCAGGAATCACTATGCCAGACATGTCATTCGACGACATGTTCACAGTGGGTCCGATCAGAAAACCAGATATGATCGAGTATCCACTCGGTAATACAACAGCGCTTCCTCCGCTACCGCCATTTAATCCAGATGATGCAAGGTTCGTTATCGTTGCAGTGGCGAAGTTTAGCCCGGATAAATTTGTATTGCGAATCGTGGCACCAGATAGATCCGTATTTGTGAATGTAGTGCTTGTCAGCGTCGCACCAGAGAGGTCAACGCCGCGCATCGAGAGATTTGCGAAGGTTTGTCCTGTTAGTAGGGCACCTACAAGTGAAACACCGTTTCCAACAATATAACCTGTTCGAAAAACATAACCAGATGGTAATACAGCGTTTGTTGTGTTAATCAGACTGCCAGTAATTAAACCAGTGAATGACGCCGTCGGTATATTCGAGATATCCACGTTCGAGAGATCCATTCCTGTTATTCGAACGTGGGGTCCAATAATATACGTGTCATTTCCAGCGAGCCCAGCTGCTGAACCAGAAGCTCTGAAATAATATTCACTTGACGGCAATATTGCAGTGGATGTACTTCTAAGCCCGCCTGTCGTTATCCCGCGAACTGTTGCATTTGTAAAATTGACGTTGGTTAGCGTCGCATTTGTGAATATGGAATCGGTGAGGTTTGTACCGACAAATGTAGCGGATATCAGATTTTTATTGGTAAAATTCGAATTTGGAATCGAAAGACCATTGTAATTTGGGGGGACGACAGTGAGGGTCATTGTTGCTGATCCAGAAGCGTATATATCGGTTTGTCCTTGTGACACAGTGATTATAGTGGTTCCGGGAGTAAGTATAGTTACCACATTCGCGGAATATGTTGCGACACTTGTATCGGATGATGAATATGTAAATGCTACTGGACTATTTGAACTTGGATCTAATAATGCAAATGATGCATCAATCACACTTGTTTTTGTAACAGATGTTGGGAAGTTGGTAATCACAGGGGGTATTAATTTCAAATATAAAGCAATACCACTTGAGTTAATACCATCACCGCCATATAAATCATACGGATATCCATTTATGGTTGTAGATGTTAATTTTGTATACGTATTGTTTGTCTCTCGGCGATAGATGTAGTAACCGTAATTCACATAGGTCGTCCCGGATATGGTAACAGGATCACCTTCATCGCACGCAACAATGAAGCTGTTAAAACTAGACGGGATAGTCGCAGTGGATGTTATGGTATGAGGTGATGATACATATGTCGGAACAATGATGCGAAGTGCTTTATCGGTTGGAATATTTGGATTGATATTTTGAATGTCGACTGCTCTTGATAATGTAAAAACATTATTATTTAATGTAGTCAAGTTAACACGGCGCCTGGATTCTTTGTTTCTTAGAATATTATATCTATCCATGTCACTATAAAGTGATCCAGAAAGGTCAAATGTAGTAGCACTAGTTTTTAAAGCTGCGAATGCATGATAATTCTGTGTTGAGCCAATAATACCAGAAGTTAAACTTGCAGATACTGAACTTGAATTCCCACCAAAAAGGCCATATCCCCATGTCACGACACTTCCATCTCTCTTCACTGCAGCAAACGCCACACCAGATGAAAACACTGCTACGATATCAGAATTTAAACTTGAAGATACATCTAAATAATTGGTAAAACTAAAAAATATACTTAAAATTCCACCATACTCAGAATATCCCCATGAGACCACACTACCATCGCTTTTCAGAGCAACAAAAGCCATATTATTCGGGTAGATTGCTACGACACCTGAAGACACACTTGATTCTATTGATGTATAAATTTGACCATTAGTATAGTATGTACTTAATCGACCACCAAATGCGGAATGTCCCCATGCGACAACACTGCCATTATTTTTTAATGCTGCAAATGCATACTCATTAGAATAGAGGTGCAATACTCCAGAAGTCAAATTTGAAGCCACCGAAGTATAAGTGCCAGATCCATTCGGATCGTATGTACTTGAATTTCCGCCATATTGTGCGTATCCCCATGTGACAACACTACCATCACTTTTTAATGCGGCAAATGAAAAAGAATTAGAGTAGACGGATATTACTCCAGAAGCGAGACTTGCAGATACTGAACTTGAATCGCCGCCATATCCGAATTGTCCCCATGTGACAACACTGCCATTACTTTTTAGTGCTGCAAATGAATAAGAATTAGAGTAGACGGATACTACTCCAGAAGCGAGACTTGCAGATACTGAACTTGAATTCCCGCCATTTAATGATTCTCCCCATGTGACAACACTGCCATTACTTTTTAGTGCTGCAAATGAAGTATTTGTACTACTAATTGATATTACTCCAGAAGTCAGACTTGAAGCTACTGAACTTGAATCCCCGCCATATGCGTAATGTCCCCATGTGACAACACTACCATCACTTTTTACTGCAGCAAATGCGGCCTGAGTTCTATAAATGGATACTACTCCAGAACTCAGACTTGAAGCTACTGAAGTATAAATCCAGGTTCCGTTTGGATAAGTTGCGACATTTAAACTCCCGCCATTGATTGCGCGTCCCCATGCGACAACACTGCCATTACTTTTTAGAGCAGCAAATGCATTCAATGTACTATAAATTGATACTACTCCAGAACTCAGACTTGAAGCTACTGAAGTAGAAGTGGCGGGGTTGGTAATAGTATCGTATATATTTGAATTTCCTCCATCATCAACCACCCCCCAGGTGATGACACTTCCATCATTTTTTAGCGCTGCAAATGCTGTTTGACTGTTTGAATATACTGTAACAACTCCTGAAGATAAACTTGAGGATACCGACGAAATATCCCCTCCTTTATTTATGTCTCCCCATGCGACAATACTTCCTGTAGCAAAACCTTTGAAATTATAAATTCTGTTATTATTAAAATTACTACCCACTTTCATTAACACCCCCCGATACTCCTCAATCGACTCGGTAAAATAAACATCTTTCAGGTTTACGCCAGTATGCGACTCCAAGAACCAGTCTCCGCCCAATCCAGCTGAACCCGTGTCATCCGTAGATGCGCGGATGATGACGCCTGTCTGGGTTGTGAGCGTGTCGATGATATACTTCCAGTCTTTGTTTGCATAAAGCGCGCAGGCCATCATATCGAAATACGCGGCGTTGATTTCCGGCGTTGTATGACACCATGATATCAGGTCGTGCAGAGAGGACCATGATGTGAGTTCAGGGTCACGTTCTTCTACACCAAACACAACACTATTACTATTTTCATTGGAAACCAACGAATAAAAAGGGTGATTATAATTATGCTGAATGAGACCAATACACCGGTGCACTCCGTCGTCTATCGGCGTCGATATCGATATCGCTTCCGACTCACATGCAGCAAATATCCGCGCTTTGATATCATCTATTGTGTCAGCATAGTAATCAAACAATACTGGAATACATAATGACTCGTCGGTCGCGTTTACAATTGTTTCGTAATCTTGTACTCGTTTGTCAATGAGAAGAATATTTTTCAGCGTCATTTAAATTTATGTATTATACTATTCTACTGATCTATGTGAATAATATAATTTTAGAACTTTATCGACCGTATTGATTCATCAAGAAGATCGCCGTGATTCCAATTTTTCTAGTCGCGCTTTTAATGTCTTGATTTCTTCACAACAAATCGCGAACAATTGATGATAACTGATTGCTTGGTAGTCACCCATCGTATCTTTAACCCCGTTCACCAATTCTGGAAATACTTCTTGCACTTCATGCGCGATAAAACCATACTCCCACGCATTATTCCGTAGCGTATTCTGAAACATCACTGGGCGTAACTGTCGTATTTGATTTGATAGAATCTCTCGTGATGTCGAATCTGAATTCAAATAAACGACATCGTGCTTAATTCGGTAATCACTGATATTCATGATACCTGTCGTTTTGATATTACCACCGACATCCACTAGATATTGTGTATTTGCAGCGGCTCCTGGCGCGGTGCTTGTTTGTATACCCACTCGTCCAAGACTGTAGTATATATTTTCTGTATTGCGCCTCCATAGGTTCGCACCAGTCACTCCGTAAATACCAGTTGCGCCCGTATTTCCGACATCGACACTTTCACCGTATGGCCCAGTTGCCCCGATCGCGCCTGTTGCGCCAGTATTCCCCGTTATTCCATAAATACCTTGTGGACCAATGATACCAGTGGGTCCAGTTGTTCCGCGCACACCAGTTACGCCTGTATTTCCTTTTCCAGAATTTGATCCGGTTGGACCCATTGGTCCAGTTGGTCCAGTCGCGCCAAAGAGACCGATAGATCCGGTTACACCCCATGATCCCGTTACACCCGTCGGTCCCTGTGCGCCAGTCGCACCACGTAGGCCGGTACTGCCGGTTACACCTTGATATCCGAATACACCCGTCGGTCCCTGTGCGCCATTCACACCTGCGATCCCCACTGGTCCTGTAACACCAGTTGCACCCACATTCCCGCTTTCACTTCCGATTGCTGCTATCCTAAGAACTTCACCCAAACCGTATGATTTTACTTTATAATAGTCCGGATCAAGAGGAATACCTATAATTGAACCTGCATAGACACGGTATACTAGAGATCCAATCTTGATGAAGTTTACTGGCGTCCCGTTTTCGTCGACTACTTGTCCATTTGCACCACTCCCGGTAGATTGATATGCTATACCATTGATTCGAACAGGCGTATCACTAGATACTCCGATATAAAACCCTTCGGTCGTATTCGGTGTAACTGTAACACTATTGTTTACCGGTGTAAGAACATTAATGGTTCGAATGTTTACTATGTCAGCTGGCCGCAATGTAGGAACGATTGAAACGATTGTAGTGGTAGTTAATGTCGCAGGAAGTGCGATCGCTGCAATATTCGCAGCAACATTGTCTGCATTCTCTCGCAACTGGATTTTTTGTGTATCTGTGAATGTGACTCCTGTCAAGGTTGCACCAACAATTCGCGTGTTTGTCAGATTAGCATTTGTGAATATTGCATTTGTAAGATTCGTGTTTGTAAGATTCGCATTTGTAAAGTTTACATTCCTGAAAATCATATCAGTATAATTCACTCCAGATAAATCCGACCCGACTTGATTCATATTGAAAACAACGAGCGTTTCTGATGCACTAGCACTTGTGAAGCTTCTTGTTGCTGCCTGCGTTGCAGTAATAACAGAAGTGCCATTTCCTATAAGTGTAATTGTTCCGGATGATGAGACCGTTGCTACATTTGTATTACTACTCGTATACGTAAACGGGTTGTATTGAAGTGTGTAGGTCGTGCCGGACACATCCAAACGCCCAAAGATCGTATTTGCTGTTTGAGTCGCGGTTATTGTGCTAGTGCCATTTACACCTTTAATCAGTAGAATATTACCACATATGTCAGCAACCGCCGAATTACTACTCGAATATGTCAATGCATTCGTTGTTGGAATTTGATATACGCGAACGTGACCACGATTATCAGATGTGTTTGTGCTTGTCCCGTCATTGTAACGCGCGCCAACCACTAGCCTTGTTCCGTCAGATGAAAGAGCAACACGCGCAAATGAATCACCTGCAGCTTCTGCATCAAAATCGATACCCATTCGAGTCCAACCTATCGGACCAAATGATGCGTCAAACTGATTCGTTACTGCTACTAACTTGTTTGGCGTATATCTATAAACGCGAACATGGCCGGCATTTGTGCCAGTTCCTGCGTTACTTATCGCACCAATTGCGACGATTGACCCATCTGCAGATATTGCAATCGTATCTCCGGCCATGTTACCCGTTGCTTCTCCGTCTATATCACCCCCCAAACGATCCCATCCTATTGGACCATTCGCATCTGAAGACGTTTTACTTGCATTGTATCGATATACGCGAACATGACCAGTGCTACTATTATTCATGTGTGCTCCAATCGCAACAATCGTTCCATCCGCTGAAATCGCGATACCTGTTCCACTTCGATCACCGGCGGCTTCTCCATCAATATCTGCACCTAATCGCGTCCATCCAATCGGCCCAAATGACGCGTCAGTTTGGTTTGTTACCGCGACTGTTTTACTTGGGGTGTATCTATATACGCGAACATGACCTCCATCACTGCCGATGCCATCATTTGCCCATGCGCCAATTGCTACAACCGTTCCATCCGCGGAAAGACCAATGGAGTATCCAGCATAATCTGTCGCGGCTTCACCGTCAATATCTGCGCCAAGTCGGTCCCATCCAGCAGGACCGAACCCAGGTAGACTTTGATTCGTTTGCGCTACAGTCTTAGTTGGGTTGTATTTGTATACGCGGACGTGTCCTGCGTTGCTTGCAGAACCATCGTTTTCAGGCGCACCAATCGCAACAATTGTTCCATCTTCGGATAATTTAACGCTGTCATGATTCCACTCATTACCTCCGCTTTGATCTCCTGCGGCTTCACCATCAATATCTCCTCCAAGACGGTCCCACCCTACCGGACCCAAACTGTTTGCCGTTGTTTTGCTTGGATTGTAGCTGTATACTCGAACATGTCCCGCATTACTACCAGTTCCGTCGTTGTTATTTGCACCGATTGCTAATACAGTGCCATTCGCCGAAAGACTAATACTTGTTCCAGACCTGTCATCGGCGGCTTCACCATCAATATCTCCTCCAAGTCGGTCCCAACCTATCGGTCCAAACCCGGATAAATTTTGATTTAATTGTGCGGTTGTCTTACTCGGATTGTATCGGTATACACGAACCTTTCCTATGTCACCCGTAAATGCCACATTCTGGCCAGCAGTATTTCCGTCACTTTGTGATGTAAGCGAATATGTTGTAGTGTTGTAACCGGTTAAATTACCAGTGTATGAAGCAACTGGATAATTCGTTGTGGCTGTGAATGTAAATATTCCCACTGAACCTTGTCCGGCAAAGGCTGGAATACTATAACTTTGGCCATTTGATGCCCTAGTTCGATTCAACCAATACCCCGCAAAATAAGCGAATTGTCTAGCAATTTCATTCTGAGGTGCGGTATTTACATCATTAAATTGCGAATCGGGATTCCAGGTTTGTATATTTGTAGTTGTATTTGCCGTCAATAATGGAACGAAGTCGCGCCAGTTAGAAGAACCCGTTCTTACATAAAATGCATTGGGTAATTGGTTTCCAGAACCATCATTGAACCGTGAACCGATTGCAATTATACTTCCATCTGCAGACGTTGTGATACTATACCCGCTTTGATCTCCGTATGCTTCGCCATCAATATCGCCTCCTAGTTTTGTCCACGCGGATCCATAGATCAATTCGTTAATATCTAATGGAGGAACAATGACGCTCACAGTGGAAGTAATTGTTGATGTGCTAATGACATTTGATGTTGGCGCAGTTAATATAAATGGTGGATCTTGAGGGGCTTTAGCTGGTAATGTAAGTGCACCAATTGTAGCCGAAGGTTTTGTTACGGTCAATGTTGCAGTTGTGGATGCCGATAATAATGCAGACGTTTCTGCTAGTGTGGCAGTTATCGTGGTAACCCCATGACTGAGCACATTGACATCATACTCTGGACGTATCGAAAACGCTGATACCCAATTTGACAATGAACCTGTAAGTGTAAAACCGCTTAAAACACCAGTGAAACCTCCAATAAGATCATTATTCTCAGCACGATTAATTTCTGTGTTCGTTCCACTTGCGATTCCTTGATTAAACCGGTTGTATGATGCGAGACCGGTTTCATTGCCGATCAACAAACGCTGAAAATTCTGATAAATTTGAGTAGCTGTACGCGCCACATTCCAAACACGCAATTCACATACCGCGCCATTGAAGAAATTCGTGGATTCCGAATAGTTCGGTTTTCCGAAAACAAATGTTCCAGTATTGTTATTATTGGCTACGTAAGCTAGATAAACGGAGTAGTTTGTACCGGTTCGATCAATACCATCGACATAAAATGCGGCAGTTCCGCTTGTTCCAGATGTATACGCCCAGGTGACCGCGATATGATGCCATGCGTTATCGTTTACTGTAGATGTTGCGTAAATCCAGTTATTACCAAACCCGACAAATACAGGTCTACCTATTGAATCAATATACAGCGATTTTTCACCGGATTCCCACGTGGAATCGCTGTCTTGACAGTTCAAAAGACCCATGCTCGTTCCACCTGTTTTTATCCAACATTCGATCGTAAAACTCGCCTTTCCCATTTCGGTTATATTTGCCCCGAAATCAACGAAATTCGTAGTCCCGTTGAACTGTAATGCATTTATCGCAATGAGGGGATTAATTGTGGCGACGCTCGTGTTACTACTTGTGAATGAATATTGCGCATTACTGTTTGAGATTGGAACATCCAATGAAAATGCATGGTTGAATGTTCTTGTCATATTAGCAAAAGAAGTTGAAAATGTAGGTGGTACTTTTGTCACAGTTAAACTCGCAGTTCTTGTTGCAGATGCGATATCAAGAAATCCAGATTGTGTTGCAGTAACAGTAGCTGGTGATGCCCCTGTGCCTACGCTAAATGTAGCAACGCGTAAGTTGGATGGAACAGACACATTCACGTATGAAATGGTTCCGGGGAAATTTTCAGTAGTTAAGTTTCGCCATCCACCTATTGTTACCGGGCCTTTACCAATTGTATTACTACCTGTTGCAAACGAACCAGTTTGAACTGTGCTATTGGAGACAGTGGTTAATGTAATAGTTATCGTTGATGTTGTGCTAGATTGTGCAACTCGTAATATATATGCTGTATTCAAATTGACAGATATCGTAGACGGTTCACTAGTGGTTGCCATCCAACTCCAGTGAATTCGGTTGCTCGCTGAAACCCATATACCCCAACCACGGCTGGAATTTATTTCATTATACATATCACCTACAAGCGCGCGCCATGTGCTAGATCCTCCAGTCACCGTGAAACTAATGTCAATTTGCCAATTCGGTAGTGAAGCGATTTCTGGAAAGCCAAACGTAGTTAATGTAGGAATCGTAATTGCACCGGTTGTTGCGTATACCGTTCTGGTAGTTGCAGCCCCATTACTGAATGTTATACCTGGTGCATTCACTGTATATGTAAAGTCACCCAGACTATTCGAACTAGGATCACTGAACGTGAATGATCCATCTGATACTGAATAGTTACCATTATTTGCACCCAATACAAGAGATGATACTGTTGGGGTGAAATATAAATTTGATACGGTCCAATTGCTCGATGGTGATGCGAAGCTAGTCAATGTTCCGTGTGCGCGGTTGTTTGTAAAATCAAGTGCAGTCGTATATGATCCCCACCCCGTTCCGAATCCCTGGTTCAGTTCCCAGTATCCAAGGAGACCCGTTTCATTTCCAACAAGGCGTTGACGGAAATTATTCGAAATATCCGCTGCTGAACGGACGACATTCCATATACGGACATCTGATATCGAACCGCGGAATTGGCGATCTGTAAATGAATTTGGTGATGTTCCACTATCGTCATTTCCAATAGTTAAACGCACCGTTGTATTATTCGAAAGCAGACCATATGATTCATTTGTAATGGAATGCACTAATAAACCATCGATATACAAAGATGACGTTCCTGTACTAGAATTGTATGTCCCTGCTGCGTGATGCCAAATTCCGTCATTGTATGAAAGCGTGCTATATGATTGTAACCATGTTCCAGAAGTGTTTGAAGTTGCAAAACCAATACCGCCAGAACTACCCATACTCAAAAGAAACTGATGATTACCAGAACCAATGTATCGTGCTACAAGTGCAGAACTTCCTTTTTGGGCGTTTGTATCGCTCGTCTTAAACCAACATTCCACCGTCATTGTCGTGCGAAATTGCGTCGAATAGGTCCATGTTGGAATACCTATATTCACCGAGTCGTTCACACCATCAAATAGAAGCACGGTCGATGGTGTTGTTATTGCCTGTGAAATTGTTGAACCAGTTGTAATTGCTCCAGTAATGATTGCATCGGTTAACAATGCATTGGTAAGATTTGCGTTGGTAAGATTCGCATTTGTCAGGTTGCATCCAGTCATATTTGCGTTTGCAAAATTGACGCCTGAAAGATCCACCCCTGAAAAATCAGTGTATGTGATATCTCCGAAATCTGCAACTGCATTCAAGGGCGTTGAATTATAGGTCCTGAGACTATATCCATTACCAATCAGGAAACCAATATTCGGTATTTCGAGTGTGTTTGTGATCCATTGCCCAGAATTGTAATTTTGAATTGTTGTATTCAGTGCGTTTACTGTTCTATCCGCGACTGTTTGTGTGCCATCTGACAATAAATAATTTGCAACCAGATTGGGTGTATTACTCGGTAGAATCGTATTACGAAACATCCGGATTTGTGAGTCCGTGCGCGCGATATTCCATATACGCAAGTTGTACATGGAGCATCCTGATTTCATATAATTACAATTACAACTGTCGGGGCTTTGTTGTCCAATTGCAAAATTGTTGTTATTTTCGAAAAGAGAAGTCGAGTTTGTTATTGTTTGCATAAGAACGCCGTTCACAAAAAACTTATAGGTGGAGCCCGAACGTGTCATTGCAAGATGACACCATTGCTGGTTTGGGACAACTGCGCTTTCTGCATATAACCAACCACCTAAATTATTATTATAAAAACTCAAACCTACTGGATTCGTAAGGTTTTGGTTACGAATTAGAAATAACATATTGTAATTCGCCTTGTCAACAATTGTACAGTTAAACGATCTTGTCGTTTCATAATACCAGGTTTCAATCGTGAATGACTTGGTTCCACCAGTGATATTCAATAAATCACTGTGTGCGCGATTTGCAAACATACTATTATTAAATCGAAGGGTGGTGTATCTGTTGTCGACATAGGTTACGAGCACATATTTCCATTTGCTGATTTCTTCTGTGAAATAAACGGTGGTAAGATCGGTCGTCTCCGACGAGCTTGAACTCGCTTCCAATATCCAGTTTCCTCCGATAGACTGGGCACCAGTATTATCAAGTGATGCGCGTATTGTTATTTGATTTTCATCGGATAATCGATCAATGACATATCTCCAATTTGGATTGCTGTATATTGCACACGCCATTAGGTCCAATGTGTGTGTTTCTCTCGTCACGGATGCCGGTGTTTGTGAAAGATAAAATAATGATTTTATAAAGTTGATGAAACCAGACCACGAAGATAAATTGGGGTCTTGATGTTCCACATTTTCAATACAAGCATAATTTGATTCAGAGTCGATAAGCTTGTAACCCTGTTGGATAAACCTGGAATGTTGAATAATACCAATATTTTCGAATGCTGGGATATGTGTCGTGGTTTCACCTAGTTCAATCCCGAGTTCATGAAATGCATCTAGATCATTGATATATACTTGAAGAGGCAATTTGTCGGGATTTGGTGAACGTTGAAAAAATACATGTGGTATACTGGTCGTCGTCGCCACGATTTCGTCATTACTTGAAAATAAAAATTGCGATCTCACTGTATCCGGTAATAACACAATATCCGACAATTCCATACCATCGCATGGCGTGCAATGATTATTCGATGCGTCAATTTGTGTTGGAAATTGCGGTTCGGAGTAGTAGAAATTATCATAGATAACACGGTTCTTATGGTTCAAAAACCGGAGTTTGGATATGATTGTCTCATATGTATCATGATAGTAATTGAATACAAGACAACACGTTCTCTCGTTCGTCGCATTTACTATTCCGTTTATGTCTTTGATTCGACTATCGATAAGAAGTAGTCTTGACGTGGTCGTCATGATTGATCGCGTTATGTTTTGTCGAATTTGTATGTTAGTATAGAACGCTACTATACTAACATAAGAATATTCTTCGGTCAATCTGACCGGATTCGCTTCACTCTAGCCTTGAGATCTTGAATATCTCTCGCAAGAATGGCATACATTGACCGATAGTCCACCGATTGTAATTCTGTTTCATGGTCTTTCGTTCCGTAGATGAGTTCGGGGTATTTTTCTTGCACTTCGTGTGCAATAAACCCATACTCGTATTTGTTCGTAAGTGTGTTCAAATAATGAGCACCGCGTAATTCGGTCATTGTTGGTGCATCGCAGATATCACGCACATTTGCCTTAATTCTGTAATCACTCACATTATTTACACCAATACACCTGATGCTGCCACTCACATCCAGTGCAAATGCTCCATCGGGTGCAGGTTTTCCAATTGAGACTCGTCCTTCATAATATATACTTCCAGTGCTTCCAGTGTTGGCCACGGTCCCGCCTAGTCCGGCGGGGTAGGTATAATACTTCCAAACTGCATACTCTCCTGTGGGTCCAAGGGGTCCAGTTGCACCGGTTGCACCTTGCGTTGTGAACGTGCCGACTGGGCCGGTTGCTGCCATGACGTCGGAAGCCGGGCCGGTTGGACCTACAAAATCTACGCCACCCGGAATACCTCGTGGACCGGTTGGACCCGTATCCCCATTTGGACCAGTGGGTCCTGTAGCACCTGCTTCGATTGCTGTTCCAGGTGGACCCTTTGGACCTCGGATACCAGTATGTCCAGTTACACCATTGGGTCCGGTTCGTCCGTCTTCACCCGTTGGACCTGCGTAACCATCAGGTCCAGTTGATCCTTGTTGTCCGGTTGGTCCTGTTGCTCCGTCCGACGTGGCAGCTGGTCCGGTTGGCCCTGTAGCACCATTGATCGCATTTGCACCAGGTATACCTCTCGGACCAGTGCTGCCACGCGGTGCATTACCATAGTTGCCTTCCATCAAGACATCATATAATCCAGTTCCACTTAGTTTGTATTCGTTCAAGGAGAGAGGAATCCCAATCACGGATCCACTATATACACGATACGCCATGTTACGAATCCGAATCACTGTCACCGTATTCTGTGATCCATCGGCTTCGGTTATTACACCGCTTCCCGTTGCACCAATGCTGATATACTGCTTAGTATCTCCAGCACGATTTCCCGTAATCTGAAACGCCGTATTGTTTGGAATATCTACATAAAACGCCCGGTTCGAACTCACGTCTGTTGTGAAATTAGAAACCACGGTAGTTCCTCCTGGGCCGCCGCCAATTGTAGGCGAATATACATCAACACCGCCTGTAAGCCGCATTACTTCTGTTGAGCGTATCTCAGTATTCAATGAAATTAGATCGCTAGGTGTCATCGTAGTTATGGTAAGTCCTGCAATACCTGCTGCTACATTTGCCGCGTTTCGTCGAAGTTGCGACTTCTGAATCGTCGTAAATGTAATACCTGTCAGTGTGGCTCCCACGATCAATGTATTCGAGAGATTTGTAGAACTGGTTATGGTTGCATTTGCAAGATTCACTCCTGATAAATCCACATTTGTTAAGTTCCCCGACGAGAGATTACATGCAGGACCTACGATAAACCCACCCCGGAGTTGGAAATTCGTCGGAAGGGTCACGCCGGATGGCGCGGCCGGAGAAACGATTTGTCCGGAAACGACGCCAGTGAAGGTTGCGCCTGTGAAATTGGCGTTTGTAAGCGTTGTATTCGAGAGATTTATGCCAGTCAGTGTTCTATTCGAGAGAACAACACTTGGTCCAACGAGGAATCCACTGCGGATCGTATAATTCGCGGATGATCCTGCGAATGTTGCTGTGCCGACGAGACCAACACTTGAAACACCTGTTAGTGTCGCATTCGTGAAGTTTGCACCATTGACATTATTGTTTCCAAAGGTGTCGCCAGTGAAATTACCGCCTGATAGATCGCAATTACGTAAATTAATACCAGAAAGGTCAAGTGAACCAGAGAAATCGGCCGACCGCGCAATTGCGGTAGGTCCGAGTAAAAACCCATTACGAATCGCCCAGATCCCGCCACCATCACTCGATGCGATCGCGGGGAGCACAGCATTTCCGATGATCCCGCCACCTGTTGAAACTACACCGGTGAGATTTGCTTCTGTGAAATTCGCGCCAGAAATGTCTGCACCGGTAAATATAGCATTTGTCAAGTTTGCGTTCGAGAGATTGGCTCTTGAAACAGAAATACCAGTTAATGAAATACCAGCAAGATTTGCAAACCGAAGGTTCGTCCCTGGACCTACAATGTGCATGTTTCGCATTGTGCAATTCGACGGGAGGATTGCGAACCCGGAATTATACAACTCACCCGTTATCAGGTTTGTTAGGTTTGTTGTAGATGATATGATTGTTCCGCTGACATCCGACCCAAAAATATTTATTCCAGACAAGTCTACCCCACTGAGGTTTGCATCTACGAGAGATACACGTGGACCGACCATGAATCCACCACGCACGGCGTAGGCTCCATTCGGCATGGTTGCGCCAGCACCCGCAGTTGCATTCAATAGACCACCACTTCGTATTCTTATTACTGTTGCACCCGAGAAATTTGCACCAGAAATATCGCAACCACTGATGTCGAGGCTTGATAGATCACTACCGGACAAATTTGCGCTGATGAGACGCACATTCGGACCTACAATATGACCTACCGACCCACCACTGCCTCTTGCAACATATGCACCTGATGGCAGAATTGCAGTTGTAAGACCGGTAATTCCACCTGTAAGAATTCCCGTTATATTTGCTCCCGCGAAATTCGCTGTTGTAAGTATAGTGTTACGAAGTGTCGTATTTGTAAGGTTTGCGTTTGAGAAGTTTGTGCTTGTTAGGCCGATACCGGTCATATCTACACCAGACAGGTCTGCACCAGAGAGGTTGACACCGGCGCCGATCATGAACCCACTCCCGCTATCACCACCTGTATTACGAACGATATATCCACTCGCTAATAC
>JACCEC012477232.1_pt1 | contig 17865 bp, 16 predicted proteins | sample 7450121 | NCBI WGS metagenome assembly JACCEC01 (sample SAMN15323455, study PRJNA562643) | freshwater metagenome | isolation source: river surface water | place: USA:Blue River Watershed | collected 2017-08-18 | reverse complement strand
CTCGGGCGGCGGCAAGGAAGTCATCAAGGTGGGCAAGCGCTGCCTGCTGGGGGCGAATGCCGGCATCGGCATCTCGCTGGGCGACGACTGCGTGGTCGAAGCCGGCTGCTACATCACCGGCGGCAGCCGCGTGCAGCTGCCCGACGGCAGCACCGTCAAGGCCAAGGAACTGTCGGGCAAGAACGGTATCCTGTTCCGCCGCGATTCGCAGTCGGGCGCGCTGCACGCCATCCCGCGCAACAAGAGCTGGGGCGAACTCAACGCCGAGCTGCACAAGAACTGATTTCGGTTCAGCCAAAACAAACGGCGTGCAGGCGAGAGCGGCACGCCGTTTTGCATGGGCGCGGTCTGCCAGGGGCCATTCCTACAATGCAGGCAACGCCCCCACCCGGAGACCCGCATGCACACCCACCCCACCGGCATCACCCGCCGCCAGGCCAGCGTGTGGCTGGGCCTGGGCGGCTTGAGCAGTGGCGGCGCGCAAGCCCAAAGCGATTCGGAAGCCGCGCTCGAAGCGCGCGCCCCGGCGCTGCCCAAAGTGGGCAGCGTGCTCCATGTGCCCGACATCGCCTTGCTCGACGGCACGCCGTTTCGCGCGCCGGCCGGGCAGCCGCTGCTGGTGTACTGGTGGGCCAGCACCTGCCCTTTTTGCGCGCTGCAAAGCCCAAGCATGCAGGCGCTGTGGCAAGCGCAGCGCCCACGCGGTCTGAACATGGTGGCGCTGTCCATCGACAAGACGGCCGAGGAAGCACGCGCCTACCTGCACAAGCGCGGCTACACCTTCCCCGCCGCCTGGGCCAGTCCGTCATGGCGGCGCCAGTTCCCCAAGCCCAAGGGCTTGCCCATCACACTGCTGCTGAACGGGCAGCGCCAAGTGGTGCTGGCCGAAAAAGGCCAGATGTTTGCCGAAGACGTGGAAGCGATCGGGCAGCTGCTCTGAGCGCTCAGCAGCGCTCGAACACCGTCACATTGGCCATGCCGCCGCCTTCGCACATGGTCTGCAGACCATAGCGCCCGCCCGTCTGGTGCAACGCATGAACCAGCGTGGTCGCCAGGCGTGTGCCCGAGGCGCCCAGCGGGTGGCCCAGGGCAATAGCGCCGCCTTGCGCATTGAGGCGCGTCGGGTCGGCATCGAGCGCTTTTTGCCAGGCCAGGGCCACGCTGGCGAAGGCCTCATTGACTTCGTACAGGTCGATGTCCTGCAGGCGCAGGCCGGTTTTTTGCAAGGCCCGCTGCGTGGCCGGGATGGGCGCTTCGAGCATGATGACCGGGTCGTGGCCCAGCACGCTCATGTGGTGGATGCGGGCCAGGGGCTGCACGCCCAGGGCCTTCAGGCCGCGTTCGTTGACCACCATGACGCCCGAGGCGCCGTCGCAAATCTGGCTGGCATTGGCCGCGCTGATGACGCCACCGTCTTGCAGCAGCTTGACGCTGGCGATGCCTTCGAGTGTGGCGTTGGCGCGCACACCCTCGTCTTGCGTGTGCAGCTCGCCCAAGTCACCCGCCTCGGCGCTGCGTGCGGCCACCGGCACGATCTGCCCGGCCCAGCCGCTGCGGGCCTGCGCGGCGCGCTGGTGGCTTTGCAGGGCGTAGGCGTCCAGCTGGTCGCGGCTCAGGCCGTACTTGCGCGCCATCTGCTCGGCGCCCGCGAACTGGCTGAACACCACACCGGGGTAGCGCTGCGCCATCTGCTCGCCGCCATAGCCACCCAGCCCGGCTTTCTCGGCCAGGCTGTTGGGCGAGAACATCGGCACGCGGCTCATGCTCTCGACACCGCCGGCGATCGCCACGTCCATGCTGCCGCTCATGACGGCCTGCGCCGCAAAGTGCAGGGCCTGCTGCGAGGAGCCGCATTGCCGGTCCACCGAGGTGCCGGGCACCGATTCGGGCAGGCGCGAGGACAGCACCGCGTTGCGCGCCACATTGCTGGCCTGCTGGCCGACCTGGCTCACGCAACCCCAGACAACGTCTTCCACCCGGGCGGGGTCGGCGCCGGTGGCGTCGAGCAGCGCGTTGATGACCTGGGCCGACAGGTCGGCCGGGTGCCAGCCGCTCAAGCGGCCGCCGCGTTTGCCGCCCGCGGTGCGCAAGGCGGCGACGATGTAAGCCTGCATGCTCACGCTCCTCAGGCTGGGGCCTTGGCCAGGTGCGCCTGGGCCAGCGCGACGTACCAGTCCAGGCAACCGGGGTTGGCCATGGCTTCCTTGTTGACCACTTTCTCCAGCGGGTGGCCGAGCATGAGTTTTTTGATCGGCAGCTCCTGCTTCTTGCCCGACAGCGTGCGCGGGATTTCGGCGACCTGGAAGACCTCGTTGGGGATGAAGCGCGGGCTGAGTGCGGTCTTGATCGCGTCGTTGATGCGCTTCTTGAGCGCCTCATCGAGCGCGGTCTCCGGGCGCAGCACGACGAACAGCGGCATGTAACTGTCCTTGCCCAGGTACTCGAGGTCCACCACCATCGAGTCCATGACCTCGGGCAGGGCCTCGACCGCGCTGTAGAGCTCGCTCGTGCCCATGCGCAGGCCGTGGCGGTTGATGGTGGCGTCGCTGCGGCCAAAGATCACGCAGCCTTCGCCCTGGCCTTTGGCGTCGCCGATGCGCAGCCAGTCGCCGTGGCGCCAGACGCCGCCCATCTCGGGCGGGCCGTCGCCGCCGCCCGGCTTGCGGCCATGGCCTGCCGGGTACATCTCGAAATAGCTGGCTAGGTAGCGCGCGTTGCCCGGGTCGTTCCAGAAATACAGCGGCATCGAGGGGATGGGCTGCGTGCACACCAGCTCGCCGACTTCGCCCACCACCGGTTCGCCCGCTTCGTTCCAGGCCTCCACGGCGCAGCCGAGCTCGCGGCATTGCATGACGCCGGGCTCTTGCGGCAGCTCGCGGTGGCCACCGACGAAGGCGCCCGCGAAATCGGTGCCGCCCGAGATGTTGCACCACCAGATGTCCTGACCGCCAAACAGGTCGCCGTGCGCGGCGCGCACCTTGCGAAACTGCTCGGTGCCCCAGACCTGGGTCTCGGGCGAGAGCGGCGAGCCGGTGGTGCCCAGCGCGCGGATGCGCGAGAGGTCGCCGCAATGGGCGAGGTCCACGCCCGACTTCTGGCAGTTGGCATAAAAGGCCGCGCCCGCGCCAAAGAAAGTCACGCCTTGTTCGGAGGCCAGGCGCCAGAGCACGCCCCAGTCGGGGTTGTCCTTGCTGCCGCCGGGGTTGCCGTCGTAGATCACGCAGGTCACGCCGTTGAGCAGACCCGCCACCTGGGCGTTCCACATGACCCAGCCGGTCGAGCTGTACCAGTGAAAACGCTCGCCCCAGGTGTTGGGGTGGTAGCTGCAGCCCACGTCGTTGTGCAGGATCTTGTTGGCCAGGGCCACGATCACGGTGCCGCCATGGCCGTGCACGATGGGCTTGGGCAGGCCGGTGGTGCCGCTCGAATAGACGATCCACAGCGGGTGGTCAAAGGGCAGCCACATCGGTTCGAAGGCCTGCACCGCCGCGTCGTCGCGCGCGGTGATGCGCGACAGGCGCGCGCTGGCAGCGACATCGCTGCTCGCGAGGTCGACACGGCCCAGGTTGTCGTGCAGCACCACATGCTGCACGGTGGGCAGCGCGTTCTTGAGCTCCTGCACCACGCCCATGCGGTCCAGATCGCGCCCCCCATAGCTCACGCCGTCGACCGCGATCAGCACCTTGGGCTCGATCTGCTTGAAGCGGTCGAGCACGGCGTTGGTGCCCATGTCGGGCGCGCAGATGCTCCACACGCCGCCGATGCTGACCGTGGCCAAAAAGGCCACCATGGCCTCGGGGATGTTGGGCAGGTAAGCCGCCACGCGATCGCCCGGCTGCACACCCTGCGCCTGCAGGTGCAGTGCCAGCGCGGCCACCTGGCGGCGCAGCTCGGGCCAGCTCAGCTCGGTGTGCTGGCCTTTCTCGTTGCGCGCGATCAGGGCCGGAAAACCCGCCGCGTGCGCCGGCTGCACATGGCGAAACACCTGCTGCGCGTAGTTGGTCTGGGCACCGACGAACCACTGGGCGCCGGGCATCACGTTCTTGGCCAACACCGCGCTGTGGGGCGTGGGCGATTGGAGGTCGAAGTAATCCCAGATGCTTTGCCAGAAGGCGTCGAGCTCGGTCACCGACCAGCGCCACAGCGCGTGGTAGTCGTCAAAACGCAGGCCGCGTTGGGCCTGCAGCCACTCCTGGTACAGGCGGATTTGCGGGACGTACGGCGGGTTAGAGGTGGTGGGGGTCGTCATGCGGCGCAGGGTAGCAGCGCCGCGAGGGCCTTGTCACCCGGGGCGCATGCACCTAGGCGACAGCACGGCCGTTCGGTTTTCAGCCGCCCTGCGCCATGCGCTGGCTGCGCCAATAGACATCGTCGCCGCCGTGCATGCGGTTGAGCACGCGCGCGAGCACGAACATCAGGTCCGACAGGCGGTTGAGGTACTGGCGCGGCGTGTCGTTGATCGCCTCTTCGTTGCCCAGGGCCACCACCTCGCGCTCGGCGCGGCGCGCCACGGTGCGGCACACATGGGCCTGGGCGGCGGCGCGGTTGCCGGCCGGCAGGATGAACTCCTCGAGCTTGGGCAGCTGCGCGTTGTAGTGCCCCAGCGCCTCGTCGAGCGCCACCACCGCCTCGGGCTTGAGCAGCTCGAAGCCGGGAATGGACAGCTCGCCGCCCAGGTTGAAAAGCTGGTGCTGGATCTCGACCAGCAGGTCGCGCACGTCGGACGGCAGGTCCTCGCACAGCAGCAGGCCGATGTGGGAGTTGAGTTCGTCCACATCGCCCATGGCGTGCACGCGCAGGCTGTTCTTGGAGACGCGCTGGTTGTTGCCCAGGCCGGTGGTGCCGTTGTCGCCGGTGCGGGTGGCGATTTGGGTGAGTCGGTTGCCCATGGTGGTCCTCTTGGGTGTGCGGGTGTTGGCGGCGCACGGATGGGCCGCATTGTCGGGCATGTTGGGGGGCTTGTCTGGCGCGGACCGCGAAAGCGCTGGCCTGACGCACGCGCGCCAGCGCTTTCGCGCTTGGCAGGCGTACACTGGCGGCCCGATTCGGAGACCGCGATGAACGCCCCCACCCCCACCGCCCACCTGATGCCCACGCTCGCGCTGCGCGAGGTGCCCCCGGCCCTGATCGCGGCGCTGCAAGCCCGCTTTGGCGCCAACTGTTCGACCGCCCAGGTCATCCGCGAGCAGCACGGCCGCGACGAATCGGCCTTCACCACGGTGCCGCCGCCGGCCGCCGTGGTGTTCGCCGAATCCACCGAGGACGTGCAAGACGCGGTGCGGCTGTGCGCGCAGCACCAGGTGCCGGTGATCCCCTTTGGTGTGGGCTCCTCGCTCGAAGGCCATTTGCTCGCGGTGCAAGGCGGCATCAGCCTGGATGTTTCGCGCATGAACCGGGTGCTGGCCATCAACCCCGAAGACCTCACCGTCACGGTGCAGCCGGGCGTGACGCGCAAGCAGCTCAACGAGGAGATCAAGTCCACCGGCCTGTTCTTCCCGATCGACCCGGGCGCCGACGCCAGCATCGGCGGCATGTGCGCCACGCGCGCCAGCGGCACCAATGCCGTGCGCTACGGCACCATGCGCGAGAACGTGCTCGCGCTCGAAGTCGTCACCGCCCAGGGCAACGCGATCCGCACCGGCACACGCGCCAAGAAATCGAGCGCCGGCTACGACCTCACGCGCCTCATGGTCGGCAGCGAGGGCACGCTGGGCGTGATGACCGAGATCACGCTGCGCATCTACCCGCTGCCCGAGGCGATCTCGGCGGCCATCTGCTCCTTCGCCAGCATCGCGGATGCGGTGCACACCGTGATCGAAACCATCCAGCTGGGCGTGCCGATCGCGCGTGTCGAGCTGATCGACCACAACACCGTGCGCATGGTCAATGCCTATGCCAAGCTCGGCCTGCGCGAAGAACCCATGCTGCTCATGGAGTTCCACGGCTCGCCCGCGGGCGTGAAGGAACAGGCCGAAACGGTGCAGGCGATCGCCAGTGAGCACAGCGGCAAGGCCTTCGAGTGGGCGACCACGCCCGAAGAGCGCACCCGCCTGTGGACCGCGCGCCACAACGCGTATTTCGCGGCCATCCAGAGCAAGCCCGGCTGCCGCGCGATTTCCACCGACACCTGCGTGCCGATCAGCAAGCTGGCCGACTGCCTGCTCGACTCGATCGCCGAGGCCGACGCCAGTGGCATTCCTTACTTCCTGGTGGGCCATGTGGGCGATGGCAACTTCCACTTCGGCTACCTGATCGACCCCGACAACGCGCAGGAATTCGCCACCGCCGAAGCGCTCAACCACCAGCTGGTGGCGCGCGCGCTGCGCCTGGGCGGCACCTGCACCGGCGAGCACGGCGTGGGCCTGCACAAGATGGGCTTTTTGCGCGACGAGGCCGGTGACGGCGCGGTCGAGATGATGCGCACCCTCAAGCGCGCGCTCGACCCCGACAACATCCTCAACCCCGGCAAGATCTTCGCCCAGTGAGGCCCGGCAGCGCGCGCTTCAGGCGGCGCGCTGCAGCAGCAGCTGCTCGACGCGCGCGCACAGCGCGGCGGGCTCGAAGGGCTTGAGCATGAGGCCGCTCAGGCCGGCGCGCTGGAAGGCCTCGAGGTCGCTCGGGTTCACATTGGCCGTCAGGCCCAGCACCGGCACCCGGCGCGCGGGCTCGGGCAGGCTGCTGCGCAGGGTTTGCGTGGCGACGATGCCGTCCATCACCGGCATCACCATGTCCATCAGCACCAGGTCGTAAGCGCCCTCGCGCAGGCGCTCGAGCGCCTGCTGGCCATCGGCCGCCTCCACGATCTCGGCCTGGGGCCAAGCGGCGCGCAGCACCTGCTGGGCCAGCAGGCGGTTGATGGCGTGGTCGTCGACCACCAGGAAACGCCAGGCGAATTCGGCGGTGCGCACCTCGGGGCGGCTGCTCGGGCGGCGCGCAGGCGCGGGGCAGGCAAGCAGCGGCAGCCGCAGCCAAAAACGCGAGCCGACGCCAAGCTCGCTCTCGAAGCCCAGTTCGCCGCCGAGCAGGCTGGCGAGCTGGCGCGAGATCGCCAGGCCCAGGCCGTTGCCGCCGTAGCGCGACTGGATGCCGTGGTCCGCCTGGGTGAAGCGGCGGAAGATGCGCGGCTGCTGCTCCTTGGCGATGCCGATGCCGGTGTCGCTGACGGCGAACAGCACGCCGGGCTTGAGCCACTGCACCCGCAGCACCACCTCGCCCTGGTGGGTGAACTTGAGCGCGTTGCCCAGGAGGTTGACCAGGATCTGCATCAGGCGGTGGCGGTCGGTGTGCACCCAGGTCGGCAGCTCAGGGTCGAGCTCGATGCGGTAACGCAGCGCGCTGTGCTGCACACGCGGCAAGAACAGGTCAAAGGCATGCTGGGCCACATGGCGCAGCTCGCAGGTCTCGGCATGGATCTCCAGCTTGCCGGCCTGCAGCTGCGAGTAGTCGAGGATGTCGTTGATCACCGTCATCAGGTGCTCGGCCGACTGGCTGGTGTGCTGCAGCACCTTGAGCGCCTCGGGTTTGTTTTGCACGCGCGACATGAGCAGCGCGTTGAAGCCCAGGATGGCGTTCATCGGCGTGCGCAGTTCGTGGCTCACGGTGGCCATGAAGAGCTCGCGGGTCTGCAGGGTGCGCTCGAGTTCCACGCGTTCGCGCTCGAGTTCACGCTGGTGCTGGCGGCTGTCGAGCATGGCCTGGCGGTACAGGCGTTCGTACAGCAGGGGCACGATGATGAGCACGCTGGTGACCATGCTGAAGGTGAACCACGAGGACAGCACGTCCTGCTCTTTTTCCTGAAAGGGCGGGACCAGACCCAGAAAGGTCATGGCCGCCATCGCCAGCTGCAGCGCCAGCACCGCCAGCGCCCACAGCGTGCCCGCGCGCGGGCTGATGACGTAAAACGGCGTGAGCGGCAGCAGCAGCAGCCAGTCCAGGCGCGGCGAGAACACGCCGCCGGTGTGCCAGATGACGTAGCCCAGCAAGACGGCACCGCCCGCGGTCGCGATGTGGATCGCGGGCGCCAGCGCCATGCCCCACTGGATGGCGGCGATCAGCAGCACCAGCAGCGCCACCATCGGCAAAAAGAGCAGGGGCGCGTGGGGATAGGGGTTGAACAGCGTGAACACCAGCAAGGTGGCGATGATCAACAGCGCGAACACGAAGACATAAGGCCGCCGGCCCTGGCGAAAGCGCCGCGGCAAGCGCGCAATCAGCAGCGACGGCAGGGGGGTGGACAGGTCGGGCCCGCTCATGCGCCCTCCTGGCGCCGCATGAACTGGCGGCCGACGGCGCGCACCAGCGCCTCGGCATCCATGGGCTTGTGGACCACGTCGTCCATGCCGGCCTCGAGGCAGCGCGCGTGTTCCTGCGGCAGGGTGTTGGCGGTCAGGGCGATGATGGGCATGCGCGCGGTGATGGCCGGAAAACGCTCGCGGATTTGCCGCGTCAGTTCCGGTCCGTCCATCACGGGCATGACCATGTCGATCAGGGCCAGATCGAAGGCCTGTGCGTCGAGCCGCTGCAGGGCCTCGGCGGCAGAGCCGGCGGTGACCACGCGCGCCTGCGGCCAGATTTTTTGCAGCTGCAATTGCGCCACCATCAGATTGACCGCGTTGTCATCGACCACCAGCACGTCCAGGACGGGCGGCAGCTTGAACACAGGGCTTGGCTCGGGCGGCGTCGCCTGCACCGCCAGCGCCGGGCGCCAGGGCAGCTCGAGCCAGAAGGTGGTGCCCTCGCCCGGCGCGCTCTCCAGCCCGATGCGCCCGCCGTGCAGCCGCACCAGCTGCTCGCAGATCGTCAGGCCCAGGCCGGTGCCGCCATGGGTGCGGTTGGTCTGCACATCGGCGTGTTCAAAGCGCCGGAAGATGTGGGCCTGGCGGTCGAGGGCGATGCCGCAGCCGGTGTCGCTGACTTCCAGGCGCAGGCATGGGGCCGCGCACGACACGCGCAGCTGCACCTGGCCGCTCGCGGTGAACTTGATGGCGTTGTCCAGCAGCAGGCCCAGCACCTGGCGCAGGCGCTGGCGGTCCATGTGCACATGGGCCGGCACCTCGGGCGCGAGCCGCAGCTCAAAGCCCAGGCCCTTGGCATGGGCCAGGGGCTGGTAGCGCGCCGCCAGCTCGCGCAGGGCGGCCGGCAAATCAAAATCGTGCGGCAGCAGCTGCACCTTGCCGGCCTGCAGCTGCGAGAACTCGAGGATCTCGTTGACCACCTGCAGCAAATGGCTGGTGGAGCGGCGGATGTGGTCGACCACCTCGACCTGCTCGGGCCGGTCCGCCAGCTCGCTGCGCAACACGCTGTTGAAACCCAGGATCGCGTTCATGGGCGTGCGCAACTCGTGGCCGACGGCGGCCACAAACTCGTCCTTGTGCGCCTGCGCCTGCAGCAGCGCGCGGTGCGTGGCCTGCAGTTCGCGGTTGCGCGCGCGCAGCTCTTTCATCTGCAGGGTGTGCAGGCGGTGGTAGATGGCCACCGAGACCATCAGGTTGAGCAAGGCCAGCACATGGTTGAGCACGGCCCAGGGCACGCCTTCCCTGGAGGTGTTGGCCTGCGCGCTGATCCAGCCCTGCTCGGTGGCCTGCAGCATGCCGAAGGTGGTCAGCTCGATCAGGCCGATCCAGGCAATCGCCGGGCCGGGGCCGCGCAACATCAGCACCGGCACCGACAAGATGCTGAGCCAGACCATGGCGGGCGAATGGATGCCGCCCGTGTGCGCCGCGCTGTAGGTCACCATCAGCAGCGCCAGCGCGGTGACCGCGTGCATCAGCAGCGTGAACAAACCCGGCACGCGCCACCACACCAGCGGCAACAGCAGCAGCAGGCCGCCGCACAGGGCGAGCATCACGCGGGGATCGCCGCTGCTCGAGGGCAGCAAGTTCACGCTCACGCCCGTGACGAGCGCGATCAGGATGTACACCGCCAGGAAGGTGCGGCGCGAAATCTCGCGCACGCCATCGCCCTCGCGCCAGAGGGGAAAGACGGGCGACCAGCGCGCAAGCATGGGATGCCCTCGGGCCTCAGCCGCGCAGCTTGCCGATCAAGCCGCCGAGCTCGTCGAGCGAGCCGAACTGGATGCTGAGCTCGCCCATCTCCTCGATCTTGCCCAGGCGCTTGACGCGTTTCTTGACCTTGACCTCGACGGCGGCCATCAGCAGGTCCGACAGCTCTTCCTCCAGGCGGCGCACATCGCGCGACTTTTCCTTTTTGGGCTTTTGCGTGACCAGGTTGAACTCGGCGCTGAGCCGCTTGACCAGGCTCTCGGCCTCGCGCACCGACATCTTCTTGGCCGCGATCTGGTTGGCGGCGGTGATCTGCGTGGCCTTGTCGAGCGCGAGCAGCGCGCGCGCGTGGCCCATGTCGAGGTCGCCGGCCATCAGCATGGTTTGCACCGGCTCGGCCAGGTTCAAAAGGCGCAACAGGTTGCTGGCCGCGCTGCGCGAGCGGCCCACGGCCTGCGCCGCGGCCTCGTGCGTGAGGCCAAATTCGCGGATCAGGCGCTGCAGGCCCTGTGCCTCTTCGAGCGGGTTGAGGTCTTCGCGCTGGATGTTCTCGATCAGCGCCATGGCGGCGGCGGCCTCGTTGGGCACATCGCGCACCAACACCGGCACCTGGCTCAGACCGGCCAGTTTGGAGGCGCGGAAACGCCGCTCGCCCGCGATGATCTCGTACTTGCCGGCATTCGGACCTTCGCCGAGCTGGCGCACCAGAATCGGCTGCATGATGCCCTGCGCCTTGATCGACTCGGCCAGCTCGTACAAGGCCCCTTCGTCCATGCGCGTGCGCGGCTGGTACACGCCGGCCACCATGTTGTCGAGCGCCATCAGCATGGGCGTGCCGGCCTCGGACGCCGCCGCGGCGCCCTCCACCACCTCGACCTTGGGGCCCAGCAGGGCTTCGAGTCCACGGCCAAGGCCTTTGGGTTTCTTGGTGACCATGTTTTCTTTCTTCTTTCTAGAACAATTCGGTGAGCCAGGCATGGCCCTGGGGCCAGTCGCCCAGGCCGCTGTCGGCGTTGAGGTGGCCGGCCGGGCCAAGGTCCGACCATTGTGCGCCCCAGTCGCGGGCCAGACTTTGCGCCCTGTCCAAGGCCATGAACGGGTCGTCGCTGCTGGCCACCACGCGCGCCGCAAACGGCAGGCGCGCGCGCGCCATCGGCGCCCAGCCCGGGATCTGCTCGCGCAGGTCGGTGCGCTCCACATCGCCGGGCGCGACCAGCAGGGCGCCGCGGATGCGCGCGGTGTGGCGCGACACCGCCGCCCAGGCCGCGACCTGGATGCAGCCCAGGCTGTGGGCCGCCAGCACAATGTCGGCGCCTTGTCCCGGTGTGTCGATCACGACCTCGTCGAGCCGCGCCAGCCAGTCGCCGCGGCGCGGGCGCTGCCAGTCGTCCTGTTCGACCACGCGGTAGCCGTGGCGCTGGGCCCAGCGCATCTGCCAATGCCCGGGGCCGCTGCCTTGCCAGCCCGGCAGGATCAGGACCGTCGGTGCGCCCATGGGCTCAGAGCGTGGGCGCGCGCTGCACGAGCTCGCGCGCGAAGTCCACATAGGCCTGGCTGCCCTTGGCCGAGGCGTCGAACACCACACCGGGCAGGCCATAGCTGGGCGCTTCGGCCAGGCGCACATTGCGCGGGATCACGGTGTCGAACACCTTGTTGCCAAAGTGCGCCTTGAGCTGGTCGCTGACCTGCATCTGCAGCGTGATGCGCGGGTCGAACATCACGCGCAGCAGCGCGATGATCTTGAGTTCTTTGTTGAGGTTGGCGTGCACCTGCTTGATGGTGTTGACCAGGTCGGTCAGGCCTTCGAGCGCGAAGTACTCGCACTGCATGGGCACGATCACGCCGTGCGCCGCGCACAGGCCGTTGAGCGTGAGCATCGACAGCGACGGCGGGCAGTCGATCAGCACAAAGTCGTAGTCGGCATCGACCACCGCCAGCGCGTTTTTCAGGCGCTGGTCGCGCCGCTCAAGCTGGACCAGCTCGACCTCGGCGCCGGCCAGTTCGCGGTTGGCGCCCAGCACCTTGTAGCCGCATTGGCCGCCGTCCACCGCCGCCTCGGCGATGCTGGCCGATTCGAGCAGCACGTCGTAAACGCTGAGTTCGAGCTGGCGCTTGTCGATGCCCGAACCCATGGTGGCATTGCCCTGCGGGTCCAGATCGACCAGCAGCACGCGCTGGCCGAGCTTGGCCAGGCCGGCGGCCAGGTTGACCGTGGTGGTGGTCTTGCCGACGCCGCCCTTTTGGTTGGCAATGCAGAAGATTTTGGCCATGGTGGCGCCTTGTCTTTATTTGGCGATGGCCAGCTTGAGGCCAAAACCGATCAGGAAAACGCCGGCCAGCTTGCCCAGCGCGTTGCCGATGCGCGGGTTAGCGCGCATGCGCTCGGCCAGGTGGTGCGTGAGCAGGGTCATGCCCAGGCCATACAAAAAGGTCAATGCGGCAATCGTCAGCGCCATCACCGCGAAACTCAGCAGGCCCAGGTGGTGTTGGGGGTCCACAAACAGCGGGAAAAACGCCATGTAAAACACGATGGCCTTGGGGTTGAGCAAGGTGATCATCAGCGCCTGGCGGAAATACTGGCGCGGGCGGATGTTCAGCACCGGCGCATCGCCGGGTTGGGCCCGCAGCATCTGCCAACCGAGCCAGGCGAGGTAGACGGCGCCCAACCACTGCACCGCGGCAAAGGCCGCCGGGTAGGTGGCCAGCAAGGTCGCGACGCCCGCCACCGCGGCCCACAGCAGCACCTGGTCACCCGCGATCACACCGAAGGTGGCGGCCAGGCCCGCACGGACGCCGCCCTTGCCGGTGGAGGTGATCAGCGCGAGGTTGCCCGGGCCGGGAATGGCCAGGAACAGCACGATGGCCGCCGCGAAAGCGCCGTAATCCGAGATGCCGAAAAACATGGATGGACTGAAAAAGGGATCCCTGGAAGACGGCCCAGGGAAGTGCGAGTGTACGCCAAGGCCCCGGCGCGCCAGGGACCCTGGGCCGATCAGGCCGGCGTCAGCGGCCGCAGCCAGACCATGCAGCGTTCGGCGTCGAGCCCTGGCACGGCCAAAGGTTCCACGTGAAACACCTGCACATCGGGGGGCAAAGCCTCGATTTCGGCCTGCGGGTGCTTGCCCTTCATGGCCATCCAGACGCCCTGCTCGGCCAGCGCGCCGCGCGACCAGCTCACGAAATCGGGCAATGCCGCAAAGGCCCGGCAACAAACCACATCGAACGGTCCGGTGAGGATTTCGACCCGGGCATGGACGCCGCGCAAATTCGGCAATTTGAGGGCCGCGGCCACCTGCCGGATGAAGGCGGCCTTCTTGCCCACCGTGTCCACGCAGCTCACATCCAGCTCGGGGCGACAGATCGCCAGCACAATGCCGGGCAAGCCACCGCCGGAACCGACGTCGAGCACCTTGGCGGCCCGCCCACCCGTGTGGCGAACCAGGGGTGTGATGGCGGTCAGGCTGTCGAGCAGGTGGTGCGTGAGCATTTCCTGCGGGTCGCGCACCGCCGTCAGGTTGTAGACCTTGTTCCATTTCTGGATCAGAGCCAGATAGGCCATGAGCTGTTCGAACTGGGCGTCGCTGAGGTTCAAGCCGAGTTCGGCCGCCCCCGACCTCAGGACGGTCAGGGCATCGCTCATGCCGGCTGGCCTTCTTCCGCTGGCGAGCGGAAGCCCTTGAAGCCGCCCTTTTTCAGGTGGATCAGCAGCAGCGAGATGGTGGCCGGCGTGATGCCCGAAATGCGCGAGGCCTGGCCCAGGGTTTCGGGCCGGTGCTTGGCCAGCTTCTGGCGCGCCTCGATCGAGAGCGAAGTCACCTGCATGTAGTCCAGGTCGGCTGGCAGGCGCAGGTGCTCGTAGTGGGCGGCGCGCTCGACTTCTTCCTTCTGGCGGTCGATGTAGCCCGAGTACTTGGCCGCGATCTCCACCTGCTCGATCACCGGCTCCAGCAGTTCGCCCAGCGTTTCACGTGAAACATCGGGGCTGCGGTAGCGGCCGCCGTCCATGCCGGTCAGCGCATCGTAAGCCACCCCCGGGCGGCGCAGCAGGTCAAACAGCTTGTACTCGTGCTCAATGGCCTTGCCCAGCACGCGCGCCGATTCCTCGGCCGGCAGGTTGCGGGGGTTCACCCAGGTCGATTTGAGGCGCTCTGTTTCACGTGAAACCGCATCGCGCTTGCGGCAGAAAGCGTCCCAGCGGGCATCATCCACCAGACCCATCTGGCGGCCGACCTCGGTCAGGCGCATGTCGGCGTTGTCTTCGCGCAGCTGCAGGCGGAACTCGGCGCGGCTGGTGAACATGCGATACGGCTCGGTCACGCCTTTGGTGATCAGGTCGTCCACCAGCACACCCAGATAGGCCTGGTCTCGGCTGGGCGTCCAGGCGCCCTCGCCCCGGCACTGCAGCGCGGCGTTGATGCCGGCGAACAGGCCCTGGGCGGCGGCTTCTTCATAGCCGGTGGTGCCGTTGATCTGGCCGGCGAAGAACAGGCCGTGAATCTGCTTGGTTTCAAAGCTGCTTTTGAGCGCGCGCGGGTCGAAATAGTCGTACTCGATGGCGTAGCCCGGGCGCAGGATGTGGGCGTTTTCCAGCCCCTTCATCGAACGCACCAGGGCGTACTGGATGTCAAAGGGCAGGCTGGTCGAAATGCCGTTGGGGTAGACCTCGTGCGTCGTCAGGCCCTCGGGCTCCAGAAAGATCTGGTGGCTGTCCTTGTCGGCGAAGCGGTTGATCTTGTCTTCGACGCTGGGGCAGTAACGCGGGCCCACGCCCTCGATCTTGCCGGTGAACATCGGGCTGCGGTCGAAGCCGGAGCGAATGATTTCGTGGGTGCGCTCGTTGGTGTGGGTGATCCAGCAGGGCACCTGCTGCGGGTGCATCTCGGCGCGGCCCATGAAGCTGAACACCGGCACCGGGTCCAGGTCACCGGGCTGGGCCTCGCACTGGCTGAAGTCGATGGTGCGGCCATCCAGGCGCGGCGGGGTGCCGGTCTTGAGGCGGCCCTGCGGGAGCTGGAGCTCCTTGAGCCGGGCCGACAGCGAGACGGCCGGCGGGTCCCCCGCCCGACCGGCGGCGTAGTTGTCCAGGCCCACGTGGATCTTGCCGTCCAGGAAGGTGCCGGCCGTGAGCACCACCGCCCGCCCACGGAAGCGGATGCCCACTTGCGTGACAGCGCCCACCACACGGTCACCCTCGACCATCAGGTCGTCGACCGCCTGCTGGAACAGGGTCAGGTGCGGCTGGTTCTCCAGGCGCCGGCGGATGGCGGCCTTGTAGAGGATGCGGTCGGCCTGGGCCCGGGTGGCGCGCACCGCGGGGCCCTTGGAGCTGTTGAGGATGCGGAACTGGATGCCGCCCTCGTCGGTGGCCAGGGCCATGGCACCGCCGAGCGCATCCACCTCCTTGACCAGGTGGCCCTTGCCGATCCCGCCGATGGACGGGTTGCAGGACATCTGGCCAAGGGTCTCGATGTTGTGGGACAGCAGCAGCGTCTGGCAGCCCATGCGGGCGGCGGCCAGCGCGGCCTCGGTGCCGGCGTGTCCGCCGCCGACGACGATGACGTCGAATTCCTGGGGATACAGCATGTCAGGGCTCAATGCATTGGGTCCGCAGGCCGGCGGCCACGGCGGCGGAGGCCTGGCGGCGGTCCGCCGTCACGAACAGGTTCACTCGCGCCGCCTGGGCCGAGCCGATATGAAGTGCGTCCATGGCACGCAGGGGCGAGAGGGCCATGGCGGCGATCGCGAAGTCCTCGACTGCACGCCCAAGGGGCTCGATCCGGTAGGCCTCAAAGTCCTGCCGCATGCGGGCGCGAACCCGGCCGAATTCGGCTTCACCGAAGGCGCCCTCCCGCCACTGACGGGTCAGCGCGGACATCATCTCGGTCAGGCAATGCGCCGCCAGAACGATGGACGTGGCACGGCCGTGCAGCTCCATGACCTGCTCGGTGCCTACTTCCCCGGCATAGCGCTTGAACAGCGCAGAGCTGTCGAAGAGGACCTTCATCACCAGCCCCCTTCGCGCTCTTCGATGATCATCTCTGCACCTGTCCGGCTAGGGGCCTTGGCATAGCGGATCGGCTCGAAGGGCTGCAGATAGCTGGGCGGCTCGGCCCGCTCGGATTGCACCGGCACCAGCTCGGCCACCGGCTTGCCGTGGCGCAGGATGCGCACGGTTTCGCCTTTCTCGACCAGGTCGAGCATCTCGGACACATGGGCGCGGAAGTCGCTCAGAGAGAGGGTTTGCATTTGTACAGATCTCGGTTTATGTACATTGTACGAGGCTGGGCCCGACCTCCGGGGAAGGATTGCACCGGCACAAGGGCAAGACGGGGCATGCTTGGAGGGCGCCCCGCCTCAAGAGCGCCCTGACTGGGGCATCCCGCCCAACACACGCGGTGGACATCAAGTCAGATTAGGCGGTTTATTACTTTTTCCAAAACTTCCTAAACTCCCTAGAATCGCCCCGATGAACCCGATTCGAAACCCCTTCGCGCCAGGGGCGGGCACACCACCCCCCGAGCTGGCGGGGCGGGAGATGCTGCGCTCCGCACTTCATGTCGCCCTGGAGCGGTCCCGAATCGGTCGGCCCGCCAAAAGCGCCATGCTGGTCGGCCTTCGCGGAGTGGGCAAAACCGTCCTCCTCGACCGGGTGCGCCTCGACGCGGAAGCTTCCGGCATCCACACCCTGCGGGTCGAAGCGCCGGAAGGGCGCTCATTGCCTGCGCTGCTGGCCCCACAACTGCGGCAGGCGCTGCTTCGCCTCAGCCAAACCGAGGCGGCACGGGCCTATGCCATCCGGGGCCTGCGCGCGCTGGCCGGCTTCGCAAGCAAGCTCCGGGTCACATACGGCGACATCGAAGTCGGCCTCGACTACGAAGCCGAACCCGGCCTGGCAGACAACGGCGACCTGGAGCACGACCTCCAAGCCTTGTTCGAGCAGGTCGGGGCAGCCGCGAAGGCGGCTGGCACCGCCGTGGCCATCTTCATCGACGAACTGCAATACGTTCCTGCGCCGCAGCTGGCCGCCCTCATCACGGCCATGCACCGGACCGAGCAGCGCCAGCTCCCCGTCGTGCTCGTTGGCGCAGGCTTGCCACAACTGCGAGGACAGATGGGAAACGCCAAGTCCTACGCGGAACGCCTGTTCGACTTCCCGGAAATCGGCGCGCTCCCCCAAGACGCCGCGCGGCAGGCCATCGTCAAACCGCTCGGGGATGAGGGCGTGCAAATCACACCGGAGGCACTGGAGGAAATCTTGCGTGTGACCCGTGGCTACGCCTATTTCCTGCAGGTGTGGGGCAGCCACACCTGGCTGGCGGCGCAGGACTCGCCGCTCACGATCGACGATGTCCGCAGGGCCTCTGCGGCGGCCATCGCCGCGATGGACGAGAGTTTTTTCCGCGTGCGCTTCGACCGATGCACGCCCAAAGAGAAAAAGTACCTGCGCGCCATGGCCGAACTGGGGCCCGGACCCCACCGATCAGGGGACATCGCCCAGCGCATCGGCGAGAAGGTCTCGTCGCTCGCGCCCACACGCAGTGCACTCATCGTCAAGGGCATGGTCTGGAGCCCGAACTTTGGCGACACGGCGTTCACCGTCCCCATGTTCGACCAGTTCATGAAGCGCATCATGGCCTGGTCACCCACCCACTAGCGAACGAACCCGCGAGGCACCCACCGATGCAATGCCGAAGCGGCTGCGGCGCCTGCTGCATCGCGCCCTCGATCACCAGCCCCATCCCGGGCATGGAAGGCGGCAAGCCCGCGGGCGTGCCCTGCGTGCAGTTGGACGAACACATGCGCTGCCGCCTTTTCGGCGACCCGCGCCGGCCGGCCTTTTGCGGCGGCCTCCAACCCTCGGCCG
>JACCEC013251763.1_pt1 | contig 17870 bp, 13 predicted proteins | sample 7450121 | NCBI WGS metagenome assembly JACCEC01 (sample SAMN15323455, study PRJNA562643) | freshwater metagenome | isolation source: river surface water | place: USA:Blue River Watershed | collected 2017-08-18 | reverse complement strand
TCACCTCCGTTAGACACCCTATTCAACAAGAATTTCACCTTAACGAGGGATTACAATTTAACGTACAATTTAGCCCAATCCATTCAATTTCAGTACACTGCCAACAATCAATCGCGCATCGACGAACCGTTGGGAAGAATTGACCAAAAATGGGAGCGCGATTCCATCTTCAATAATGTTTTATTAGGAGGTAGAACCACGGGATTCAATCACAATGTGAACATCAACTACAATTTGCCGTTCAGTAAATTTCCAGGGTTTGAATTCATCACGGCAACTGCTGGTTACCGAACAACCTACAATTGGCAAACGGCAACCTTGGCTGCACCGAATTTAGGAAATATCATTAGCAATAGCTCGACTCAAACTGGAAATGCGCAATTGAATTTTGTTCAATTGTATAACAAGATTGATTTCCTTTCGAAGGTGAACAATAACCAACCTTTCCCGTGGGCTGAAAAGTTAATGAAAGAACAAAAAGCGAAAGAAGATTCCTTGAAGCCGGCTCCAAAGAAAAAAGCTAAAAATGTTTTTGGGGAAGATTTAGACGATGAAACGGATGTAGAGCAGGTGGATAATTCGAAAGAAACGGCTAAGGTTGCAGGTGGAAAAGAAGAAAAGAAAGAGCGGAAAGAACCCATTTCTGCCAGTATTTTACGTCATTCTGTGCGAGCCATGATGATGGTTAGAAACGCATCAATGAACTACAGTTACACCACGGGTACTATTATTCCCGGATTTAACCAAAGGCCCCAACTATTCGGTACAAATTTGGTATCCAACTCTCCAGGTTGGGGTTTTGTTTTCGGTGAACAAACCGATATGCGTCCACGCCTCGCAGCCAACAATTGGTTGGTTCGCGATTCCTTCCTCACCAGTTTCTACCAACAAACCCGCAACCTCACCTTGAATGCCCGAGCCGTTATTGAGCCTTTCAACAATTTCCGAATTGAACTCAATGCTACCCGAAATGAATCGTACTCGCTTCAAGATAATTTCAGGTACGATTTCAATAATCTGGAGTATCGAAGTTTTAATCCACTCGAAACAGGTTCCTTTAGCATCAGTACCATTACCTGGAAAAGCGCATTCGACAAAATTGATCGAGACCCAACATCATCAACCTATTTACAATCGGCAACTTACGACCGATTCTCCAACTTCCGTCAACAGATCTCTAAAAACCTAGGTTCGGCCAATCCATACAGTACCGGAATGGATAGTTTGGGATTTGCCAACGGATACAGCGGCAAGTCGCCATCGGTGTTAATTCCCGCATTCCTTGCAGCTTATACAGGCAAAGAAAATGACGGCTTAAATTCGGGTGCTTTCCCAACCATTCCCCTTCCCAATTGGCGAGTAACCTACTCATTGAACAGTAAAAAAGGTAAATGGGCCCAATTATTTCAATCACTTACCATTCAACACTCTTATTCGAGTACGTACACCGCTAACAATTACATCTCAAATTTATTGTACCAAGGCGGTGAAGGAGGATTTGCTATGGGCCGAGACACGGTTACCGGAGATTTTATCCCGAAATACCAAATGGGGAACATCACGTTAAGTGAACAATTACAACCTTTAATTGGACTAGACTTTACCCTAAAAAGTGGATTAACCGCCAGATTTGAATATCGGAGAAGTCGCATGATCAGCTTGAGTTTGTTGAATAACCGTATCAGCCAACAAAATACCTCGGATGTTACCGTAGGATTAGGATTTAAAATTGCAAGCGATAAACTCCCCGTTCTTTTAAATGGAGCGAAGTTTAAGAACGATTTGGATTTCCGATTTGACTTTAGTATTCGAGATAACAGCACCATCATTCGCGATATTGACGCTCCTCCTACCCCATCGGCGGGAATGAAGGTAGTGAGTATTCGTCCAAACATCAACTACATTATCAACGACAAAGTGACTTTGCGAATCTTTTACGATCGCGTTGGAAATATTCCATTCACCGCACAAAGTTACCCCAGCGCCAACACCAATGCTGGCTTTAGCCTACGTTTCACGTTGGCGCAGTAAAAGGGGATCACCAAATATTTTTTCAAATTTACTTATTTAGCAAAAAAAAATCCCGCCGAAGCGGGATTTTTGTGGTGACCTCGTCAGGATTCAAACCTGAAACCTTCTGAGCCGTAATCAGATGCGCTATTCAGTTGCGCCACGAGGCCATCTCTTTCGAGGTTGCAAAGTTAACACGAAATCACTTTGTGTCAACCCCAATTGCAACTTTTTCAAAATATTTTTCGTAAATCTGCCTTCTCAAGATCATCATGCTTTTAAATCCCATATTCAAGAATAAACCAACTAGGGCATTGTTAGCCACCCATTCCACGTCCTCCTCAATCTTACAAGAGTGATTATCAAGAGGAACCACGCGATGAATGTGTTTCCAAAACTTCATGCCCCATGGCAGTTGTGTCTTACTTTCATCGGTAAATGAGAAAGGTGATTGTTCATTTCTTCCGATGATTTTGGTTTTCCACAAACCTCGAACTGGAAATTTTAACCTGACCCAAATCTCATCCCCTACCTGAACACCATCGTTTCGCTGAATTTCTGCCATCCAAGCTGGTGGTTTCAACGATTGGAATAGTCGTTCATCCATATGTTCGAAAACCCAATCCGCACGATAAGGCAATGGATGCTCGATAACCCAAGTGAATTTCATTATTGAATTGGGATAACTACTTCGTTTCTGCGTCCCACCAATTGGTACGGCGGATTGTATCTTAAGTACTCTGCTTGCCCAATTGCTGCTATTCCCCGCTTCTCCATCCAAGCTCTGAGCTCCTTTTCTTTTTTATCCATATCGGCCTGACTTGCAAAGCCACCAAAAGTGATGGCTGCAACTTTACGTTCAGGAACCAACTCAAACTGAATTTTTGAAGATGAGGGTTTGGGAGCATTGTCGGGAGAAATATTTGGCGGCATGGAAAATGACATGACCATCGAGTCGTTTTGAACTGTTGTCTTCACTGGAGTTGTCATGGAAATTTGTTGACCGGTTTCATTCCCTCCAAAAATATAATTCGCTAAAACACGGAACCCTTGATTGGAGCCTTCCTTCCATTGATTAACAGAGGATGTACGTGCTTCAAAAATCGGCTCATATTTCCTAATTTCAAAATGTCTGTCCTTTTCTAAAATGTCGTATTTGGGACTGGGAGTTTTACTGGTACTCCAAGATGTGTAAGCCAAGAAAAAGAGAAATAAGCCTAATGATACAATAATGATCCACTTCATAAACTTCAATTAATGATGAATTTGGAAACGGTTTTCGTTCCCTCCATCATGAAAAGGAATAATCCTGAATTTAGTTCAGACACATCGATCTTTTCTTCATTTTGAGAAATTTTCCCAGATAAAACCAACTGACCATTTTGATTGAAGATGCGGTAACGATTTCCTAAACCGGCTCCAGAAACCTGAAGAAAATCTTGAGCTGGATTGGGATAAACGAGCAATGGAGCATTCAACTCTTTCACGGATGTGCTTGCGTATTTGGCTTGAGCATAAGAATAGTTGTTTGCTTCAATTTCGTACACACTTCCAGCTGGAAGTGGAGCAGTAAACCAATAGGAATTCAAGACCTGATAACACAACATTACATTTTGATTATTGGAATCAATAACTGAAACGCACATGTTCTGACCGGTTTGATCGAAGGTAACCGAAGAATAAATCAAAGCTCGAATGTTGCTTACACTATCTTCAAAATTAACAGCTCCGTTATTCAAATTGATGTTTCCGAAAAAGATTTTTGATCTTCTTGTTTGAGAATTGTATTTCAAATTTAAGAAGTAAAGAACATTGCTATTCAAATCAAACTCCAAGAAATAAGATCCGCTGTTGGTTGGCATGCCCAGGGTTGAGGAAGTCATGGTAGTGGTGGTGCCTGAAAGGTCAACGTCCATGAATTTCATTTGGTTAGCAGTATCTACGTATTGGAAGTAAAAATGATGATTATTGGAATTAAAAACCATTCCTTCGCCAATGAATGCGAAAATACTTCCGGGTAAACTATCCACCAAAGTGGTTGCATTCGTGATGGGATTAGTGACCGTTATGTAACTGCGTTTCCCATTTTTCTTGCCTTGAATGGTATATAACTTGCCGTTGCTTAAATCTACTTTTGTGCTAATTCCAAAATCAATTTGATTGGCCAAAACCGTATTTGATCTGGTGTTAACATCATAAGACAAGGTAATTGATTGATTATTTCGGAGAGCTGAAACGCAGTAATTTCCTGTGTTCGAATTAAAGGTAGAAGAGCCCGACACCAATCCTGTAATTGATGCAGAGTCGTTGATGACATTAGGAAGGGAAAGCGTATCCCATTGGATAAACTCCTGTCGTTGGGTGGTAGGGTTATTGCGAACAGCAACAAATTTCATGGATTGTCCCAATGTTGCCAAACTTAACAAAGTAAGCCCCAAAACAATTACTAATTTCATAGATAAGGTTTAAGGAGTAACCCCTATCACCTCATATTGTTTGAAATACCTACCCAACCATGAATGACCCGAGACTTGCCATTTTTTAAAATTTTGTCGAGAACTAAAGAAAAAATTTCAAACGAAAAAAGAGAATGCTTTTTCCTTTTGTCCTTCCTTATCAATATCAGTGAGAAATCACAAACCTAGCAACACTATTCTTTTTGGGAAAAACAATGAAATACACCCCATTTTCGAATTCGGAAACATCCATTTGAGTATGATAAGCATTCAATGGACCACTTCGAACTAATTTTCCTTGGATCGAATAAATATGATATTGATCTGAAACGGAAGAACTCTTGATGTTTAAAACATGATCAACAGGATTGGGATAAACCGTTACTTCTGTTTTCTGATTCTCTTTAATGTTATTGGCGTATTTGGCCTGAACATAAGAAAAATTATTGGCCTCAATTTCATAAATATTACCACTTGGAATCGATGTCTTAAACCAATATGCTCCAAGAACTTGGTAACCAACCATCACATATCTGTTATTGGTATCCATAGCTAGAATACACATATTCTGTCCGGTTTGATCAAAAGTTCCCGAACCCATGGCCATACCCGAATACCCTCCTGTACTGTCTTCATAGTACATGGCCCCATTGGATGGATTTAATATTCCGAAATACAATTTAGACTTTCGGGTTTGGGCATTGTATTCAATGTTAATAAAATGAAGTAGATTCGTGTTTAGGTCAAACTCCATGGCCATATTCGCTGATCTGCCATTTGCTGTAACTACGGGAACCGAATTCATGGTTACTGGATTAGCTGAAACATCAACGTCCATCAATCGCCCAACGCTTCCATCGAGGTAATAGAAGTACAAATGATGCGTATTGGAGTTAAAAACAACCCCATCTCCAAAAAAACTAGAAATGGTATTGGGCAAACTATCAACTAAAGTTGCAATACCGGTATTTGGATCTGTTACAGAAATATATCCACGAGCTCCTAATCTCTTTCCATGAACGGTATATAATTTCCCATTGCTTAAATCAACTTTGGTACCTACGCCAAAGTTAATTTGATTGGCCATGATAAAGTTATTCCTTTGGTTCACATTGTATGCCAATGTAACGGGTTGATTATTTTGGTACGTAGCAATGTAAAAATTGCCGTTGTTGGAATTGAATGTTGACGACCCGGAAACTACACCGTTAATGGGTGCGGAATCGTTCATAACCGTTGGCAATGAAAGGGTGTCCCACTGCACAAACTCTTGTTTTCTAGTGGTAGGATTGTTTCTAACCCCTACAAATTTCATGGATTGAGCAAGACCCGAAACGGCCAAAATCACAAATAAGACAAGAATGATTTTTTTCATGATCAAAAAAGGGGTTTATTTTGAACACCAAGATAATCAAAATTTTACTTCACTTCACCATTAAACTTGGTGGCTGTCATCTGCAATCCATTTTTTACAAAAGACTGAACACATTCCACCGATCGTTGAATAGTTTCTACCAGTAAGGATTGTTCTTCAGAAGAGAATTTACCCAAAACGTAATCTACCTGGAAGCCTTTTGAAAATTCAGAACCAATTCCAAAACGAAGGCGTGGATAATTGGTATGTCCGAGAACCGCTTGAATGTCTTTTAATCCATTATGTCCTCCATCGGAGCCTTTAGCGCGCAGGCGCAACGTTCCCAAGGGGAGGGCTAAATCGTCGGTAATGACCAACACATGCTGATGGGGGATTTTGTGTGCATCCATCCAATAACGAACCGCTTTTCCGCTGAGGTTCATGTACGTATTGGGTTTCACCAAAACCAACGTTTTTCCAGCATATCGCATCTCAGCAACATCCGCTAAACGATCGGTTTTAAAAACAATGTTGGATGCCCCCACGAGAGCATCCAACACCATAAAACCTGCATTGTGTCGCGTTTCAGCATACTCCGATCCTGGATTTCCAAGACCTACAATCAGGAACTTCATATTTCAGAAGAATTAGTCTTTCTTCATTCCACGTTGTGCCTTCACGTAGCAAACGGGGTTATTAGGAGCAGCCAAAATGGTTACACCAGAAACGTTGATTTCTTTCACACGAACCAAACCACCTACTTCCAAGTGACCAATTCCTACTTCAAGGAAATCAGGCATGTCTTTCTTCAAGGCTTTAACGCGCAATTTACGCTCACGAACCATGAATTTACCCCCTGCCAATACACCTAAAGCAGTGCCAGTAAACTTCAATGGCAAGTCCATTTTCACGGGCTTATCTTCTTGAACTAACAAAAAGTCAACGTGCATCAACGCAGTACTGATGGGATGATATTGAGAATCTTGAACGATGGCAAGGTACTTTTTACCTTCGATGTTCAATTCAATGAATGATTTTTCAGGAGTGTAAATAATGTCCTTGAAATCATAACCGTGGGCCCAGAAAGAAACTTGGTTCTCCCCTCCATACAGAATGCATGGAATGCGGTCGTAAGCACGCAATTCGTTGCTTCCTGTTTTCCCTACGCTTTCACGAAGAAAGCCGCTCAATTGGATGGTTTTCATAATAAAAAATTTAAATGTTTATTTCAAAAAGATTGTTGATGGATTGGTGTTCGTTCACGCTGCGAATTGCTTTTGCAAACAAATCAGCAACAGAAATAACACGAATCTTAGAGTGGTCTTCACCTTCACGAAGCGGAAGCGTATCGGCAACAACCACTTCAACCAAAGAAGATTTATTGATGTTATTATACGCTTCACCCGATAAAACAGGGTGGGTACAACATGCTCTTACCGAACGAGCTCCTCTTTCCATGATGGCATCCGCCACCTTACAGATGGTCCCTGCCGTGTCAATGATATCATCGATGATAACAACATCGCGATCTTTAACGTCACCGATCAACGTAATGGACTCAACCTTGTTGGCCTCTTTACGCACTTTGTCGCAAACCACCATATCGGCATCCAATTTTTTCAAATAGGAACGCACTCGACTTGCAGCACCCATATCCGGAGCACAAATGGTAAGTTTATCCAAATTCAACGACTGAATGTAAGGAATGAAGATTTTAGAAGCGTACAAGTGATCAACGGGAACATTGAAAAACCCTTGAATTTGGGCTGCGTGCAAGTCCATGGTCATCACCCGATAAACACCAGCTGCAGAAAGCAAGTCGGCAACCAAACGCGCGCCAATGGCAACACGAGGTTTATCTTTACGGTCTTGGCGCGCCATTCCAAAGTAAGGAATTACGGCCGTAATGTAGTGGGCTGAAGCACGCTTTGCTGCATCAATCATCATCAGCAATTCCATCAAATTATCTTGAGGAGCAAACGTACTTTGAATCAAAAAAACATCACAACCGCGAACCGTTTCATCAAAACTAACAGCAAATTCCCCGTCCTTAAATCGGTTAATGGTTACACTTCCAAGTTCTTTCCCATACGATTTAGCGATTTTTTCAGCTAAATACCGGGAACTTTGTCCTGAAAATAATTTAGTTTCGTTGATCCGTGCTGGCATGATTTCTAAGGTTGCGCGAAGATAGCAAATGAATTTCAGCTATACAATAAAAAACCCGACCATTTGGGCCGGGCTAAAAACTGATATTTAAAAAATTACATCTTTACCATTTTGCGAGTTTCGATTTTGCCATTCTGAATCATTTGTACAAAGTAGGCACCCGAATGAAAACCGGCTACATCAATTGTTTTATTGGATTGATTTCCCATAAATTCTTTCAAAACCACTTTTCCATGAGCATCTAAAATTTGGATTTCAGATGATGATCCTTCGTTCTTAACTTGTACAAAATCGGTGGCTAGGGTTGGAAAAACATTCCAACTAAACTTCGATTCCTCCGAGGTAACACCATTGGCCATTTGGGTAGTAAAACGAACCTCAAAACCATCCATTCCACCTTGAGCAGAAAATGCAGCCAATCGGAAGGATGGATCAAAATTGACAGTTTCTTCAAAACTACCAACCATTACTAAGTCTTGTCCAACCATCGACATTCCGCGAACAGCTTCTTGTCCGATGCCGCCAAATCTAGTCATCTCTTGATAAACACCCATTTTATCAAATCCCACCAAGAAAATATCTGACATTCCTGCACTGAAAAACTCACCACCATTTTGAGTAGGATTAAAGTCAAATTGAGAAGCCGATTCTCCACTCACCCAAATGCGGTTCATTCCTTGAATTTCAATTTCAGAAATTTGATCGTTATCATTTCCTCCATAGGAATTAGCCCAAATCACGTTTCCATTAAGCTCTAATCTCGCTAAAAATGCATCCGATTCCCCATTGGAGGTCAACGAAAACCCACCCATTTGAATGGTTTGGTGAAAGAAGCCGCCCACAAAAATTTCATTTTGATTTGAAACTTCAAGGGTAGTTGCGAAATCGTTACCTACTCCACCGAAGTTTTTCATGAAAAGCGGATTTCCTTGTCCATCAAATCGACTTACAAAAAAATCATAGTTTCCTTCAGATTGCACATACATGGAAGAATGAAAAGGATCTAAATCGATAGGGCGATTGAATCCACCGGTAATAACCATATTTCCAGACTGATCATAAGCGATAGCACCCAAGCGATCGTTTCCTGTAGATCCAATTTTAAACGCTTCAATCACGGGAGCGCAACGGCCTTGAATGTAACGAACGAAGAAAATATCGGTTCCGCCGTTCGACATCAATTGGGTATTCGTTCCAGAACCGGCGGGACCAAAGGTTGCCAAGCCAGAAAATTCACCGGCCACTAAAATTTCTGTGGAATTGTTGCTGCGAGCGAGGGCCTTCACTTTATCGTTTCCGGCTCCACCCAACGTCCAAGATGTCATCAAAACTCCATCCGTGTTGTATCGAACAACAAATCCATCGGCACTTCCGGCGCTTTGATAAACCGTTCCATCCAAATCAATGCTACCACGGAAAGTTCCGCCTAAAACCAATTCTCCATTTTGAGCCTCAATCAACACAGGAGACTCTTCGTTTTCGATGGTACCAATGGACTTCAACCAAGAAATCTGACCAAGAGCATTTTTCTTCATTAAGAAGATATCTTTCCCACCTGTAGAAGTAATGGAAAATCCACCCATGTTCAATGAACCTTCGTAGGTACCTGCATAAAAAAGGTCACCATTCTGGTTGGTTACAACCTCACGAATCTCTTCAGCCTGAAAACCTGAAGTGGAAGATGCATCTTTAAAGTTCAATTGCGCTTGCGCAATGGTTGCTGAAAAAATGATGGCGGCAGAGGTGATGAAATTTTTCATTTTCTTGTTATTTTCCTTCTGCTAAATACCACATCGCCAACTTGCCATTTTCATCAACAACATTCAAAGCTTTGAACAAGTAATGAAAATTGAATTTTTGAATTATTTTTGAAACTTATGAATCAAAAAGATGGAATTCTACCAAAATTGCCAAACAACAAACCCTAGCTATCTCACTTTTCTGAAACAAAAAATGACCAATTTTTAAATTGGTCATTTCAAGTATTTGGCTAAGAATTTCAGATTTTGCCCTAAGGAATAAAATAGCCCATGCATTTCGCGGCCAATTGACTCACTTTTCTCAAGTGTTCAACATCCATTTCGGTAAAATCATTCAAGACATTGGAATCGACATCCAAAACGCCAACAACGGCTCCATTTTCATCTTGAATAGGAATTACCACCTCACTTTTGCTTTGGGAACTGCAGGCGATGTGGCCAGGAAACTCCTCTACATTAGGTACAAGGATGGGAGCGAGGTTTTTCCAAGCGGTACCGCAAACCCCTTTTCCGAAAGCAATTCGGGTGCAAGCGATGGGGCCTTGAAATGGTCCAAGGACCAATTCCTCATCACGAACCAAATAAAAACCTACCCAGAAAAAAGAAAAGGTTTGATGCAACGCCGCCGAGATATTCGCCAAATTGGCCACATAATCAGACTCTCCTTCTACCAAAGCTTGCAACTGTGGCCAAAGTGCTATGTATTTTTCTTCTCTAGAAGCTTGTTGCGGAATTACTAAATTTTCTGCCATGGTCAATGAATTCGGTGCGGATGAGGGGCAAAAGTAGCTAAGATTTCTTTTTCACGTTCTAAAAATTCATCCCAGCGTTTACGAACTCTTTCGCGGGGCAAATAGTATTCTGCTAAATTCATGAACAAGGTGTAATGCCCCGCTTCCGACACCATGAAATGATGATAAAATTCCCTCATGTACGGATCGTTCATTCCCAAACTCAATACCCGAAATCGTTCGCATGAACGTGCCTCGATTAAGGCACAGGTGAGCAACTGATCCAACATTTTTTGTTCTTTGCTCGCCCCTTTGACATGAAAAGCCAATAACTGATTAACGTATTCATCCTTTCTTGGACGACCTAAGGCAATTCCCCGTTTTTCCATTTCCAATAAAACGGTTCGAAAATGCCCCCATTCTTCGGTTACCAAGGGAGATACTTGTTTAACCAATTCCTCTTTATCAGAAAATTGAATGATGAGGGAAACGCATGAGGTTGCTGCCTTTTGTTCACACCAGGCATGATCGGTAAGAATGTATTCCAACGACATTTCGGCAACGGATGCCCAACGGGGATCGGTTGGTAATTTCAAATGCAACATAAACTCCAAAAAAAAGCCCCGAAATTTCGGGGCCTGATCCTTTACATTAAGGCGGCCAGTTTATCCTGCAATTGCTTTTTGGTAGCAACGCCTACGTGTTTATCCACGACTTGACCGTCTTTAAAAAACAACAAGGTTGGAATGTTACGAATACCGAACTCCATAGCTAAATCGCCTTCAGCGTCTACATCTACTTTGCCGATTACCGCAGTATCGCCCATTTCGTTGGCAATTTCTTCCACTACTGGACCTACCATGCGGCAGGGACCACACCATGCAGCCCAGAAATCAACCAATGCTACTTTTCCTGAATTTTTTACCAGCTCTTCGAAATTGCCGGTTGTAATTGTATGTGCCATAATTATTTTTTACAAAGGTAGTAACCGAAGGAAAACTAAAAAAGTTCAATTCATTCGAATCATGAGGTCAAACTGACAAATTTTCGAAAGTTCCTCGTAAAATTCAGCATTTAAATCGACCTTATGTCCGTTGCTAACCAAACCCAGCGAAACATTTTTAATCGCATCGTAGAGCTTGATTTTCAATTCTTTGGAGCCAGGAAATCGCGAAAACAAATCGCCCAACTGGGCCATTAACTCATCGGAAATTTCCTGAACATCCAATTCCAACTGAATTCCTGTAATCATTTTTTCAGAAAGGTTGCTGAGTAATTCCATGTGATGAATTTGAAATTCTATTTCTTTGCTATCGCGGAAACGCGGTGCGTTTTTCCCCCGAATCAATACCATATTGTTATTCTGAAACATGTGACTCCATTTCAAATATCGATCACCAAACATCACAAATTCCGCAGATCCTTCGTAGTCAATCAATAAAAAAGAACCAAAGGGATTTCCTTTTTTTGAAATTCCAGTCCGGGCATTTTGAATCATTCCAATCACCACCAAATCCATTCCTACTGCTTTTTCGGAGATTTCTTGAACGGGAGTGTACTTCAACTTTTTCAGTTCAAATTTGTATTGATCCAATGGATGTCCTGAAATGTACATACCCACTAATTCTTTTTCTTTTGCCAATCGTTCAAAAATGGGATATTCATCAGCCTTTTTGAAGGAAGGTTCCATGAGATCATCGCCCATTTCTCCGCCTCCAAACAAACTATTTTGATTGCTTCCTTCTTGCGATTTCTTGGAAATTCCATATTTCATGGCCAATTCCACCAAGGTATTTTTGGTGTCAACAGGCTCCATGAACGAAGCGCGAGAAACCTCAAAGCAATCAAATCCACCGGCCAACGCTAAGCTTTCGAACACCCTTCGGGTAACGTTTCGAAGATTCACTCGTGCGGCAAAATCGAAAACGGATTTAAAAGGACCTTCATTTTGCCGCTGTTCGATAATGGATTCTACAGCACTCTCCCCTACTCCTTTGATGGCCGCTAATCCAAAACGAATCATGCCCTTTTTATTTACGGCAAAATCCATTTTGGATTCATTGACATCGGGACCTAAAATTTCGACGCCCATTCTTCGGCACTCTTCCATAAAAAAAGAAATTTTTTCCATGTTTGAGGAGTTGTGAATGAGTACCGATGCCATGTATTCCGCCGGATAATGGGCCTTTAAATATCCCGTTTGATAGGCCACCATCGCATAACATGTTGAGTGCGATTTATTGAAGGCATACGAAGCAAAGGCTTCCCAATCGGTCCAAATTTTCTCCAAAACTTTAGCAGGATGTCCTTGAGCTTGAGCGCCTTCCATAAACTCCGGTTTGAGTTTCATCAACGTATTGATGTCTTTTTTTCCCATGGCCTTTCGAAGAACGTCGGCCTTGCCTTTGGAGAATTTAGCCAACTTTTGAGAAAGCAACATCACCTGCTCTTGGTAAACGGTAATTCCATACGTTTCCGCCAAATATTCCTCCATATCTGCTAAATCGTATTCCACCTTTTCATTTCCGTGCTTTCTTTTCACGTAAGAGGGAATATATTCCATCGGGCCGGGACGATACAAAGCATTCATCGCAATGAGATCTTCAAACTTATCGGGTTTGAGATTGATGAGGTGCTTCTGCATTCCTGCTGATTCAAACTGAAATGTTCCATTGGTTTCACCTTTTTGGTACAACTCAAACGTTTTTGGATCATCCAATGGAATAGCATCGATATCAATTTCCACTCCATGATTTTCTTTGACCATAGAAATAGCATCACGAATGATGGATAAGGTTTTTAATCCCAGAAAGTCCATTTTGATGACCCCCGCATTTTCGATGACAGAGCCATCAAATTGAGTGACATAGAGGTCAGATTCTTTGGAGGTTGCAATGGGGATTAGGTCGGTTAAATCTTTGGGAGCGATGATGATTCCCGCTGCGTGAATCCCTGTTCCACGAACTGATCCTTCGAGAATTTCAGCCTCTTTTAAGACTTCGGCAGACAGGTCGTTTCCGGCACGAATCAATCGCAATTTTTTCACATTCTCTAAATCATCCGGGCCGAGATTTTCTTTTTCCTTCAGACTTTTCTCCCCGTCGATGGGTGCATTTAATACTCGTCCAAGTGAAATTCCGGGTTTGCTTGGAACGAGATCGGAAATGGATCTGGATTCGGGAAGCGGCAAATCGAGCACTCGGGCAACGTCTTGGATTGACATTTTTGCCGCCATCGTACCATAGGTAACAATTTGTGCCACCTGCTGTTTGCCGTATTTGTCAACCACGTAATCGATCACTTTCTGCCGCCCCTCATCGTCGAAGTCGGTATCAATATCGGGCATGGAATAACGTTCAGGATTAAGGAAACGCTCGAACAGCAAATCGTACTTAATGGGATCGATGTTGGTAATTCCAATGCAATAGGCCACAGCAGAACCCGCTGCTGATCCACGTCCGGGGCCTACCATCACTCCCAAATCACGACCGGCACGAATGAAATCGGAAACGATGAGGAAATAGCCAGCGAAACCCATCGTTTTGATGGTAAACAACTCAAAATCTAAGCGTTCTTGAACTTGAGGAGAAATTTCACCGTATCTTTTTTTAGCTCCTTCCAACGTGAGGTGCTTGAGGTATTCCCACTGATTCAAAACATCTGCGGCAATTTTTTTTCCGTGAATTTCTTCTTCTTTTTGATGGATTTTAAATTCCTGAGGAAGAGGGAAGTTAGGAAGAAGAATATCTCGCTTTAAATCCAAGTGATCAACCTTTCCTACAATTTCGTTCGTATTATCGATAGATTGCGGAATATCGGCGAAAAGGGTCGACATTTCCTGGGTGGTTTTCAGGTAGAATTGATCGTTGTAGAAGGCAAAACGAGTTCCCCGAATATTGCTTTCATCGTCGGAAAACTCTTTGTTGGTCGGCGTCGATTTTTTCTCTCCGGTATTGAGGCACAACAAAATATCGTGGGCGTTCCAATCTTTTTGATCCACATAATGGGAATCGTTGGAAGCGATGATTTTCACGTTGTATTTTTTAGCAAATTTGAGCAAGACTTCATTCACGATGTTTTGTTCGGGGATGTCGTGCCGTTGTAACTCCACGTAATAATCTTCCCCGAATAAATCCAACCACCATTTGAATTCCTTTTCACCTTCGGCTTCTCCTTTTTGCAAGATGGCTTTGGGAACAGAGGCTCCGATACAACACGTGGTAGCGATCAACCCTTCATGGTATTTCAGTACTAATTCTTTGTCAATGCGTGGGTATTTAGAGTACATCCCTTCGATAAATCCAAGGGAACACAATTTGATCAAATTTTGATACCCGGTTTCATTCTTGGCAAGAAAAAGCTGATGAAATCGACGATCACGGTCATCTTTTGAAAATTGTTTCCGGTGGCGATCGGCTACCAGGTAGAATTCACAACCGACGATGGGCTTTACGTTGTGCTTGGCGGCTTCCGCTACAAATTTGAAAGCGCCGAACATGTTTCCGTGGTCGGTCATGGCCAAAGCAGGCATTTGATCGGCGGCAGCTTTTTTATAAAGTGCCGAAATGGAAGCTGCGCCGTCGAGTAACGAAAACTGCGTATGAACGTGAAGATGTGAAAACTGCATTTGATGGTGATTTTGAAAGATTTTTCTAAGGAAGAACCGATTAGCTAAGCTATTCATCCTTGGTTCAGTATTCAACGGTTGTTGAAAACTATTCCCTCGCAATTTGACTCATTTTATGGAATTGCATTTCCAATTTTCCACAATCACATCACAAACCTTTTTTCCTCAAAAAAGTTAATTACTTTTGATTTGATTACTTAACAAAAGTCGTCTTCAAAAAAACTCATCCATTCACCAAATGACGCATTTTAAGTCATTTATCAATTTTTTAATTCAATAACTGGTTCATCGCCATGGAAAAAATAAACAAAATTGTAAAAACCCTTACAGAAGACGAGTACCGCATTCTGGAAGAACAAGTGTCGTCCAATAATGCTGACAAGTCCCTGCAACTCCTCCGATTTTCGCGGGAAAACAATTTAAGTGATAAAGAGTGCATTAAGGAGTTGGAAATCAAACCCAATGCCTTCTACACCCTGAAATCTCGATTGGGTCAGAAAATTTACAACTTCCTCGTTTCGAAAATGGAAGCTCCAAAATTGGACTTGATCAAAAAAGTAGCTTTTGCCGGGGAGTTGATGTTTACCGCCGAAAAAGAAGTGGTGAGCGCTACCTTGAAGCGATTGGAAAAACAATTAGCCGATTACGATTTGCCCTATGAGTTAACCAAGATTTATCAAAACTTGAAAAAGGTTTACGTGAATCACCCCGACCAGTTTTACAACTATTCGCAATTGTATAACAAGCACGTAGCCTTTACATTGGCCTTGGATCGAGCGGAAGAAATGGTGGGGCAGTATTTCAACTTGTACGGCCAATACTACTTCTCTAGGGAAGATAGTGAACTCATTCAAATCAACATCATCCACATGGAATTGAATTCGATGTGTGATCTTTATGACTCTCACCGTTTATACATTTATGGGTCATTGGTAAAGGTCTTTTCCATCCTATTTATTCCCAACAAATTCGACAAACCCACGGGAAGCATGGGAGACATCGAGGATATTTTTGAAGAAGTGGATGCCATTTTCTTGAAGTACGAAAACGATCCGTTTTATTTCCAACTCTCCAAGTGTTTCGATTACCTAAAGTTGGAGTATTACCACCGATTGAACCTTGGTAAAAAGGAATGGGAATATTACGAAATTTTAGAACCTTCCATGGGAGATTTTCTGAAGTTTCTGAATTATTACCTCTTCACTCCCCGCCTGTTGTTCACGAAATTGGAAATGTACCGGGAGGCGGGAAAATTGGAAAAACTAGTTGATGAAAACGAATCCTTTCTTGCAGACCTCAATGCCGATAAAAAAGACACCTATTTGTACGTAGTTACGAAAATTTATGAATCCATTTCGCTCATGTATGATCAAAAGGTGGAAGATGCCATTCGTTGTTTGAATAATTTGAGGTACGATGTTACCCTTCGACATTTTCCTCACGTGGAAATGGAAGTTAAGCTTTTAACCGCATGTGGTTATGCCATGGTTAACGAGGGAGATTTGTGCACCACGTTGATTAAAAGTATTCAACGACAAATTCGAAATTCGGAGGAGGAAATGGATGGGGCTGATTACGAAGACGCACGTATTATGCTAAAAATCCTTACAAAAATGGTCAATTTTAGGGAAAACAAACAAATCGACAAGGTAGAACAATTAATCGAACGATTCATTCGTAATAACAAAGGAGAAAAAGCGGTGATTCCCTATTTCGACACTCAACTTTTATTGAAGTACTATTAATCAAAACTCATTAGTACAAAAAAAAAGGGGGCGAATGCCCCCTTTTTTCGTACTAATGAATTACTTATTGTTTAATCCATTTTAAATCACCTAGAATTTGATTTTTGCTGGAAACTCGAATCAAATAAATGCCATTGCTGAGTTCATTTGCCTGAATAGAATGGATATTTTCAGAAACGTTTTTCACATTCTTCACTACCCGTCCGAAAGCATCCAAGATTTGAATGTCCATGTTTAAAACACTGGAATTCTTTTCAATCCAGAAGTCACCGTTGGATGGATTGGGATACATTTTAATTCCGGCTTGGGCGAGTTCATGAGCACCTTGTACTGAGCCCGAAACGCAGGTCGTATCGTTATTCACGTTCTGATCATTGGCCATTTCAATCCAAACGCATAAATTCCCAGTTCGACCGTTGGTGGATGACAAACGTGTGGTAAAGTTGTAAATAATGGAGTCACCTGGATTGATCACTTGGTTGAAATTTTCACTGATCACAGGACCAGCACCCATCTTGAACTTGATGGTACCTCGAACAGATGGTTCTGGACTTGGATTCTTCACCTTGATGGTGACATTTGTTGGAGTGCTTGTAAGAACAAAACCAGGTGCAGGAGAAATAACTTGAGGAACTGCCAAATCACGACGGTAAATTTTTGTTGCCTCAATTCCCATCAAGAAGTCCTCATAATTTTTTTCACGGTATGGCGCCCAAATACCACCTAATACTTCCAAAGAACGACGAGAAATAGGTCCTGTCGTATCTCTTGCAAGGGTAATGTTGGTTCCGTTCATTTCCCACAAGAGATAAACACCACCATCATTCACAATCAAATTTTGATTAGCGCAAGTAACTGTGTTGTAAGAATTGGTAGAAATGCTAGCAGCCGAAACTAGAACTGAATCAAGCAAAGTGCCAGGTCCTCCGTTGGGTCCATTATCGTCATAAATTTTTGCGTAAAAATCTGCATTGCCCGTATTGGATTGAATAAAAAATTTGGAATTGGTAATTTTTAT
>JACCEC012736744.1_pt1 | contig 17873 bp, 26 predicted proteins | sample 7450121 | NCBI WGS metagenome assembly JACCEC01 (sample SAMN15323455, study PRJNA562643) | freshwater metagenome | isolation source: river surface water | place: USA:Blue River Watershed | collected 2017-08-18 | reverse complement strand
TGGGACTCGCACGTTTGTTTCTTCAATCAACTCTCGGATTGCACAATCGAGAAATGTTTCACGCTGATTGCGAAAACCTCCTGGAAGTGCCCACGCACCTTTTCCTGGGGAGAACTTACGTTGAATGAGAAGGATGTGTCCTTGACATTCGAGGATTGCATCGGAGCAGTTGAAGTTGAGGGTTTCAGGGAACGGATAGTCCTTGAAGAGTTGTTTTTCTTTATCATAAAAAGCACGGTCGCCACGTACAGTTTCAGGCATGAGTGGATCATTCTCTGCAAACATACGGTTGCGAATTTCAGTTGCGTCTACCGAGTATTGAGCCTCGATAGATTTAAATTTGAGTTCAGGGAACCACTTGAGATAGTCGTTACCTTCTTTTACGTGACCGAACAGGGTCGGTGAACCCATGTTGTAATGTTCGATAGTTGCACGAACATCAGACATCCATTGGGTGTTTGAATAGCGATAATCGTTTAGTGGGATGATTTCGTAGTTGGTGATTCGTTGAGCGTGTAGCTTCAACTGCAACATCTGCTTGCGTTCTGTAAACGTCCAAGGGTTGCGGATAGAACGGCATTGATTAGCCGAACCAACTAGAATGTAGAGTTTCTCTACTTGGGAAGCAGCCACTCCAAGAGCATGGACATGACCTTCGTGAACGGGCTGGAATCGCCCAATAAAAATACCAGTTTTCATTTTCTTATCTCCTAAGAATACATACAAGCAGACTACCTGCTCATTTCTATTTAGTCAACTTTTGTGATTCTAGCTCTCCAAAAGTAGTCAGGTGAACCACCTTCTTCCCAGTGGTTTTTATACTTTTCAGCTTCTTCAAGGGTTGTAAAGAACTTTGTATCGTTAGGATCAACTCTCTGTCCCCAACCACGTTCATACTCGGTGACTTCTACTTTATAGAGACCATTTAGCTTAACTTCTGCCATATCATTCCCCTTTCCATACTTTAATTATACTGCAGATCCTAATTAAAGTCAAGGACTTTGTTACTCTTATCATTAACCCTAACACCGTTATTCTAACCTAAAGTCAAATAAAAGTCAAACACTTTTTTGGCTAAATACAACTATGCATACTTTTGTGCATTAAAAATAGGAAGGTGAGATGGAACTGACATTACAACAATTAAAACAGTTGCTTCCGAAGAACCCTTATGTACAACACTGGCACCACGCTTTAGAACAGCTTTTGCCAGAATATGAAATTAATACTCCGCAACGCATTGCTGCATTTATCGCTCAATGTGCTCATGAGTCGGGTGGATTTATGGTTCTTAAGGAAAACCTTAATTACAAGGCTGCAACTTTAAGAAAGATTTTCCCAAAGTATTTCCCAACGGATGCTATGGCTGCAGAATACGCTGCAAAGCCAAATAAGCAAGAAGCAATCGCTAACCTTGTTTATGCAAATCGTATGGGTAATGGTGGTCCAGAGACTGGTGACGGTTATCGTTACTGTGGTCGTGGACTTATCCAACTAACAGGAAAGTCAAATTATTCATGGTTTGCTGCTTCACTAGGTATTCCAGTCGAAGAGGCTGCTGAATACTTGCAAACTTTCGAAGGTGCTGCTCAATCAGCTTGTTGGTTCTGGGAAACAAATAACCTGAACCGTTTCGCTGACGCTGGCGACATCAAAGGACTAACTAAGGCAATCAATGGTGGCTTCATTGGTCTTGAAGATCGTATTAAGCACTATGAGCACGCTCTTCATGTTATGGGGGCGCACTAATGAATGACCGCAAGTTAGTTAGATGGCTGTTATTGCTTTTGCTTCTACCACTTGGTTTAGCCATGTGTAGTAAAGAGCAATTCCGCTATCCATGCCAAGACCCAGCTAACTGGGATAAAGATTTCTGTAAAATGCCTTTATGTGATGTGACCCGTAGCTGCCCAGAGCACATCTTTAAAGGTCAACGTGACCCACGATTAGGACCACCAAAAGATGATATCAAAAATCAAGTATTACCTGCGCCAACTCCTGCAGGATCTACTCAAGGAGGAAACTGTGGAAAGTAAAGATACATTTGTTTATACCGAAGACCAGCTAATGGCTCGTCTTAAGTTCTTTATCGGTATTTGCTTATCACTTACACTATTCGGTATTGTGTTCGTTGTATTGTATTCTTTGATTTTCGTTACTCAACCGTTGAACGCTATCAGCCCGATCGACCAAAAGTTTTTTGAACTGATTGTGCCTATTGCTACTTTCTTAACTGGTACACTATCAGGTATTATGCTTGCTGGTACTAAACCAGAAGACCAGAAAGCTATGTTAGAAGCACAAAAGATGGCTGCTGATAATTTTGAAGCAACTAAGAAGATGATGACGGCTCCACCGCCACCACCTGCTCCAGTGTTTGTTTCACAACCCGTGTTTCAGGCTCCACCAGCTAACTTTACACCGCAAGTGTTAATGAGTTCAACTGGTAAACCGATGCCTGCACAACCTGATCACCCAGAGATTTAAAAATGTCTTTTTTGAAAAGCATGTTACAAGACGGATGCGATGGTTCTTGGAGTAGTAAGCGTGTTATTACTCTACTTGCATTCATTCTAGTATCCGTTGCGTTCGTTGCTGATCAGTTCACTATATACAAAGCAAACGAAACCTTGTTTGACTCAGTAATATATTTGGTTATTGCTGGACTTGGTTTTACTGCTTCCGAAAAATTCGCAAGAAAGGATAAACCAAATGAGTAAGTTAGTTGCAATTCTAGTAGCAGGTATGATGTCTTTTGGCGTTATGGCTGCTGAAAAAGAAAAAGTATGTATCGAAGTTAAAGATGCAAAGACTGGTAAAGTTACCGAGCAATGCAAAATGATGAAGAAGCATAAAAAACTTGAAGGAACCGAAGTTCCTAAGAAGTAAAAAGAAAGGGAGCTTAACGCTCCCTTTTCTTATTTTGCTAGAGGATTATCTAGCGCACGTTGAATTTTCTTATCAACGCTACTATCCAATTGTTTAAGTTCTCTACGAACTTCGTTTACATCCTGAGAAGTTTCACGTTGAGTTTGTTTAGCTGAACGCTCAACTTGTTCAACAGTATTCTCCAAACGACGGATATCGCTCTTCAAATCGTTCTTAATATCTTGAGTGTATTGAACAGACTTTTCAGACTGTACTTGTACCACATCTAGCTTCTTATAGATCTCAGTTAGATCTGGCGATACATACTCAGCGATTTTCTTCTTCATACTTTGATAGTCTTTGTACACTTCAAATGTACCATAAAGACCACCAAGAACTGATGATACGATTGTAAAAGCAACCATAAGTTTAGCAGGTGTAAACTCATAACCACCAATGCTGATAACAGTATCTTTACTAGCATACTTCTTAGCAGCAGCTTCAAGGTCGTCAATCTTTTTATTGACGTCTTTAATTTCTTCTGTCATTTTAATTTCCTCTGTTATATTGTGATTCTACGAGTTCATTATGTAATCTATCGGATGGACCATACAGACCCATACCTAATCTTCTATTGTCTACGTTCTTCTGATTATTATAGACAGTGAAAGGTTTATAACCAACAACATCTCTCATTACAACTGTAGAGTATGCATCAAATCCTGGGGTAAATCCCATTGCCGCAATCACAACGTTCTGTACTTGCTTCTGGGATTCCATATCAGCAACCTTACCCATATTAGCAGCGAGGTTCTTACCATCTTCTACTGCTTTGGCTTTTGCTGCAGCTTCTCGTCTTGCTTGGAGTTCTTGTCTTGCTGTCGGAGCAGCTGGTTTCGTCTCTGTCGAAGCAGCCTGAGTAGTTGTAGTTGAAGATACACTTGACGTAGAAGCATCTGCTTTCTTTTCCTCTTTAGTTTCTGCCTTCGCTTCAACCGCAGCAACTACCTTTGTTTCAGTGGCAGTATTTGTAGTTGTAACTAAAGGGACAGTAGCAGTAGCTGCAGCTGCTGGTGATGTTGAAGTTGATGTTGAAGTTACTGCTTGGTTAACAATTGGATCAGCGACAACAGCAACAGGAACAGAACTGGAGCCATCACTAGAAGTATTAGTCGTAACATTTGTTGTACTCGCAGTTGTTGTATTATTTGTGGTCGTACTTTGCGGTGTATTAACTCTCAAGAGTGCTTGCTGGGTGGCGTAAGCTGTAGCATAATTAGGACAAGTTGTTGAGTAAAGTCCATTAAGAGAGCACTGTTGTGCAAAATACGCTTCTGCATATCCTGGACAAGAAGTTGAGTATAATGCATTCGCTGAGCATTGCTGATTGAAGTATGCACTTTCATATCCCTCGCATGTAGTTGAGTAAAGTGGATTAACAGAACATTGGTAGTTCAGATAAGCAGTGGCATATCCTGGACAGTTTACATCGTAAAGAGGATTAGCAGCACACTGTTGTGTGTAGTATGCTTGTTGGTATCCTGGGCAACTTGGATTATATAACGCACTGATCGTACATTGAGCAGTAAAGTATCCTGGGCAACTTGGAGAAGAAAGTGGATTAGTTGTGCAAATATCTGTGCCTGTAAATCCACCATTAGTATTCCAACTTACACCGCCAGTAGATGTGTTTATATTCCAACCATTACCGTGATAGTATTGAAAATATTCTCCACGTGATAGGTCGCCAGACATACCAGATGTGACAGAATTCCATTGAACCATAGCACCAGCGATACGTGTATCTACTCCACCAGATGAGTTGATTTTAATTTCAAAACTATTACCACCAGCTGACGAACAACATTGACTCAGATTATACCAACCATACGTCATAGCATTTGGTTCACGCAAATAATATTGGTTATTACTATTCCAAGAATACAGGTCTGTATGAACAGCGAAGATAGAGTAATTCCAACGTGTATCAGTTGTTTGTGATAAATTTACACCTGAACAGCAAGCACCCCAAATACCAGAAACTGTTGGGTCTTGAAATGTAACCATACCATTAGTCATCGCCCAAGAATTATTAAATGTTCTACCAAAGAATGGAAAATCGAATCCTAGTGGAACGTTAGCCCAACTATCATCACCCATAGTGATATTAGTGGCATTTGGGTTGTTTCTAATATCTTGAAGTGGTAATGCGTTGATCCCTGTACCCACAGTCACAGAAAGACCAGGGGTACCAGGGATAGGCAGTGTAACTATTTCAGCATTAGAGAACAAAGAAGTGCCTAGTAGAACTAATGCTACTAGAAACTTTTTCATTTCTTCTCTTCACCAGTTTCGCGAATTGGTTGCTCTTTAGCTTTTTCAGTTGTCTGAATAACAGTTTCGTCTTTGATACGACCCTTGGCTTTCCAGATTTCTTTAGCAGATTCGCCAATCTTACCCTGTACTGGGCATGGAGTACCAGCGTCAATCATAGCTTGGAATACACGGTCGTCTTGACATAGAGTCGCAACAGCCGCAACCTTCATACCCATATCGTATAGGTTTTTAGAAAGTTTGATTCGTTCGCAATTCATGTCACGAACAGTAGTACCTAAAGAGATACCAAGGATTTGAGTTTGTACTGCACCTGACGCTGCAGTTGCACAGACGTCATTGTTGATTGTTGTAATTGCTGGAGCCACCGCTGTTGGGGGTGGTGATTTTACTGTTGTGGTGCTATTTGAAGTAGTGTCTGAGTATGATCTACTTGTCGAGTCAGTTACGATAGGGTCAGCTACCGCAGTTGATAAAGCCATGACAAAAAGCACCGCTGTTGCGATCTTTTTGGTCATTTGTGATGCCCTTCTAATTGTTATTATTGGCGTAGACGTGTAATGTATCTACACATCTATTTAGTTATTTACAGGTTTGTTGCACTCTCTGCAAAACAATTTTGTGTGGTTTCCTGCTCCACAAACTTTACATTCGTATTTCATTTTTTGTTTAAATCGTTTACTTCTTGTTCAATCGTCCCAACTTTGTCTAGGAATGATTTGACTTTGCGTTTCTTTTCTTGTTCCAGTAGTTCAGTTTCGTATCTACCGAGTTCTTTTTCTTTAGGTTTAGTCTCAACTCGTTTATAGAGTTCTGGCTCCCAACCCTTCTTCGGCTCGTATTTAACTTCAACTTGTTCTTCAAATAATAGATCGTCCTCAGCTTCAATAACTTTAGCCTCAGGTTCTGGAATAACTACATCATCTGGTAGAGTTACATCGGCAACCCAAGCGTCTGGTTTGTCGCTTTCTTCGGGTTGCCCTTTCTCTTTACGCAGTTGCCAGTTGGCTGCTACTAATAATAAAACAGCCAACGGGTCAAATACCGCAACAATCAATAATATTACGATGCGGACTGCTTTTTCGAGGATGTCTGCGTCTTGCGCTTCTTGTCCGTAGATGAGTTGCGCGATGTATTTGATTGGTCCGACTTCGGCTTCGACTTTGCGGACTTCGCTGGCAATTGGGGCACGCTCTTCTTGGAGCTTGGCGATCTTGGTTTGCGTGGAGCCGATTTCGTTGAGGATTCTGGCTCGGTCTTTTTGCTGTCCTCTACGGATGGCAATGGAGCGATCGGCTCCTGCTGCGTCGGTTGTACGGTTGAGGGTTTGATTAACTTGCTGATCCAGTTGATTAAGTTCTGTACGAGCTGCATTTAAATTATCCTTTTCTGTTTTAATCTTCTCATCTATTAAAGACAACTTTGCTGCGACGTCGCCAGTAGGAACTGCTTGGTCTAAGTGTGCCTTTGATAGAAAGCCGAAGATACCCATTGATGTTAGCATCATTAAGATAACTAACGCTGTTGTAAAATAAACTTTCATCAAACGTGGAATTTCTTTCCATGAACGATAAAGCCATGATGCTACTACAAGTTTTGATGCTTCTAGTAGTGAACCCATAATAAAGATGGGAATGGCTGCAGCTGCGAAAATCGCAACCAATCCCATGATCGAATAGTAAGCAGCAACTGCGGATAAACCTAATGCTGTCGCGAATAATAGATATGTCATAGTTTGTTTAAAATATGGGAACCATGGACTCGAACGCTAATTTGTCCGTTGTAATATTCAGTAGTTTCCAAAACCTTTCTCGTAAATTGTTCTCTAGCCTCGATGTAAGAACACTCAGCCTTTGATTTACAGAAAAACAAAATCTCCCTGCGGAAGTTTTCCTTCCCAAGAAGCTCTACATCTTTATTTAGTTCGTTGGATGAACCGTAATACTCTAGCCAATCAGAGTCAATTTTGTCACGGATCTTTTTCTTTTTCTTAGTTCCGTTTTTTAATGTCACGGTTTTAGTTCTAGTGCGAGAGAACTTGGCTAATTTCTTCCCGACGTATTTGCGATTGCTGGTGAGGTTTGTTATTAAGTAAACAAACCCCACACAGTCTTCAGGTAATTCAATAATTTGTTCGTTATTATAAAACCACATTAGAATAAAATAGTTCGTAAAGAAACTATTTATTCTTCTTCTTCATAATCGTCTTCTTCGTAAATATCTGCTGAACATACTGGACAGTAAACGATATCCTCAATTCGTTCTTCTGACTTGAGGATAATCTTACCACGTGCTCCGCACTCTTCACATTCAAAGTGCTTAGTTGCCATTTGTTTATTCTCCTTTTGCTAGGCTAAAAATGACATAAGACCTAGCCATTAATGGTTTGAAGGAATACTCTGTGTCCTTAGGAATATAAATCAAATCACCTGGTTCTGCAGTACGTTCTTCACCTAATACATTAAGTTCGCTAAAACCAATAACATTGTACAGAAGTATATCATTCGAACTAATATATTTCAGTTCACTCTTAGTTGTAAGAGTTACATACATGTCTACTCCAATAACTTCAACATCTAAATTTTCATTTAGATATTCTTTTACTGGACTCACACTATCAATTTGATCAGCCAATGGTAATTTGTAATCCATAATACCGATTGGTTGACCAACTTCATTATCGGCACAGTGTTGGATATAACCAACAGCAGTGTCCCATCCATATGTAGGTTCGATTGCTTTATAAACTAAAGCAGGTGTTTTGTTTTTAATTCTATCGTTGAGTTCTTCCATCATGCCCATACATCCTCCCAAGAACCAGACAAAGCACCTTTAGCATAATCAGTAACACGGTTCTCGAAGAAGTTACCATGAACAGGAGCATTAATCATTTCCTCAACCCATGGTAGAGGATTCTTTTTACGTTTGAAGATACCCTTCATACCAAGACCAATCAAACGACGGTCAGCGATGTAACGAATATACTCTTTAACGTCTTCGGCTTTTAGATCTCGCATTTCACCATCAGCAAAAGCAAGGTCAATGAACTTGTCTTCAAGTTCAACCATACGTTCGGCGATAGTATAAATCTTAGACTTCAGTTCATCATTCCAGATGTCTGGATTCTCTTTAATATAAGTCTTGAACAACTGCATCATCGACTCAGCGTGCATTGTTTCATCAACAATAGACCAAGTAACAATCTGACCCATACCCTTCATCAAACCATGACGAGGGAAGTTCAATAACATAATGAACGAACTGAATAACTGCATACCTTCAGTGAACGCTGAGAATACAGCGATGTGTGTAGCTGTTGATTCAAGTGTACCGTTTTTACTGGAGATATCTAACACATAGTCGTGCTTGTCTTTCATCGCTTGATATTCAAGGAACTGATTATAAGTTGACTCTGGTAAACCAAGAGTTTCAATCAAGTGAGAATACGCAGCGATGTGTAATGCTTCACGTGCAGCAAAACCAGAAAGCATCATACGAATTTCTGGTTGAGGGAAGTGAGGTAGATAGTTCTTAACATAGCCACCAGCAACGTCAATATCACCCTGAGTGAAGAAACGGAAGATGTTTGTTAGGAAAGTCTTTTCCTGTGAAGTTAAACTTTTCTTCCACTGTTTAACGTCTTCAGCCATTGGAACTTCAGTGTGAAGCCAGTGTGCTTGTTCGTGCTTCAACCATGCTTCATATGCCCATGGGTAATTGAAAGGTTTGAAATACGTTCTTTCGTCGGTTAGTCTACTTGTTCTCTTAATCATTATTCTTTGTCCAATTCTAATTCTATCATATCATCTTGGATATGAACACCTACTACTTCACGATAACCATCTGGAGTATTAACTACAACTCTTACTTTACGTTTAGATTTGCTAATTTCACCACTGTTCTTTGGAACAACTGCGCACCAGTACTTTTTTATTTTATCTGAAATATCGTAGGCATCCATTTTATCCCTCGCAAGCTAAGCACTCATTACCTTCGGCAAGATCGTGCAGGTTGATTTCTTTAATCACTTCACGTTCAATGCGTTTAGCAACTTTATCTGCCTTTGCGATTTTATCTGAACGACAATAGTACATAGTCTTCAATTTTTCTTTCCAAGCCATAAAGTGAACAGCGTGGATATATTTAATATGAGAGTCAGGTCTGAAGAAGACATTAAGCGACTGGGCTTGGTCTATATATACTTGCCTGTCTGCGGCATGCTGGACGACCCAACGCTGGTCAATTTCCATAGACGTTTTGAAAACATCTTTTGTCCAGTCGTCCATCCAATCGATGTGCTGAACGCTACCATCATTCGCAATAATCGAACGCCATACTTCGTCAGCCCAGCCTTCTTTTTCATCCTTCGCCTTTTCTTGGATAATCTTATCCAAATATCTATTCTTATTTAAGTGAGAACCTGATAGAGTGTCTTGGCGATAAGCGTTGGCACGATAAGGTTCAATAGAAGGAGAAGTATTCCCCATGAGAATGGAAGAAGAAGCATTGGGAGCAATAGCCATAAGATGACTAAAGCGATTCCCAGTACCAGCTGCATCAGGAGCCTCGCCTCTTTCGGCACCAAGTTTCTTATTAGCTGCATCTAGTTTTTCCCTAACAGTTTTAAAAATATTTTTATTTAATCCTGACGCCATGGACGATTCCCACGGTACGTTCTTTCGTTGTAATAGAGCATGCCAACCCAAAGCACCGATACCAATGCTGCGCTCACGTAGGGCAGAGAACCTTGCACGCTCAATGGCGGCAGGAGCATTATCAATAAAATACTGAAGAACATTGTCGAGCATTTCAGCAATATCAGCAAGGAATAAAGGATGGTCTTTCCATTCATCATAGTATTCTAAATTTAGTGAAGATAAGCAGCATACAGCTGTTCGTTCTTCGTTAGTTGGTAAAATGATTTCAGAGCATAGGTTTGATTGGTTAATCTTTAAACCTTTGTCTTTTAACCATTGCGGCATTTGACGATTTGATTCGTCAATAAAGTGTAGATATGGTTCACCAGTTTGCATACGCATCTCAAGGATACGTTGCCATAGTTCTTTAGCCGACACAACTTCACGGACTTCACTTGAAGCTGGGTCGATTAATTCCCAAGAGTCATCAGCATCATGATCAAGCATACAACGCTCGATAATCTCCATAAACTTATCAGGGATGTTAATGCCATGATGGAGATTCAAACAACGCATGTTCTGATCGCCAGTTGGCTTACGCATCTCTAAGAAATTGATAATGTCTGGATGACTAATATCGAGGTAAGCAGCATAAGAGCCACGACGAGTACGTCCCTGACGATAAGCCAGACTAGACGCATCGTACATTTTGAGGTGAGGCATAACGCCAGTCGACTTATCGTCCGCCGAACGGATACCAAAACCGACACCAACACCACCACCAAGCATAGAAAGCCAATTAGTTTCGCTAAGATTATCAACTAAACCCTCCGCAGTATCTTCAATGTAATTTAAAAAGCATGAAATTGGCAGACCACGTTTACTCCGTCCAAAGCTGAGGATAGGGGTAGAATAAGACAACCAGTGCTTGCTTGAGTATTCGTACAAGCGTTGAGCATGCTCAGGGTTGCTACCAAAAGCACTGCTAACAAAAGCGAATCTTTCTTGAGGAGAAGTTTCTTCATCCTTCATGTAACTTTCTTTTAATCTAATCTTTCCTAGCTCGTCGAACAATTCATCTCGTGAATAGTCTACCTTAATGCCATGCACTACGTCTTGCATAGAATTTCCTTTTATAATTTTAGTTATTGATAAATTCTGTTGACATCGGGAACGCTTCAGCAATTACCTGAGCGCACTCACGTGCAACTTCCATATGTTCTTTTTGTGTACCATTACCTGAACGTAGATCAATAAAGTGAATCCATGAGCGGAGTGTACCATTCATGTATAGACGACTTACTGTATTACCTTCTGGTAGAATAGCACGGGCTTGCTCTTTGGCAATACCTTTTTCAATAGCCTCAGCATAAGTCTGACGTACAGTGTCGATGATAAATTTTTGTTTAGCATCCCACCAAGCAGCCAAAGCTGGGTCATTTGTTTCGATAGAGTTTTGACGATTCTTTTCATCTTGTAGACGTGCTTCTCTTAGGACAAAGTCTAAGTCCTTAGTTGGATCAGCATAACGTTGGCTGAACTCTTGGAATGAGAAGGAACGATGACGTAGAATCTGACGAGCGATATCTCGAGTAGTTGTAATCTCAAGACACGCTGAAACCATTTCTAGTGGTGACCAGTGTTTGTGTTTGATCAAATAACGAATCAGCTTGTCAGCTGTATCCATATTAAATTGGTTGGAAGGGTTTGACACACGTGCACAAAAAGCGATAAGCTCTTGTGCGTCGGTCAGACCTTCATCATACATACCACGTGCGGGCTTAGAGTAACTAATTAATTTAACTTTCAAACTTTTCTCCAATCTGCGAATTTCAATTTAGCTTCCATACCTGAAAAGGTATTCGTATTTATTAAATTGGTAACTTCTTCTGGCGTTCTGCCAGCAAGAATCATATCATTAATATCTTTTTCTTGCACGTTGTCAGGATACATAACAACGCTAAAACCACTATCAATATACTTAGACATCTGTTTTACGATATCTTTATTGCGTGGTTCGTTATCCATTACAATCGTTGCATTAGTAAGCAACTGCCGAATAGTAGGGGTATCAAAACTTGCTCCTGAAACAGCCAATGCATTTGGTAGGAATAAAGAGTCAATTGGTCCTTCAACGACATATATTCTCTTAGCATAGTCAACTCGATCCAGACCATAAATTTTCTCCACATTTTCACCAACCTTGATGGTGTAATACTTAGGTTGCTCGTCACCGTATGCTCTACCCTGAAACGCAAAACATTTACCATGCTTGTTAAAGTATGGGATGATCATACGTGGGTGTTCATCTACGATAGGTTCTTGAAACTTTGGTTCAACACTATTTACGAATGACTTGAACCTTGGAGCAAAGTATAATTTGTTCCAAAACTTTTGAGGGATTTTTCTTTTGGCTACATACTTGACCGCTGGATGAGTTGGGTCAAGTTTATCAAGACGCTTGAGAGAAGACAAAACTTCATCTTCCCATTCAACGATAACAGGCTTCGTTTCTGGTATGAAACGTCCTACGTCTTTATGGTCTGTATGTTTAGAAGCATTCTCTTTGTATCGTTCCAATACATACTCGTCATATAGACTTGCGTTTACACGTTTGAGTAAATTACCAAAGTTGCAAGAAAGACCACAGTTGTGGCATTTGTAAACCAACTCAGATTTAAGTTGGAAGATGTATCCACGTGCTTTAGTTTTCTTGGTTGAACTGTCCCCACACACTGGACACGAGAAGTTCCAGAGGTAGGGTTTTACAATCTTGAAATTTCTTAGCTGCGAGCCAAGGATGGCTGCATATTTTGCGTCAATGTAAAGCATGATGAATTCTCAAATAACATAGAGTAATTATACCCTAGTTCATGATAAAAAGCAAGTTTTATTTTATCCAAAGATTTTGGTAAACAAACCTGAGTTTCCAATAATGAAACCAAATACAATGGCTCCACCGACAATCATCCAACGCCAGTTCTCAAGAACGTCTACACGCTTTGTAACTTCCTTGATGTCAGCATCTAGTGTTTTCGCTACTTTCTGAATGTCTTCTTGTACAGCTTTTTGAATGCTCTCGTGTTGTTCTTTTGCCATAGCAGAAGATGCATTCATTTTATGTTCTAATCTAGTTTGTAACTGATCAATCTTCTCCACAACTTCCCTCGTTTGAGTAGTTATACGTGAATGAATCTCTTTAATTTCTTCGTTTCTCTGATCAGAAACCTTCTCAATACTATCTAATCTTTGTTCGTGCACGGCTAGGATCTTTCCAATATCTCCACTAACCTGTGTAATCTTTTCAATAGATGTGTCTAGTTTTGTAACAACGCTCTTAAGGACACTTACTTCTGTTTCTACACCCATTTTACTTCACACTTTCGAAAATTTCTTTCTGATTACTATACCACTGATTCCATGCATCTACTTTAGCACGGCACTCATGATACTGAGTGTAGTTAGAAGAAACAGTTGAGATAACGTCGCTCAACTTTGCATCGTCTCTAACCTTTTGCAAATCAGGGCATGCCACTTTTAATTCTTGTGGCACTTCAGGAAAGTTACGTTTGACAGGAGTTGCTAAGCAACCAGCTAATAGGAATGGCAAAATCAATAATGAATATTTCATTTTCTTTCCTCCGCTGCTTCGTTCAGTAGCTTAATAGCTTCAACAGGGACTTGACACATCGCATCAATTGTATCTTTAATCTGCACAAGTTTTTCTTGTATGATATATTCTTTTTCCTTGATAACCTTGGCTTTTTCTTTCATCTTGGCATCAAGTTTAGCGTTGGCAGTCTTACTTTGCTCTTCAGCAACTGCTACCTTTGCTTCTAATTCTTTTACTCTTGCTTCCCACTTTTCTTGATTCGCAGAACCACCCATCATATAAACGCCAAAAACTAGAGCAACGATTGCTCCAGCTCGGATAGCACGAAGGTATTGAGCGACGAATGGAATGTTACCAAGCACTTCAGTGACAAGGTAAGCACCTGCGCCAGCTAAAGTGATTAGAGTAAAAATCCATCCAGGAAGGAAGTCAAGAATCCACATTATGGTTTAACCTCGGGAATGTTAAGTGCTGGACGACGAGCAACAGTACCATGGTACTTCTTGATGTCTTTCTTACCAACAACTGGTTCTTTAACAGAAGCACCTGAAGTGTTATTAGTTGGAGCACCGCCAATGGCACCTACACCAACTCCGTCTTCTTCTAGGAATTTTCTAACTAGGATTTCTTCTTCAGCCAATGTGACATTAAGGTTTAGAAGTTTCTCAAACTTCCCTTCAATGTTCATAGTTGCACGTGAGCCAGATTCTAACTGCTCACGAACTAACCAAAGTGCAGGGGAGAGTGCTTTAGTTAATGTATAGTCACCACGCTTCTCTTGCTTCTTCATAGCCTTCTTGAGAATAACTACCAAGCGATCAAGATAAGTGTATGCTTTCTTTTCAGATTGCGTCTTTAGTTGGTGTGACTTCTTTAGCACGTTACCATCTTTGTCGATGATACCTTGCTTGTATGCATCCATGTCCTTAAAATCTGTTGCCAGCATTTTAAGAATCTTTAGAGCATATTGTCTATCCAAAAGCTGATTCATTAGTTAGTTTCCTTAGAACGGCTATTACTTTTTCATCTAGTTTTATGTCAGAAAGCACGACGCCATATTCTGGTAAAGTTTCAGGCATATGACCAAGGTATAATAAAAATGTAACGAGAACATCCCAATAATCTTTATCAACTTTATAGAACAACATACGTGTAGCTTGTTGCCCAAATACATTATAAAGTACGATAATATGATTTAAAATCAAACGCTCTTTAAGATCGTTATCTTTTTTGTATCGGGTAATTAACTTTTTAAGATAAAGAAACTTTTTAAGATCCTCATCAAACTCTTCCAATGAATGACATTGCGGGTTATCGTAATGATTCATCGCAAAGAGTAAAAAGTTATTCTCGTTCAATTTTTCAAACACCATACTTTCTCACATAAAACGGGAGGGTCGAAACCCTCCCAACTCATGATTATTTATTAGTTAGAAATTGTGAACGAAGTTACTGTACCACTTGCACCCATTCCCCAACCATTATTTACTAATGTAAACCCTTTAACCATTGAAGAGTTAGAAGTTGAACTGATAGTTGTGTTAAAATCAATTCCACCAGCTGTGAACGTAATGGTTTTTCCTGCCATGGCAACCCACTTAGTAGCTAAATCGCCAGTATAGGTTCCACCTTGTAGTCGCAATGCATTTGACATACCATCCATATAGAAGTCACCACCAGTCCAGTCATCACCTGAAGTGTATGTACCAGCAACGTTACCAGCTGCAGCGATACCACCATCACCGAATACAACCTTACTGATCATATCAGTGTTATAGTATGTTTCAATGTTGGCTTTCCAAGAACCTGAACTGACTTCTACAAAGTCAGTTGTTAAAGTTAAAGTTACATCTTCAAACATTTGCAAATCAACTAAGAACTGTGTACCAGCTGTAATACCAGCTGCAAGAGCAGTTGCTAAACTTCCAGATGGACCATTGATAGTAACAGAAGGAATACCAGACATGTCCATCATACCGTTATCAGTAGATAAACTCATAAAATCTACCGATGGATATAAAGTTGCCCCGAAGGCACCACCACTAGATGTTTCACCATCAATAGAAGTATTGCCGTCAGAAGGGATAGTACCCATAGCAACTAGAGTTACTGATTTGCGACGTGCATTACCTTGTGCGTCAGTATATTCTTGGATTTGAACCCAACCAGCAGTTAGGTGATTAGCTGCAGCTTCTGCAGGATCAATACCAGCAACAGTTGCTTTTTCAGCTTCTGTTAAGTGTTTTGGTTTTTCAGTTGTTGACCATAGTGACATATTATTTCTCCTTATTTAGAATTTGGTAAGTGTAGAGAGTGTGTAGCGATGCCACCGTAAGACTTACCTGTTGTTACTTTTTGATTCGCACCAGACTTTGAACCTGCTGGGCGACCACGACCACGCTTTGGAGCATCTGCAGCTTTAGCTGCTGGTGCCTTATCATCAGCGTCATCATCACCTTCTGGATCATGGTATTGCGCACCGTATGAACGACCTTGTACACGGGTAACGCCACCTGGACCAGGAGTGTACTCTAATAGTTGATCAAGGAATTCTTGATATGTTTTCATTTCTTGTCCCTCTTTGTTAAGTTTTGCTTTTGCCTGTTTAATACCAGCAGTTCTTTTATCAGCTGTTCTGCGAGCAGTATCAGCAGTTTCTAGATCGCCACCCTCACGAGCAGATTGACGTTCAGCTTTGGCTGCTTTAACTTCTGGGTTCGCTTTATTAATATATGATTTCAAAGTGCTTGTATCTAATTCTTGCAACTGATCAATTTGTTCTTGTTCAGTTTCTTCTTTGTTCATTCTTTCCTTTTGATTATTTGCTTTGAGCGCAGCAAGTTTAGCTGCAGCACCAACAGGTCTGTTACCTGCACCATACAAATTATCTTTTCTATCGTTTGTTGCCTTTTGTTTAGCAGCGTCTCTAGCTTTAAATGCACTCTTAACAGTCTTAATAGCGTCTTGACGTTTCTCTCTTGCTTTAATCTTTTCCATTCCACCAATAACTTTTTTCTTATCGTGAGCGATGTCAAGGTCTTTCTTAACGCTTTGTAGATCTGGTTTTGGTTTGGCAGCAGGAGCAGCTGGTTTAGAAGCAGCAGGAGCTGGCGTAGGGGCAGAAGCTGGCTTAGAAGAAAACTTATCTTTCAACTTACTGAAAGCAGATTTAACAACTGGTAGTAGTGCTTCATCTACTGGTTCAATTTCTTCTTTAACAGATTTCTGTTTTTCCATACCTTTTTGGGCCAAGGCACGAACAGTATCCATTGGTGAACGATTTGGATTGTTTGGCTTTTTAAATTCTTTCTCAGCCTTTGTGTCTGGGTCAAATGGTAGATCGTCGCCCTTAACCTGTTTAATAGCTTTCTCTACTAGAGCTTCAGAGATTTTCTTGATACCCATATTTTGCGCATTCCCTATGGCAGTTGAAGATGAACCAGCCTTTTCTGTACCAGTTACAAATTCGATTTGTGGACTATTTGATTTCTTTTTCTTATCTTGGCTGATCATATCAGACTGACAAGGTTGAACTGCTGACTCTTTAACTTCTTCCTTTTCGTCCTCTTCACCTTCCTCATCGCCACCTTTGTTTTTATTACGAGTAAATTTCTCGTTGTCAAAGTTTTGGCGAGAAGTGATCGAAGAAATCTTACGAGATTTCCCTGGACCAACGTAGATCATACGTTCCTTACGGTCAGCAGATACTGTATCTTCTAATTGTAATTCTTTATCTTGCATATTAACCCTTTAAGTGAGAACGAATCATCCAACGGTGTTTAGCATGAATATCAATACGACCAGCAGCCCAATCAGCTAAACCTTGAACATCGTCATCAGAAGCCTGTTCGAATAATTTATTTAGGCTAACCATAACTTCTTCGTTAGCATCTAATAAGTTATTTAACATATCGTGACAAGTATCTGGTTTTGCAGAATCCTCAGAGATAGTAGATTGTTTGATAATATCACTTAATGCTCCTGGGGCATATTCATCTAAAGTTCTCATTTGTTCTGCAGCTTGGTCAACTGCAGAGAAAACCTCTGTATATAAATCGCCAAAGAAGTCATGTAGTTGGCTGAAATACATACCTTCAACGTTCCAGTGATAAGAGTGTGCCTTAAAATACATGTGGTATGTATTTGCAATAACGATTTGTAATGTGGCTTTTAGTTCATTTGAGAATTGCATAATTAACTTCCTACTGAAGTTGTGTTGTCGTAAATAGAGAACTGAGAAGTTTCAACTTTAGAAGTCCAACCCATTTTACGAAGTTTAAGAATACAGTGACCAGGACCATCAAATACTAATCTAAAGTCTTTATCGGCATAGATACGATCAGCGAAACCGTGGTGATCAAACTCGTGTTGACCGCAGTTAGTAAAGAAGTAATGGCTATGAACCAAACCAGTACCACCGT
>JACCEC012735084.1_pt1 | contig 17876 bp, 15 predicted proteins | sample 7450121 | NCBI WGS metagenome assembly JACCEC01 (sample SAMN15323455, study PRJNA562643) | freshwater metagenome | isolation source: river surface water | place: USA:Blue River Watershed | collected 2017-08-18 | reverse complement strand
GGGGGGACTAGAGGGGGGTCAAATTTCCGGTCAGGCGACCCCCTCCAACCTCCCCCTTAGTAAAGGGGAGGCTACAACTTCCCCCCTAAATCAAGCAGAGACTACCGATATTTCTTCCCCCTTTACTAAGGGGGGACTAGAGGGGGGTCAAATTTCCGGTCAAGATGCTTTTGTCTTATATGATACCTATGGTTTCCCTTTAGAATTAACCCAAGAAATTGCCGAAGAAAATGGGTTAACAGTAGATATTCAAGGGTTTGAAACGGCAATGGAAGAACAACGCCGCCGTTCTCAAGAAGCCCATGAAACCATTGATTTAACCGTTCAAGGCAGCTTAGACCAATTAGCAGACCATATTCACTCAACGGAATTTTTAGGCTATACACTGTTAGCTTCAGATGCAAAAGTTGAAGCCGTTTTAGTCAATGGAAAACTTGTTGAGGAAGCAGAAGCTGGAACAGAAATTCAAATAATTTTGAATAAAACCCCCTTTTATGCCGAGTCTGGAGGACAAATTGGCGATCGCGGTTATTTAAGTTATGGTGATACCGTCATTCGGGTTCATGATGTTAAAAAAGAATCCAATATTTTTATCCATTTTGGACGAATTGAACGGGGAAGAATTACCCCCGGAATGACCTTAACTGCCCAAATTGATCGCGCCTGTCGTCGTCGTGCCCAAGCCAACCATACCGCAACCCATTTGTTACAATCAGCGTTAAAATTAATCGTTGATTCTTCAATTTCTCAAGCGGGTTCTTTAGTGGATTTTGAACGGTTACGCTTTGATTTTAATTGTCCACGAGGGTTAACAACGGAAGAACTGCAACAAGTTGAAGATCAAGTCAATAGTTGGATCACGGAAGCTCATCCGGCTGTTATTGCAGAAATGGCATTAGAAGAAGCTAAAGCAAAAGGCGCGACTGCAATGTTTGGCGAGAAATATTCCGATGTCGTCCGGGTGGTTGATTATTCTGGCGTTTCGATGGAATTATGCGGCGGAACTCATGTTAGTAATACCGCAGAAATTGGGTTATTTAAGATTATTTCTGAAACCGGAATTGCATCAGGAATTCGACGAATTGAAGCCGTAGCCGGACAGTCGGTATTAGATTATTTGAAAGTTCGGGATGCGGTGGTTAAAGATTTAGGCGATCGCTTTAAAGCTAAACCTGAAGAATTACCCGATCGCATTACTAATTTACAACAGGAGTTAAAAACCACTCAGAAACAATTAGAAGGAGTTAAAGCAGAATTAGCGATCGCAAAATCCGAACAATTATTAACATCTGCTGAAACCATCGGTGAGTTTAAATTAATTGTAGCAGAACTCAAGGATGCGGATGCAGAATCATTAAAAACCGCCGCCGAACGTCTCCAACAAAAGCTAGGAGAAAGTGCCGTTGTGTTAGGTTCAGCGACAACGGATGGTAAGGTTAATTTTGTTGCTGCGTTCAGTAAAGCTGTTAATAATAAAGGCTTACAAGCGGGTAAATTTATCGGCGGTATTGCCAAAATTTGTGGCGGTGGCGGTGGCGGTCGTCCGAATTTAGCGCAAGCAGGAGGACGAGATGCAACGAAGTTAAAAGAAGCATTGGAGAGTGCAAAAATGCAGTTAGTTGATGGGTTGAAATAAGCTAACTTATACCCCCTCCCCTCCCCGATCAGGAGAGGGGTTTTAACTTAAATTATTTTATATAGAATTATGAAAATAAAAGTCAAAAATCTTGGGGTTTTAAAACAAGCGGAATTCACGCTTGGCAATTTAACAATATTATGTGGCTGTAATAATACAGGCAAAACCTATGCCACTTATGCGCTATTTGGCTTTTTGTCTACATGGCAACAGATGTTTTCATTTGAAATTAGTAATGACAAAATTGATCAACTTCTCGCTGATGGTGTCATTCATCTTGATCTACAGGAATATGTTAAACAGTCTGAGCAGATTATTATTAAAGCTTGTCAACACTATACACAACAATTACCTAATATTTTTGCAACATCAAATGAACGCTTAAAAAAGACAGAGTTTCAAGTTAAAATTGATATTAATACTATTACATTAAAATCCAAATTTGAACTAACCATCGGTTCTACAAATACCGAAATTTTCTCGATGATAAAACGTGAAGATAGCACAGAATTAATTGTGACTTTATTATTAGCTCAAAAAGAAAACATAACAATTTATCATGATAGCCTAAAACGGATTATTGATGATGCCCTGAAAAACATTATTTTTCGTCCGATTTTCCCTCGCCCGTTCATCGCTAGTGCAGAGCGAACAGGTATTGCTATTTTTCGGAAAGACTTAAATTTTCAACGAGATATTGCTCTTGAAGAAATAAGTCAAGCCACTGATAATATGAATACTATCGAGCTTTTACTCAAAGATTATAAGGATTATCCCCTACCTATTAAGAAAAATGTATATTTTATTCAAAAACTTGAAACTTTGAACAAAAACAGTAGTTTTATTGTTGAGAATTACCCTGATATATTGATAGATTTTGCTAATATTATTGGGGGTGAGTATACCGTTAGCAGCAATGACGAGCTTTACTATGTACCCCAGGGTAAACGAATTAAACTCTCGATGGATGAAAGTTCTAGTGCTGTGCGTTCTTTATTAGATATTAGTTTTTACTTGAGACACGAAGCACAACAGGGTGATTTACTGATGATAGACGAACCCGAACTTAATTTACATCCCGAAAATCAACGCCGTATTGCTCGACTTTTGGCTCGATTAGTTAATCTTGGAATTAAGGTTTTTATCACAACTCACAGTGATTATATTCTTAAAGAATTGAATACCTTAATCATGCTTAACCATGATAAACCCCATCTCAAACGAATTGCTGAACAAGAAGGTTATCGACCCGAAGAACTAATTTATTATGATCAAATAAAAGTCTATATTGCAGAAGAAGCACTGATCAAACTAGATGGAAGTCAGAAAAAAACAAAATGTCAAACTTTAACACCCGCAGATATTAACCCAGAACTTGGGATTGATGCTCGAAGTTTCGATCCAACCATTGAAACGATGAACAGAATTCAAGAAGCAATTGTCTGGGGTGCAGAATAATGTCTGATATTGCTATTCTGAAAGAGATGATTAAAAAAACTGCTATAGTCCCATTAGAAGATCACTATAATAAAAAGAAAGTTATACTCAGAGAACCTCCACCTGGTAACTATTTTGTAACAATTCATGGAATGCCAAATGATGATGAAGTTATTATTATTAAGGCTGATTATTTTAACCCAAAAAATGAATTTTTTCAAGGAAATTATGGGGAATGTAAGCGTGCAGATTTTGTCATTATTAGTAATACTGGAAAACAAAAGTTCATTGTCTGTATTGAGATGAAAGCAGGAAAAGGAGGATTGGAAAAAGAAATTATCGATCAGCTTCAAGGAGCGCAGTGTGTTGTTGCTTATTGTCGGGAAATAGGTCAGTTATTTTGGAAGAATCCAGATTTCCTCAAAAATTATCAATATCGTTTTATTAGTATTAAGAATATTAGTATTTCTAAGAAACCATCACGGACTAAACCAGTTATTCATGATCGTCCAGATCGAATGCTTAAAATTAGTTCTCCGAAACATCTTGAATTCAATCACTTGATCTAAAAAAATATATAAAGAAATACCGTTAATAATTACCGTTTTTATTAAATTTGATTAACAGTTTTTTTGACATTTTTTTATCAAATAAGTGATAGCAATCATTAATTAAATATTTTTCAGGATTAGTAAAACTTTGATCAATACTTTGATAAAACTTGGAACGATCTGCCTTGCTAGGCTGTAATCTGTGTTTTTCTAAACCATCTTTATAAGGATTAATTAGAATAGTATTATTAATTTTATCTGCTATTTTATGGAGTTCATTCAGTCTAGCATGATCTCGAACAACAGCTAATAAAATCAAAAGAGTTGTTAGCCTTTGTTGTCCATTAATTAATAAATATTAACACACCCTTCAGGTACAGAAACCGTCTGCATTGTAACAATTTAACCCATAAAATGAGGTCGCATGGGCTCCTGTTCTGTTAAATCTATCAAATCATCCCATAAATTTTCCTATTGTTGACGTTCCCAGCTATAGGGACGCTGAAATAGGGGAACGAGATATTGTTGGGTTCCTTCTAAAATTTTTTGTAGTTTAGTTTCCGAGACTTTCATATTTTTAGGGAAATTTCAACTAAAATTATTTAAGGCTTGATGTTAAGGGTTAAAAACTAAGGCCATTTTTCTAACCCTCTCTCGTTGGTTAGATTAATACAATAACATCTAACTTTTTTCCCATTATAATCTTATTCCTATGGCAATTTTACATGGAAGTTGGTGCATTACGCCGAGTCGGTCTTTCTTTTTGTGGGGGGAAACTTGGCGACGAGTTACGTCTGAGTCCCTGTCTAACCAACCTATTCTTCCTTATCCCTTCGCCTTAACCGAAACCGAACTTTCGACTCAACCGACTTTACAAAATCTCGGTTTATCTGATATTTTATCTGATCTCTTATCCCAGAAAATTATAGCCTTACCAACGGATATTTCTGAAAAACTGGGAGATCTCACCCCAATTTATTCTACCACAACAGATATTTCTAAATCCTATCTCTATCCTTGGCAAATTACCGGAATTTCTCTGAATCCTAAACAAGCCTTTCAATTTTTGCAATCTCTACCGTTAGGAACCGTTATTAATTCTGAGTCTAACTTTGGGGAAGATTTACGGTTTTGGTCACATTTAACTCGCTGGAGTTTAGATTTATTAGCGCGAGCTAAATTCTTACCCGGATTAATTCAACAATCAGATCAAACCATGATTGCACAATGGCAACCCCTTCTCGATAGCGCCATTGACCAAGCTCGATTATTACGCTTTGCTAAACAAATGCCAACGGCTTGCCGCATGATTCAAGGGTTAAAAGAAGGGGAAGTTTTAGAGCTTAATTTACCTTTATCTCCCCAGAATATCATCATTGATTTTCTAGGAACAATGATCGATGCACAGGTGAGAATAATTGCTGAAGAAGTGGAACGCAAAGCCAGTGCTAATGTAACCTTACTTCCCCCAACACTAAAAGCTTGGTTACAAGGATTAAGCCAAGTAGAAAATACAATTCAGGCAGAATTAACCGAAATCGAATCCTTAGAAACAACCTTAAAAAATTGGACTTCCCCCCTACAATATTCTTTATCACAAACCCATTTATTTACAACCGCATTCCAGTTACATCCCCCTGAAGAAAAGTCTCAAGATTGGTATTTAGAATATTGTCTGCAAGCCATTGATGATCCTGAATTTATTATCAATACTAATATTATTTGGAGTCACCCCGTTGAATCTTTCCCCTATCGCGGGAGAACCATTAAACATCCCCAGGAAACTCTATTAAAAGGCTTAGGTTTAGCGTCTAAATTATATCCGGTCATCGAATCCAGTTTACAGCAAGCACGTCCCCAAGGTTGCCTTTTAAATCCTTTACAAGCTTATGAATTTCTAAAAAGTTATGCTTGGCGTTTTACTGATAGCGGGTTAGGAATCATTTTACCTCCAAGTTTAGCCAATCGAGACGGGTTGGCCAGTCGGTTAGGATTAAGTATTAAAGCAGAAACCCCTCAATTAAAAACCCATGAACGCTTAGGATTAAAAAGTTTATTAAACTTTAAATGGCAACTCTCAATTGGTGGACAAACCCTAACGAAAACAGAATTTGATCGCTTAGTAGCAAAACAAAGTCCATTAGTTGAAATTAATGGAGAATGGGTTGAATTACGACCGTCAGATATTAAAGCCGCAAAAGCATTTTTTAGCCAGCGTAAAGAGGAAATGACTCTTTCCTTAGAAGATGCGTTGCGACTGTCAACGGGAGATAGTCAAGTGATTGAGAAATTACCCGTTGTTAATTTTGAAGCGGGAGGAAAATTACAAGAATTATTAAATACTTTAACCAATAACAGAAGTTTAGAACCCATTCCCAACCCTAAACAGTTTAAAGGCGAGTTAAGACCTTATCAAGCTAGAGGTGCAGGGTGGTTATCCTTCCTAGAACAATGGGGGTTAGGAGCGTGTTTAGCAGATGATATGGGCTTGGGTAAAACCATCGAATTTATTGCTTTTTTACTGTATCTTCAAGAACAAAATAGTTTAGAAAACCCCGTATTATTGGTTTGTCCTACATCGGTTTTGGGAAATTGGGAACGGGAAGTTAAGCGATTTAGTCCGACGTTAAAGGTGATGGTTCATCATGGGGATAAACGGTCTAAAGGTAAGAATTTTGCTAAAGCAATTCAAGGTAAAAATTTAGTGATTACCAGTTATCCGTTAACCTTTCGAGATGAAAAGGAATTCCAGGGAGTGACTTGGCAAGGTTTGGTTTTAGATGAAGCACAAAATATTAAAAATCCCGATGCAAAACAATCTAAAACTGTTAGAAATATTAACGCATCGTTTAAAATTGCGTTAACAGGAACTCCGGTGGAAAATCGCTTATCTGAATTATGGTCAATTATGGATTTTTTGAATCCAGGGTATTTAGGAAAACGAGCTTTTTTTCAACGAAGGTTTGCTATTCCGATTGAAAAATATGGGGATACAGACTCGTTAAAAATTTTGCGATCGCTAGTTCAACCGTTTATTTTACGTCGTCTGAAAACTGATAAAGATATTATTCAAGATTTACCCGAAAAACAGGAAAATGCAGTCTTTTGTCCGTTAACCACTGAACAAGCAACCCTGTATCAAAAAATTGTAGATGACTCTTTAGATAAAATTGATGAAGCGACAGGAATTCAACGTCACGGGATGATTTTAGCATTATTAGTCAAGCTGAAACAGGTTTGTAATCATCCCGTATTATTAGAAGGTAAAGTTAAAAATTCAAAAAAATCCGACAAAACCGAATTAATTAAAATCCAATATTCAGGAAAATTACAACGGTTAACGGAAATGTTAGATGAGCTTTTAGCAGAAGGCGATCGCGCTTTAATTTTTACCCAATTTGCTGAATGGGGGAAATTATTACAACCGTATTTAGAAGATTATTTTAAGCGCGAAATCCTATTTTTATATGGAAGTACCCGCAAAAATCAACGGGAAGAAATGATTGATCGCTTTCAAAATGATCCGCAAGCTCCACCAATTATGATATTATCGTTAAAAGCAGGAGGAGTGGGTTTAAATTTAACCCGTGCTAATCATGTTTTTCATTTTGATCGCTGGTGGAACCCGGCGGTAGAAAATCAAGCTACAGACCGAGTTTTTAGAATTGGTCAAACTCGGAATGTCCAGGTGCATAAATTTGTTTGTACCGGAACTTTAGAAGAAAAAATTAATGATTTAATCGAAAGTAAAAAAGCCTTAGCTGAACAGGTTGTTAGTGCTGGAGAAGATTGGTTAACAGATTTAGATACGGATCAACTGAGAAATCTATTAATATTAGATCGGAATTCGATTATTGAGGAGGAAGAGTAATAATTAAACTTGTTAATTTTTGTCATTCAAAGGAGTTATTTATGGTAGATTATACCCCGGAATCAAACAAGGAATGGTGGTCACAACAATGGTTGGATTTATTAGATAAATATCGCTTTAAAAAACGGTTAGAACGAGCTCGAAATTATGCGAGACAGGGAAATGTTTTAAATATTGAATTTAAAGACCAAAAAGTGTTAGCTCAAGTTCAAGGAACCCAACCAGAACCCTACAATGTTTCCTTGTGGTTAGATCAATTTAGTGATGAAGAATGGAATTATATTATTGAAACTTTATCACAACGGGCAATTTTTAGCGCCAAATTATTAGCCGGAGAAATGCCACAGGATATTGAGGATGTATTTGCTGCCAATGGGTTAAGGTTGTTTCCCTTTTCCTTGGATAATGTTCACTCCCACTGTAGTTGTCCTGATCAAGCTAACCCCTGTAAACATATTGGTGCAGTTTATTATATGTTAGGCGATCGCTTTAGTGAAGATCCGTTTGTTTTATTTCAACTTCGAGGCAGAACCCAAGAACAAATTATTACAACGTTACGCCAACTGCGGGGTCAAAATCAAGAGGATATTAATGTTTCCAACTTAGAAACAAAAACGGTAAAATCTAACCCTTATTCTCCTCAACTGAATCAATTTTGGAATTACACGGAACAACTCGATCCCGCTTTAGTTGTCATTACACCGCCTCCTAGTTCTGAAACTGTACTGGATGTTTTAGGTGCAATTCCCTTAGCATCCATCGCCATAACCTCTGCCACTCGTTCTGCTTCCTCTGCGACTGATATTGTCATGCAATATTTAGAAACGATCTATAAAAATGTCAGTCAACAAGCGGTTTTAGTGGCATTAAATCGAGAAGAAACCCAAGAATAACTAAGTATTAACGGTTTGCTGTAGGTTTCTAAAAGTAAAACTACGGAGATTTAATTCAGTATATTTACGGTTAAAACTTTAGTTTCACAAAGATTGATTTTAAGCCATGATTGAGATTGAATAAAAATTCTTTGAGGAAGATTTAAAAAACCCTGGATTTTTTGTGAATATTGTGTAAAAGTTTGATCAAATCTCCCGTTTAAGTTGTGAATTCAAGATAGTAATCTTATCTTGAATCTAAAGAGCAAAAGGATCAGCATTTTTCTTTAGATTTCTCAGTATCTCACAAGGTCTGTAGAGAACCATTAAACGGGAGAGAGACGCAATCCTTTTCCACGATTTACATACCAGGGTTACTATGAATATCAAACTGCTTGCGACATTCATCTCCACTCTTACGGTCACAGGGCTGCTTTCCACCTCTGCTCAAGCCTTCACCTTCAAAACCAACTACAGCACAACTGATACAAAAACTTGGAAGAAAGATATTTATCTAAATTCTGTTGAATTTGGAGGACAGACTCACACCGATTTCTCCCTGGTTAATCGAGTGAATCTTCTCCAAAACGATACATGGACAGGGGGAAATACAGGTGCCGCCAGTGCAGATCGAGGAGATTTAGCAACCGTAGGAATCAAAGAAGAAAAACTTTCTAATGAAGGTGCTGCCACGGCTCTAGGCAATCGCTACCTTAGCAGTATTATTGATACAGAAGACACAGGTAAATTTACAATGGATCTGTTCTTCAATAAACCCGTAGACAATATCCTAGTCTGGGAACGGGGACAAAACAGTAATTTACAAATTCAAGCTTTAGATGCGAAAGGAAAAGCAATTAGTAATTGGTTAACCCTGGGAACTTCCACCGTATCGACAAAATCGGGATGGACGAATGCAGGATATCGATTAGATACCACTGAAATTACAGGCTCTCAAGCGGTTTCTTCTAAAGGCGTGAGCTTATTAGATTTAGGACTGAATACACCGTTTATTAGTGGACTACGAGTCAGAAGTTTCAGTAACTATGCTGGCCCTGATTTTAAAATTATGGGCACCGTTGCTACTTCTATTCCTGAACCTGCAACCGTTTTTGGCTTAGGCGTGGTTGGTGCTGCGTTAATTCTGTCTCGCCGTCAAAAAGCAAATTAACCCAAGTATGATGGGTGAGGCTTCAGTGAAGTCAGCAAGCACTCAATCCCAGAAGCTATCAATTGTGTCCTTCTTCCGGTCAGGAAACTAGCTTTTGGGGTTGAACATTAATTTAAGATGATACCTCATTAAATTCGCAGTAACAAATCACGACCATGAGTATCAGTACCACAGGTACTGAGTAAACCATAATCATCTGCCAACTGTTTGACTTGGTTAGTCATTTTAGGCGTGGGAGACCAAGGTTTCGTATGACGATAGGCATAATACACCTCAACTCCATTGATTCCTAAACGAGCCGCTTCAGCAATTAAGTCGGGTGCTGGACGACGATAACGCCCCGGATGGGCTAAAACCGCTAACCCGCCCGCTTCTTGAATCGCCGCAATCACTTTTTCAGCCGGATAAGCATCGGTGCCTGATGTGGTGTGACCTTGTAGATAGGGTTGTAGACAAACTGCATCAGGATCAAAGGCATAACCCAAAATATGAACATCAACATTCAATAACTGGGCATTAATTTCAATTCCTGTCCATAACTGAGGGGCTGTATCCGCTTGTTCTGGATGGTTTTGTTTCCAGTGGTCTAACCACCGTTGCGCGTCCTTGTACCCTTGGGTGGTATGGTGATCCGTAATACTGAGTCCCTTTAACCCAATGTCAATCGCCTGCTGCATAACTTCCTCCGGTTCCAGTTGTCCATCGGAACGTCGGCTATGGAGATGAAAGTTATAAGACGTTGGACAACTTCTCGCATTCAGGGTTTGAAACACCTGTTGTAAACCTAACCGATCTTGGGCAGGAGGTATCAATAATGAAGATTCCACAAACCCTGACTGGATGTGGAACCACGTCGATAACGACTCAGAAGTTGAAGTTAGATTAACACTCATACCGTCTTAATCTTAATAAACTGTTACCATCATCTACTCTATCGAATTTACTCAGGAGTTGTCACAAGACAGCATTAAGATTCACAGATTTTTAATACAAAAATCTTATATAAGGATATTGGCGGTTGACGGTTGATCCTTCACAGACAACAGACAACCGCTCTCTACTTCCCGAATTCCAACCTTTAATGACGCGCTAACCCTTCTTGACGAGCCATGTGGGCAACGGCCCCAGCAACGGAGGGGGCAACCCGTTTGTCAAACACCGATGGGACAATATGTTCCCGATCTAAATCACTGGGAGAAACTAAAGATGCGATCGCCATTGCCGCTTCTAAATACATAGAAATCGTTAAACTTTTCGCCCCGCAATCTAAAGCACCCCGGAAAATCCCCGGAAAAGCTAAAACATTATTAATTTGATTGGGATAATCACTCCGTCCCGTTGCCATCACCGCCACATCACCCGTAATTAATTCCGGTTGAATTTCAGGAATGGGGTTCGCCATCGCAAACACAATCGGATCTTTGGCCATAGAACGCACCATTTCGGGTTTGACGACTCCGGGGGCACTGACTCCCATGAACACATCAGCATCCTTCATCGCATCCGCTAAGGTGCCTGATAAATCAACCGCAAATTCCCGTTTTTGAGCATTAATATCACTGCGATTATGGGAAATAATCCCTTTAGAATCACACAGGGTAATATAACGAACACCCGCTTTTTTAAATAAACGTGCCATAGCGATTCCCGCAGCACCCGCCCCGTTTAACACTAGATGAATTTCATCTATTGATTTTTTAACTAATTTCAAGGCATTAATTAAAGCTGCTAAACTGACAATTGCCGTTCCATGTTGATCATCATGAAAAATTGGAATATCTAAAGAATCGCGCAATTTTGCTTCAATTTCAAAGCAGCGAGGGGCGGCAATATCTTCTAAATTGATTCCACCAAAGACCGGAGAAATATATCTAACAGTTTCGATAATTTTATCTGTATCTTGAGTATCTAAACAAATAGGAAAGGCATCAATATCAGCAAATTCTTTAAATAACATGGCTTTCCCTTCCATGACGGGTAAAGCTCCGGCTGGCCCCAAATTGCCTAATCCTAAAACGGCGCTACCATCGGTGATAATAGCAACGGTATTTTGTTTAATTGTGAGGCTGTAAACTTTTGCAGGATCTTCTGCGATCGCATTACAAATCCGACCGACTCCTGGGGTATAAGCCATAGCTAAATCGGCTTGAGATTTTAGAGGAATTTTAGATTGAATACTAATTTTTCCAGCCCGATGCAGATTAAAGGTGCGGTCATAAACCGCTAACACTTTTAAGTCCGGTAATGCTTTTACCGCTTGCACAATTTCTTCTGCGTGTTCACTACTGGAAGCATCCACACTAATTTCTCGAATAATTTTGTGTAAAGTTTGTTCAATTAAGTCAATTTGGCCTAAATTACCCCCCACTGAAGCGATCGCTTGGGCAACACTAGCCAACATTCCTGCCCGATTGGGCAATTCTAAACGAATTGTGACACTAAAACTCGGATTCGGTGTTAAGTTAACCATACTCAGTCCAATTATTCATGGTAGACCCCCCAATTGTAAAGGTGATCCGGTTCTTTGTCAGTTCTTTTAATCTTCTTTTTCCAGATTTCCAGACAATTCTCGACTGGGGGATCTCCACTAATACTGCTGGTTGAATTGTAAATAATAGGTCGGATTTGCCAAGGTAATATAGTGATCAACATATTTAGGAGTCGGAGTTTTTTGCAAGGCTTGCTGAACTTGCTTTTTCGGATCTTGAGAGTCTGATTTCCGGTTATCAACTGTAATTCCCAACAGCAATTAACGGATTTATAACTCCATAGGAATGATTCACCCTACAATTTCCAGTTAACAATCCGTTAATTTCCTTGATATTCCCAACAAGTTTCCTGCGGTTCTTTTTGGGAAATAGCAGGGAACTTGTTGCTCCTTAAACTCCTGTAAAGATGTTCCCAACATCTTCAGTCGTTCAAGCCATAATTCGATCTGATTTAACATAAAAAACAGCAACCGTTATGTTTTTTACGGATATTTTAATTTTGGGGGCCAGTCGCATTTGAGAAACAGGTTCTCGAATTAAAGTATAAACCTCTGTGAGAGCTTCACCAATTTCTTCACTCAAACATTGGATATGTAAGACTCCCCACCGCCGAAATACTCTACAATTCGCCAGAAGTTGAAGTTGATCTAACTCCTGTTGATTTTCCCGATAAAAATCCCAAATCAGTCGAGTTAACTGTGAAGGTTGTTTCATATCCTCACCTCTAGTATGGAGTTCTAGATCGCTTATCTCTTCCTTTCGGTAGAGGGCTTACCTTCTAGTATTCATGATCCCCTGTGCTTTCTCAATTCATCTCAGCAAGCTGAAATAAGACTTAATGGGAGTTAGTCTAATTTAATGTTACAGATTTGGGCTGCAAACTCATGATAACAACTGTTTTAACCCTTGATAGGATCATAGCTGTTCTGTGTAATCGATACATATATTTACACAATTTGATAGTTTGACATATTTTTTGGAAGTAGGAACGATTCAGTCTCCACAATACACAATTAAATCGATCTCAACATCTCCCAATCCCGCTAATCCCATGACCCCAACGGTAGTCCGACAAGGTAAACGTTCCGCTTCAAAATAAGAGGCATAAATGCGGTTGACCGTTTCATAGTATCGAAAATCCGTGACAAAAATTCGAGCCATGACAACCCGATTAAAACTTGTTTTTACAAAACTTAGCACTAATTTTAAGTTTTCCATCACTTGTTGGGTTTGCTGTTCAATGGTTCCCTTGATCACCTCTCCAGTTTGGGGATCTTCAGCCAGTTGTCCCGTCACAAATAAAAAATCTCCGGCTCTGACGGCGTGAGAATAAGGAGCAACCGGGGGTAAAAGTTGGTTGGGAAGGGTAATATACTCCAGCATAATTGAGCCAGCCCTAACTTCAATGGCAATGAACGGTAACATCATACCAGAGCATGATATGATCAAAGTTTTGCAGACTCACCCCACAAGCGGCGAAGGAGAAGCCAGATGGCTCAAATGTATTATGATGCAGATGCCAATTTAGATATTTTGGCAGGAAAAACAATTGCAATTATTGGTTATGGTTCTCAAGGTCATGCCCATGCCCTGAATTTAAAAGATAGTGGCATGAATGTAATTGTCGGATTATATCCCGGCAGTAAATCAGCTTTTAAAGCTAAAGATGCGGGTTTAACAGTGCATACCGTTGAAGATGCGGCTAAGGCGGCTGACTTTATTATGATTCTACTGCCGGATGAAGTTCAAAAAACCGTTTATAAAAATGAAATTGAACCCCATTTAACCGAAGGCAAAACTCTCGCCTTTGCTCATGGTTTTAATATTCACTTTGGTCAAGTAGTTCCTCCCTCTAATGTGGATGTGGTGATGGTTGCCCCCAAAGGCCCTGGACATTTAGTTCGCCGCACCTACGAACAAGGTCAAGGAGTTCCCGCGTTATTTGCCGTTTATCAAGATGCGTCTGGACAAGCACGGGATCGAGCGATGGCCTATGCCAAAGGTATTGGATCAACCCGAGGTGGGATTTTAGAAACCACATTTCGTGAAGAAACCGAAACCGACTTATTCGGTGAACAGGCGGTTTTATGCGGTGGTTTAAGTGCGTTAATTAAAGCTGGATTTGAAACTTTAGTAGATGCAGGTTATCAACCTGAATTAGCTTATTTTGAATGTTTACACGAAGTTAAATTAATCGTGGATTTAGTCGTGGAAGGCGGTTTAGCTAAAATGCGCGATAGCATTTCTAACACTGCGGAATATGGTGATTATACTCGCGGCCCTCGAATTATTACTGATGAAACTCGCGCCGAAATGCGGAAAATCCTCAGCGAAATTCAATCCGGTCAATTTGCTAGAGATTTTGTGTTAGAAAATCAAGCGGGTAAACCGGGTTTCACCGCCATGCGTCGTCAAGAAGCTGAACATCCCATCGAAAAAGTCGGCCAGAAGTTACGCCAGATGTTTAGTTGGATGAAGTAGGGTTAAAGCAGGGGGAGAAGGGGAGGCAGGGGGAGCAGGGGAGGCAGGGGAGGCAGGGGGAGAAATTTCTATTGCAAGAGTGCCTATTGCAATAGTGCCTATTGCCTATTCGTAATTTCCTGTTCCCTGTTCCCTTTCCCTTGCGCGTAGTGTTAAAAAAAATATCCCCACTTGCTATAGCAAAGCGGGGGCATTGATCGATTCATGGTAAATAGAGGGTTATCTAACAACAACAGAATTAACTCATGGTGGAACCACTGCGATCATAGTTGGTCGCGCTGTCTGTGGGTTTGCCTTGAATTGTTGTGCGATAATCTCCGGGTTCAATGCCAACTTCATCCGCCACTCGGTTGAGTAAAGATTGTTGACGGTTTTTGATCATTTGATGGTGGCGCATCATTAAAGAACGAGCTTGATCTTGAGTACCCATAATTTGATTCTCCTGTTTACTTAAAATTGAATGTTTTTTGTGTTTAAAATTACTCTGGTTGAGACTTAGCTCATCGTGGCATTACTGCGGTCATAATTAATTGAATTGGAATTAGGTTTTCCTTGAATCATCGTGCAATCACCGGGTTCTGCTCCCACTTCATCCGCAACCCGATTCAGCATGGATTGTTGACGGTTTTTAATCAATTTGTGGTGACGCATCATTAACGCACGAGCTTGATCTTGAGTATCCATAATCGGTTTCTCCTGTTATCTGTTTTGTAACTTAAGGTTTGTTGAAAAGAAATATTAAGAAAGATTAAAATTCTGAGTCAGACTAACTCATTGTGGCATTGCTGCGACCATAGCTGTTAACAGAATGGCTGTTGAGTTTGCCTTGAATGGTTGTGCAATCACCGGGTTCTGCACCGACTTCATCCGCCGCGCGATTCAGTAAAGATTGCTGACGATTTTTGATGGTGTGGTGATGACGCATCATTAAGGCGCGAGCTTGATCTTGAGTACCCATGAGTTTGTCCTCCTAAGTTAGTAGCCTAAAAACGAACAGGCTGTTTTTGTCTTCAATTTTTAATATACCAGAAGATTCTGTAGTCTATTTTACAAAACGCCCGAAGTTAACAAAAATTTACAATTTTCTTAGAATTCACAAATATAGCGATACGATGAGCGGGAACAGGGAACAGGGAACAGGGAACAGGGAACAGGGAACAGGAAAGAGTGAAAGGGTTTCAGGATTCAGAAAAGTCCTAACTGTAATGCGTAGCCCTATAGGCAAAAAAACCTCTACCGAGGGGAAGAGGAGTTGGGGAAGCAGGGGAAGCAGGGGAGATGTGACTCCTAGTTTTACATTAATGGTCGATAGACTCGGAAATCGATATTGGGGAAGATATTGTCGATAGCTTCGACTTTTTCTAGCCAACCGGAGTCAATTTTGCCAATTTTGATATCTTCGTAGATTTTGTTAAATCGCATCAGGTGAGAACGGGTACGACGGACGGCGTAGGGAGTCATGGTGCCTGAACTCATGATAAAAGCCCAGTCGGAAGATTGTGCTAACAGTAATTCTCGCGCTGCTTGATTCAAAGCTCTTAACTCTAGTTCACTGCGGGGCTCTCGACCTGCCATTTTAATCATTCGTTCGGCGGCTTTGTGAAGATGGGGATAAATCCAAGCGTTGGTATGATTCAACCAATATTCATGAAATCCTTTATATCCCCAACTGGACTGGGCGGGATGGCAAACTTGTTGAGTGGGATAAGCTTTGAGATAATCTGCTAAATGGGTCATGGCATAGACGCTTTGATCCTGCCAGGTTTTGCGGAATAATTGATCAAGGAACCAAGGCCCTTCATACCACCAATGTCCGAATAGTTCTGCATCGTAGGGAGAAACTATGATGGGGGGACGCTGCATAATGCCATGCAGATGCTCAACTTGGCGTTCCCGGTTAAAGACGAAGTTAGCTGCGTGTTCAGCCGTTTTCAATTTTGCCCAATAGGGATCATACAGTTCCTTATCGGCTAGTCCTAGACCTCGACCTGTAATTTTGTAATATTTAATTCCGGTATTTTTGCGCTGACCATTAGGCATAATATAGGGCTTAATATATTCATATTCTGCTTCCCAGCCTAAATCTTTATAAAATTCTCGATATTCTGGTGCCCCTGGATAACCGACTTCGGAAGACCAGACCTGTTGAGAAGATTCGTTATCCCGTGCAAATACGGCGACACCGGATTCTGTAAAAATGGGAGAATAGGTTCCGAAGCGGGGACGGGGACGGGCGTAGAGAATTCCGTGTCCATCGGTGAGAAAATAACGAATTCCGGCATCGGCTAACATTCGTTCTAAGCCATTATAGTAGGCACATTCGGGCAACCAAATTCCACGAGGACGACAGCCAAAGGTTTCTTCATAATGTTGACAAGCGACTTCTATTTGTCCCCAAACTGCCTGGGGATACATATTCATCAAGGGTAAATAGCCATGAGTCGCACCGCAGGTGATAATTTCTAAATTATTCGTATCTTGAAATTGTTTAAAAGCTGTAACTAAATCACCGTTATAGCGTTCCCAAAGTTGGCGCGCTTGCTGCCATTCTTCGGCATAATGTTCAGCAAGGTAACGAAGATGCCCATTTTTTTGATGACGCTCAATTTCTTGTTCTGTTAACTCTTGAAGTAAGCCGAGGTGTTGGTCATATCGCTCTTGGAGAAAGGGATCTCGCAACATTGACACCAGAGGCGGAGTTAAGCTCATGGTCATTTTGAAGTCAATCCCATCCCGCTTTAACCCTTCAAACATTTGGATTAAGGGGATATAGGTTTCAGTAATTGCTTCAAATAACCATTCTTCCTCTAATACATAGTCACTTTCAGGGTGTCGGACAAAGGGAAGATGGGCATGGAGAACCAGGGCGAGATAGCCAATAGCCATAGGGAGTTAACAGAAATACTAGATTATCGGAGCTAGATAGTTTTAAAATATTAAAATATTATAAAACCAACGGGTCAGATCTGAGTCAATTAAATTTTAATTAGCCATTTTAGAGGAATTTTTGTAACTCAGCGGCTTTTGGGGTAAAAATTGTTCTGTCTAAGGGGGTGATTTCCTTAGAGTATCTTGAATATAAGGGTTTTGGGAATGATCAGCAACAACAGCGCAGGCCCAATAAATGTCATCCTAGACCTTGATTAATTTTAATCCGGGCTTAACCTTAAAAGAAAATTAAAATTTTCAATAAAACGTGATTCATGATCCGATTGTTTGGCAATTAATATGTCTGTTTCTATTTTTTAGCTTCTTCCGTAAGAAGCCCCACGTCTGACCCGCAGGGCAGCGTGGGATGAATTGCGGTAGGGAGTCTGTGCAATTCATCAATTACTTATTATCATAAAAAAAAGGAGGTGATTTAAAGT
>JACCEC010859201.1_pt1 | contig 17883 bp, 16 predicted proteins | sample 7450121 | NCBI WGS metagenome assembly JACCEC01 (sample SAMN15323455, study PRJNA562643) | freshwater metagenome | isolation source: river surface water | place: USA:Blue River Watershed | collected 2017-08-18 | reverse complement strand
CTGTGTCGCTCACTTCAAAGGCGCACCTCACATGGGTGCTGTCTGAATTCATTTTTTTGACATAGAGCTTGACCCACCCTGCATCACTGAACTTGAGGGCATTGCCCAACAAGTTTTGAAGCACCTGCCCCAATCGAAGTGGGTCGCCCATGACAAGTTGCGGCACATCAGGTTCAATGACCAAATAAAGGTCAATTTTTTTCTGTTCGGCTTGAAATGCAAAACCCTTCAGCGCTTGTTGACAGGCCGTATGAAGGTCAAATGAAGTACGGTCCAAGGTCAGTCGGTTGGCACCGAGGCGAGTGAAATCCAAAATATCGTCAATGAGTCGGAGCAAACTTTTGGACGCCGTACGCGACATTTCCAAATAACCTTTTTGCTCGGTGCTCAAGGGCGTTCCGAGCGCCAATTCAGTCATGCCAACCATGCTGTTGATGGGGGTTCTAATTTCATGGCTCATCTGCGCCAAAAATGAAGACTTGGCTTGATTGGCAGCTTCTGCCGCATTCAAAGCAGCCGACATGGCCAATCGATCGTCTTCTCTGCGCAGCCAAATGCTTGCAATTTGTCGGGTCAGGAAAAAGGTGGCCACCAACATGAACAGTGACATGCCAATGATGCCCTTAGACGACAGCCACCATTCCAACTCAACCCGGCTTCGAGAAACTGCAACAGCCACTGTGACAGGCAGACTGGCAGAGGTTCTGAAGTGAACTTCTAACTTTTCTAGTTTTTGATGGATGTCGTATTGCTTCCCAAGGTAACGCCCATACTCTTGGTTGTTGGCCACGGCTTTAACAGCTGGCATTTGTGGGAAAAGCTGGTCATTGGGAAACCATCTCTCTGAACTGCTGGCCAAGATGCGCCCTGCAAAATCAAACACATACACCGCATCACATGTAGCGTTGACTGATTCTGCAAAGCCATTGATCAAGTCGCCAGGATTGATCAGTACCAACCATCGAACCACTTGACCGTCTGCCCTTTGCATGCGCAGTGAGAGTGGCAAAACGGCAATGTCTGTCAGGCCGACGATGCCTCGATTGAGATCAAATAAATTGCGCGCGGGCTGCCATCGCCCAGCCGCCAAGTCTTTGCCGACATCACGGTCCAGGCCCAGACTTTTCCAATCCAGCGTCTGATTGACCACGCCTTCTTCGGAGCTTGCCATGACCAAACCACTTTCTGAAACCATGGACATGGAGCGGATAAAGCTGGAGTTTTCAATGGCTGATTTGAGTTTTTCTTGAGTGGGTGACGTGGACTCTGACCATTGATTGGCCACCGTCATAAGCGAGGTGGTGGACTCTAATGTTCGGGTAACGTGGTTAAACAAAATGCGCGTTAGCAACTCGCCTCGCGCCTGCTCACGGTCCAATGTGGCCTGTCTGTCTAGCCACAAATAGGTAGACGTGATTAACACAATGAAAACCGCAACCGCCGCCCCAAAGCGATAAACACCTGACGCAGCAGGCGTGGCGGTTTGGGGTTGCAGATTTTTCAAGGGCTTCTCTTTGAAGTTGAAGAATTATTTCAAGACCACGATGGGCTCGAGGTTGTATTGTTTGGCGAATTGCAAGAGTCGTCCGTCTTTTTTAATTTGATTGAGAAATCCGTCCACGCGAGTCTGCAAACTGGTATCACCTTTGGCAAAAGCGTACGCGTATTCTGTGGTGGGCATAGAGCTGGGGGCAGGAATAATGGCAGCCCAATCGGTTAGATCAATCATTCGCAAACTATAGGGGTAGTCGGTCATAAAGGCATCTGCCCTGCCCGATAAAACCTCTTGTTCTCTGGCGCCAGGTGTTTGAACCTTAATTAAGCGTGCTTTTTTGAGCGACTTGGCCATGACACTCTCCATGAGCGTGCCTGCTGCCACAGCAATGACTCGACCGTTTTGATCGAGACTGTCCCAATTTTGTAAATCATCTTTGCTCTTGAGCTTGACGGCAAACAAGCCACTCTTTAAGTAGGCTTGAGAAAACTGCAATCTGGCCAACCGGTCTGGGGTGATACCTATGGCATGCGTTGCAATGTCGCAGCGATCTTGCTCCAAGGCTTCAAACAATTGGGCAAAGTTGCTGTCGACATAACGCAGCCGAACACCCAATTCTTTGGCCAACTCTTGGGTAATGGCAATGTCGATGCCGCTGAGTTCGCGAGTTTTGGGATTGCGATAGGTGATGCTGTAGTACTCGGGCCAAATACACGCCCGCAACTCTTTGTTGCTCAAAACGCGCTCCAAACGCGTTGGCTCTGCCATTGCCAATCCGGCTGCGCAAAGCATGCCAAGCCCTATCAACAGGGCCTGGAGTTTGTCATGGACAAGGTGTTTGAACAGCTTGAAGGGGCGCAATTTGGAGATCTGTCTCATGTAGAAGTATTCAATAGTTTTTGTATCAACTTTAAATTAAAAACCAAAAAATACCAATTGAGCCAATTATTCATTCTTTTGGATTAATTTGTGTGCTTACATTTTCATGCGACAATGCACACGTTGCCGCCTCCAGTTGCCGCAACATCAGCACTCCTGCTGGGGTTTGACCCAGGCGCCCGCCTGTGGTTTCCATGCCCACCTGTGAATCCCATCGGTCTTTGACTGGCGGCTGTTACCCAACAGCCTGACAAACCGATGCCATGCGCCTTTTATGGCGCGCCATCATGACATTTGAAGAATTGAATTTGGCTCCGGCCATTCTGCAAGCCGTGCAAGAGCAAGGCTATGACACACCCACGCCCATCCAGGCCCAAGCGATTCCGATTGTCTTGGCAGGGCACGATCTGTTGGCAGGCGCCCAAACCGGCACTGGCAAAACCGCAGCCTTTACCTTGCCCATCCTGCACAAACTGAGCTTGACAGAGGCCGGTCGCAACAAATTTGGCGGCAAAGCCATCCGTGCTTTGGTCCTCACCCCCACCCGCGAATTGGCGGCCCAAGTTGAAGAGTCTGTCAAAGATTACGGCAAATACCTCAGCCTGCAATCCACCGTGGTGTTTGGCGGTGTGGGCATGAAACCCCAAGTTGATCGCGTCAAGCGCGGTGTAGACGTGTTGGTGGCCACCCCTGGCCGCTTGCTCGATCTGCAAGGTCAAGGCCTGCTGGATTTGTCCAGCATTGAAATTTTGGTCTTGGACGAAGCCGACCGCATGCTCGACATGGGCTTTATCCATGATGTGAAAAAAGTCTTGGCCTTGGTGCCCAACGACAAGCAAAGCTTGCTCTTCTCAGCCACCTTCAGCGATGAAATTCGTGACTTGGCTGCGACGCTCTTGAAGAACCCACAAAGTATTCAAGTCACACCTAGCAACACCACGGTGCAACGTATCTCTCAAGTGATCCACCCTGTGGGCCGCGGCAAGAAAAAAGAAGTGCTGGTGCACATCATCAATCAATACAACTGGAGCCAAGTACTGGTGTTTACGCGCACCAAATTTGGCGCCAACAACGTGGCCGATTACCTGACCAAGAACGGCATCAAGGCCATGGCCTTGCACGGCAACAAAAGTCAAACAGCGCGCACCCAAGCCTTGGCCGGCTTCAAGAGCGGCGACATTCGTGCCTTGGTGGCCACCGACATTGCGGCGCGCGGCATTGACATTGAAGACTTGCCACACGTGGTCAATTACGAAATTCCCAATGTGTCAGAAGACTACGTGCACCGCATTGGCCGCACGGGCCGTGCCGGCGCCAGTGGCGAAGCCGTCAGCTTGGTGTGCTTGGACGAAGAAGGTTTCATGATGGAAATCGAACGCTTCACCAAGCAAGAAATTCCTGTCCAAATTTTGGAAGGCTTTGGCCCAGAGCCAGGCGAAAAGGCCGAGCCTATTGCCATGGGTCGTCAAACTTTGTGGGGTGGCGCAGGTCGTCCCCCTAGCCGCGATGTCATGCAGGCTGCTGCCAAAGCAGCACGCTCTGACATGATGCAGCGCATTCGTGAATCGAAAGGCCCAGCAGGCGAAGGCGGCGGCCGAGGCGGTCGCTCAGGAGGTAGCCAGGGTGGCGGACAAGCACGTCCTGAAGGCGGTGCGGGTCGTTCACGCAATGGCCCACCTCCTTCACGTCGCGGAGGTCCTGCACCAGGCCCACGGGGTGATCGTCAAGATCGTCCCGAAAGAAGTTTTGACGGTGCGCCATCCGATCGATTCAACGATCGCAATGACCGCAACAACGACAGACGCAACGACCGTGGCCCACGGGGCGACGAATTGCCACGTCACATTGATCCCCTCATGACCAACCAATTTGCACGTCAAGGTGCACCTCGCCGCAACAGCGGTGGTGGTGGCGGTCAACCCGATCCCACACGCACCAGTATCGACAGCTTGGCTGGCGGTGGTCGCGGGGGTCCTCGCCGTCATGGCGGTGGTGGTGGTGGATTTGGCGGCGGTGGTGGTGGTGGCCGAGGTGGTCGCTCTGGCGGTGGCGGCGGTGGCTACGGTGGCGGCAATGGCGGTGGCCGTTCGTTCGGTCGCTGATTAGCAGCGCATCCTAACCAGATCAGCAATTAGCACGTCGATGATCGGCAATGGCCCGATCATCGAAATTCATATCGGGACTGCGAAGCGCTCGGTGCTTGGTCACCCGGCCCCGCATTCTGGTCCGCCACATTTTGAAAGAACTTGCCGTCAGTTCGGCGCGCATGATTTTGATCACGCCGGCCTCGTTCACGCCCGTTCTTTCAAAGATGGTCTCAAAGGTGGTTCGGTCTTCCCAAGCCATTTGAATGACTGCAGAGATATCTCCAGGGCTCAGACTAACAGCAGATTCATTCGATTTGGGCATGCTTTTTTAGACTCGGTGTTCAATGTCGGGAGGACTAAGGACATTATCAAGTCGACCTGCGAAGGCATGCTGCTTACAGTCAAAATATCCCTATGAAGACCTCTTTCAAGGGCAACAAACAAAGCCTTCCAACCAAGCCCTGCACAGTGTGCGGGCGCGACATGACCTGGCGCAAAGCTTGGGCCAAGAATTGGGATCAGGTTTTGTATTGCTCAGAGGCTTGCAGAAAAAACAAATCAAGCAGTTCAAAAACTGCCAAGCCCAATGACTAAACCTTTGCGCCACTTGTGCTTAATCTTGGGCGATCAACTCAATTTGGATTCGTCTGCGTTGGCAGACTTTGATCCTCAGCAAGACGCTGTCTGGATGGCGGAAGTCATAGAAGAGTCAACGCACATTCCATCTTCAAAGCAGCGCACCACTTTGTTCCTCAGTGCCATGCGTCACTTTGCGCAATCGCTTCAAGCCAAGAAATGGTCTGTCCATTACACACGTTTAGAAGACCCAGACAACACAGGCACTTTAGCCAAAGAGCTTGACAAAGCCATTGCTGAAAACAAGCCCCAAAAACTGGTGATGACCGCACCAGGTGAATGGCGAGTGCTACAAAGCTTGCGCGCTGTCGCTAAACAACACGGCGTGACCTTGGAGGTTCGAGACGATACTCACTTCTTCAGTACCGTTCGAGAATTTGCCGAGCATGCCAAAGGCCGAAAACAGCTGCGCCAAGAATTTTTCTACCGCGAGTTGCGTCAAAAAACTGGCATCTTGATGGAGGGCAAAAAGCCCATTGGTGGCCAATGGAACTTTGACGAAGACAATCGCGGCAGCTTCGGCAAGGCAGGCCCAGGTCAACTGCCTCAGCCCACGCGTTTTGAGCCCGATGCCATGACGAAAGAAGTGATGGCGGTGGTCAACGATCGGCTGTCTAAGCATCCCGGCTCATTGAACAGCTTTGGTTGGCCCGTGACGCGCGCACAAGCACTTGAAGCGCTCGACAGTTTTATACAGCACCGATTGCCCTCATTTGGCTTGTACCAAGATGCTATGTGGGAAGGTGAAGTTTGGCTCTACCACTCGCACATTGCCAGCGCTCTCAATTTGAAGCTACTCAATCCACGTGAAGTGGTCAGTGCCGCCGAGAAAGCCTATCAACAAGGCCATGTTCCTTTGCCGGCCGCCGAAGGCTTTATTCGCCAAATTTTGGGTTGGCGTGAATATGTCCGCGGTATTTACTGGACCCAAATGCCTGACTACTTAGAACGCAATGAGATGAAGGCATCGGCCCATCTTCCAGCGTTTTATTGGTCAGGGGACACCGAGATGGCTTGCCTGCGCGATGCCATCACCCAAACCCTGAACCATGGCTATGCCCATCACATTCAGCGCTTGATGGTGACGGGTTTGTTTGCATTGTTGTTGGGGGTACATCCCAAAGAAGTTCATGCGTGGTACTTGGGCGTTTATGTCGATGCCGTGGAGTGGGTCGAATTGCCCAACACATTGGGCATGAGCCAATTTGCCGATGGCGGCGTGATGGCCAGCAAACCTTATGTGGCCAGCGGCAAGTACATCGACCGCATGAGCAACCATTGCAAAGGCTGCCGCTTTGATCCTGCTGTGGCCACTGGCCAAAACGCGTGCCCATTCACCACCTTGTATTGGGACTATCTTCACAGGCATGTCGATGTACTGGCCAAAAATCCACGCATGCTGATGCAGTTGAAAAACCTCAATCGCTTGTCACCTGAAGCACGCGAAGAAATTGCCACACAAGCCAACTTGATTAAAAATTCTCATTAAAGGGAAGACATGACACACTTTTACGAACCCCGCCTAGGCCATCCATTCAAACACGACCCATTCAACTCAATCGTTGGCCCACGCCCCATTGGTTGGATTTCGTCACAAAGTTCAGACGGTATTTTGAACTTAGCGCCCTATAGCTTTTTCAATGCCTTTAACTATGTGCCGCCCATCATTGGCTTTTCTAGCATTGGCAGAAAAGATTCACTGAACAACATTGAAGCTACGGGCCAGTTTGTATGGAACTTGGTCACTCAGCCACAACTTGAGGCCATGAATGAAACCTGCAGAGCAGTGGCACCTGAAGTGAATGAGTTTGAAATTGCAGGCCTTACTACAGCACCATCTCGATTGGTCAAAGTGCCCAGAGTGGCCCAAAGCCCTGTGAGCTTCGAGTGCCGTTGCACTCAAATCATTCAACTCAACAATTTGCAAGGCGATTCGATTGAAACATGGATGGTTTTTGGAGAAGTCATTGGCATTCACATTGAGGAACGCCTCATCAACGCCGGCATTTATGACACAGCCAATGCGCAGCATGTGGTTCGCGGTGGCGGACCTGCCGATTACTTCAGCATTGGGCCTGAGCAGTTGATTAAGATTTACAGACCACAATAACCGCCTCAAACGCCACGACGTCTGTCTAAGCTCAAGGAGCCGGCTCCGCTAACAAAGAGTGACAAGAATCCACCCGCCATGGCCAAATTTTTCATGAACATGATTGTTTGCGTCTGATCGGCAAAGTTATTGTGAAAAATAGCACCACTGACGGCGCAAAATCCTGCAAGCGCTAATGCGACCCAACGAGTCTGGTAGCCCAGCAAGATTGCCAGTCCGCCACCCACTTCAACCAAAATAACCAGTGGCAACAGCGGCCCGGGCACGCCTGTCATTTGCATGTACGCCTGAGTTCCCTCAAAGTTACTCAATTTACCAGCGCCTGCTGCAATGAAAATCAGTGCCATCAAAATACGACTGATGAGCAAAATCCAAGGATTCATTTTTTCCATTTTGATTCCAATTCAAATATGGATCGATTTTAAATCCACATGATGCAAACGATTTGCGTTTTCAGTCTTTCAGAAACAAAGTCCTCAACGGCTGATCTCCCACCTGACGACTCCAGTGACCATGCACTGCGGGGTCAAATGTCGCACCCTCTGGCAAGGTGTCTGCAGAATAAAAATGTTCTCCCGCAGAAAACACGCGCGAGCTGCCATCTTGCAAACCAATTTCCATTTGACCTGACAAGATAAACACCCACTGAGGTTTGCCAGTCACATGAAATTGGCTTCTGAAACCAACGGGGCTATAGCGCAGTTGATAACCTTCTGCTGAAAAAATTTCTGTCAGCTGGCTTTGAGGATTTCCCTCTGCCATCACAATGGTTTCTTCTTTGAATTTGGCTTTGCCATCGGTGTCGGTAAACAACACCACTTTGGTAAATTCAGTCATATTTATTTGCTCAATGATTTTAAAAATTCAGGGTGCTTTGATGAACTTGGCTGGCCCCGCCAGCGTCGGCAGTTTGCGACGTGAGCTGAGCACATGTTCCATGTCTTGATGCGCACCTTCAATCAAAACACGAATGGCTTTTTCGGCCTTGTCAGGGTTCTTAGCCACCACCGCATCCAATACGGCCTTGTGCAAAGGCAAGGAGGCCTTAGGTGCGTCTTTGCGTGTGGTTGAAATTTCAAAACTGGTTCGAAGCAATGCCCCCAAGGCCTTGCTCATATGGACCATCATGCGATTGTGAGACGCGACCAACATGCCCGTATGAAAGTGCATGTCGTGCGTCACATAGTCACCGCCCTCCTCGATGGCTTTTTTCATCCCCAGGTAAGCGGTCGTCAAGGTTTGAATATCTGCCTCTGTAGCGCGAACAGCCGCCAATCGAACGGCCGCAGGTTCCACCACTTGGCGCAAGGCCTGCAGGTCTCTTAAAAATTCGGGTGTCAGTCCGGCTTTGGCTTGCCAAGCAATCACGTCGGGATCAAACCAATTCCATTGCTCTTCAGGCAACACACGCGTACCCACTTTAGGCCCCGTAAAAATAAGTCCCTTAGCGACCAATGATTTAACAGACTCCCGAATGACTGTGCGGCTTACACCCAACTGCTCACACAAGATGGGTTCAGGCGGCAAACTGGCCCCCACAGGATATTGCCCTGCAATGATGGCAGCTCCCAAAAAATCTACGGTATTGCCGTGAACGTTTTTGATCATGCAATCAATGTGTAGCTGTGTGTATCAAATCACTTCATTCAGGCACTCAGCCACTCAAGCACGGCACTCGGGCACGGGCGTCAGAACTGGCTGGCCGCCTGTGAATGCATCCAAATTGGCCAAGGCAAGCGCAGACATTGCTTTGCGTGTTTCAACTGTACCGCTGGCAATGTGCGGGGTAAGCACCACGTTGTCTAATTTGCGCAATTCGGCGGGCACATTGGGCTCGTCCACAAACACATCCAAGCCGGCACCGGCAATCATTTTCTTTTGCAGCGCTTCAATCAGTGCCGCTTGATCGACCACAGAGCCCCTGGCGACGTTGACCAAAAACCCTTGAGGACCGAGCGCTTTCAGAACTTCTGCATTGATGAGGTTTTTGGTCCCTGCGCCACCGGGTGTGATGATGACCAAGAAATCGACTTCGGCAGCCAAGGCTGTGGGCGTGGCCACGTAGCGATAGCTGACATCTGAACGAGGATTGCGTGAGGTGTATGAGATGTCCATGTCAAAGGCGGCTGCACGCTTGGCAATGGCTTGACCAATGCGCCCCATACCCACCATGCCCAACTTGGCTCCCGTTAATTTACGGGTGAGTTGAAACGGACCATCTAACCAATCGGCATTGCGCGTGAATTTGTCAGCGGCTGGAATTTTGCGCGCAACGGCCAATAACAAGCCAAGCGCCAAGTCAGCCACATCGTCGTTCAGCACATCGGGCGTGTGTGTGACCATGATGCCGCGTTTTTTGGCAGCAGCAACATCAATGCCGTCATATCCCACTCCGCAAATTGAAATCATTTGCAGCGCTGGAAACAGGGCCATATAGCCTGCATCAATTTTGGCCTCTCCCCCACCCACCAAGGCTTTGACACGGCCCAGCACTTGGGGGTCACGGATGTGTTCACGCTCATGAACGACGTATTTCTCTTGCAAACCTGTCATCAGAAAAGGAGGGATGCGTGATGTAACAACAACTTCTGCTCGGGGCAAGGTCATGATGAAGGACTCCAATTAAAGAAATACAAATACCAAGGTGTGGGGATTGAGGGTTTGCACGAGTATGCAAAACAAGCCAAAAAATCTCAATTGCCTTATCATCATACGATAGTATTTTCGCTTCTGTTCATTCAACACCTTTTTCTAAAGAAATCCTCATGACACAAAGTCCTAAGAAAAAACCTGAAGACCTTCGCAGCCAACAATGGTTTGGCCGCCAAGACCGTGACGGCTTTGCCTACCGCAGTTGGGTCAAAGGAAAAGGCGTGCCGCATGACCAGTTCGATGGCCGTCCCGTCATCGGCATTTGCAACACCTTCAGCGAACTCACTCCCTGCAACTCGCACTTTCGCACCCTGGCCGAACAAGTGAAGATTGGCGTTTACGAGGCTGGTGGTTTTCCGCTTGAGTTTCCTGTCATGTCCTTGGGCGAAACATTGTTGCGCCCTACCGCCATGCTGTATCGCAACTTGGCCTCCATGGACGTTGAAGAAAGCATTCGCGGCAATCCAATCGATGGTGTCGTGCTGTTAATGGGCTGCGACAAAACCACCCCTTCTTTATTGATGGGTGCTTCCAGTGTTGACTTGCCCACCATCGGTGTTTCGGGTGGTCCTATGCTGAATGGCAAATGGCGCGGTCAAGAATTGGGCTCGGGCACAGGCCTTTGGAGCATGAGCGAGCAAGTGCGCGCAGGCACACTCAAATTACAAGATTTCTTTGAAGCCGAAAGCTGCATGCACCGAAGCCACGGCCACTGCATGACCATGGGCACCGCCAGCACCATGGCCAGCATGGTAGAAGCCTTGGGCATTGGCTTGCCAGGCAACGCCGCCTACCCCGCAGTCGATGGCCGCCGGAATGTTTTGGCCCGCGAAGCAGGCCGGCGCATTGTGGACATGGTTCACCAAGATGTGAAGATTTCTCAAATTCTCACGCGCGAAGCTTTTGAAAATGCAATCTGCACCTTGGCAGCCATTGGCGGCTCTACCAACGCGGTCATTCACTTGGTGGCCATTGCACGTCGCCTCCACATCAACCTGACCATTGACGATTTCGAAAGATTGGGCAGCAACATGCCCAACATTTTGAACTTGCAACCCTCTGGCGACCACCTGATGGAAGACTTCTGTTACGCCGGTGGCTTGCCCGCTGTCATGAAAGAGATTCAGCAGTTCTTGCACAAAGACATCTTGACCGTGAGCGGCAAGTCGGTGGCAGAGAATGTGGCCCATGCAGAAAACTACGATCCCCGCGTCATTAAAACCGTGGCAGCCCCATTCAAAGAAAAGGCTGGCATTGCCATCTTGCGTGGCAATTTGGCACCCCGTGGCGCTGTGATCAAACCCAGCGCAGCCACTCCCGCCTTGTTGGTACACACTGGACGCGCCGTGGTGTTTGAAGACAGCGATGACTTCCACAAACGCATTGACGATGAATCCTTGGATGTGGACGAAAACTGCATCTTGGTTTTGAAGAACTGCGGACCCAAGGGCTACCCTGGCATGGCAGAAGTTGGCAATATGCCATTGCCTCCCAAAGTTTTGCGCAAAGGCATTACCGACATGGTTCGCATCAGCGATGCGCGCATGAGCGGCACCGCTTATGGCACTGTGGTACTGCACACCACCCCTGAAGCCGCTGATGGCGGTCCTTTGGCTGTCGTTCAAAATGGCGACATGATTGAACTCAATGTCCCCGAGCGCAGAATGCAATTGCTGATCAGTGACGATGAATTGAAAGCGCGCTTGGCCAAGTGGGTTCGCCCCGAACCCCCTCTCAAGTCAGGCTACTGGAAGCTGTATGTTGATACTGTGTTGCAGGCCGATGAAGGTTGTGACCTCGACTTCTTGGTCGGCAAACGCGGCGCCTTTGTGCCCAAAGACAACCATTGATCTTCATTTTTAGAAAGCATTCATCATGAAATTACTTGTTACTGGTGGCGCAGGATTTTTAGGCGCAAGACTGGCCCGTGAAATTCTAAAAAAAGGTGAACTCAACGGCAAAAAAGTCACAGAGTTGCACATTGCCGATTTGTTTCCCGCACCTGCCGACTTGCTGGCCGATCCGCGCGTTAAAGGCCATGCAGGCCCCATGCTGGAACAAGGCCCATTGTTTGAAAGCGGCTTTGATGGCGTTTTCCATTTGGCTTCTGCTGTATCGGGCGAGTGCGAGCAAGACTTCGACTTAGGCATGCGGTCCAACTTAGACAGCACGCGTTTGCTGCTGGAAGGTTTACGCAAAGCTGGCAACGTACCGCGCATGGTGTTTGCCAGCTCGGTGGCGGTGTTTGGTCCCGACCCCAGCAACCCCATGCCCGACATCGTGACCGACAACACCCTGCCCTCACCGCAAACGTCTTACGGCACACACAAGCTCATGTTGGAGTATTTGTTGGCCGACTTCACACGCAAGGGGTACGTGGATGGTCGTGCTGCACGCTTGATGACGGTTACGGTGCGCCCCGGTAAGCCCAATGGCGCTGCCTCTTCCTTCTTCAGCGGCATCATTCGCGAACCCTTAGCGGGCATGGAATCGATTTGCCCTGTCGACGAAAACGTGTCGCACTCCGTTTCATCTCCCAACAACACCATCAAGTGCCTGATCACCATTTTTGAAGCAAGCCGCGAAGCCATGCAAGGCCGCTTAGCTCTGAATTTGCCAGGCCTCAATGTGACAGTCAAAGAAATGCTAAAAGCCCTAGAAGATGTTGCGGGCCCTGAAGTTCGCAAACACGTGAAGTTTGTGCGCAACGAACAGATTGCTGGCATTGTGGCCAACTGGGCCAAGGGCGGTTCTGCACAACGCGCTGCGGCCTTGGGCTTAACACCCGATGCCTCCTTCAAAGACATCGTTCAACAATACATTGACGATTGCAAATTGCCCTACTACCCATCCCATGCCTTGGATGGTTTGAAGAAGTAAGCATGCAACGCAAGCTGCTGGCTGTTGACTGGGGCACCTCCTCCCTAAGAGGTGCGCTCCTCAACAGCGAAGGCGTCGTTCTAGAAAAACGCGCCTTTCCCCAAGGCATTCTGCAAGTGGCCCACGGGCAGTTCCAACATGTTTTTGAGCAGCGTTTTGGCGATTGGATCAGCCCAGACACTTTGAGCCTGATCTCTGGCATGGCGGGCAGCCGACAAGGTTGGCGTGAAGCGCCCTACTGCCCTTGCCCCAGTGGTTTCCAAGACATTGCCCAACACCTGCAATGGATTGACAAAGATCGCATCGGTATTGTGCCGGGCTTGTCGACTTGGAATGACGACACACCTGATGTGATGCGCGGAGAAGAAATTCAAATCTTTGGTGCACTCAGCGCTCAGCAAATTCAAAGCGCACAGTTTGTTTTGCCCGGTACTCACAGCAAATGGGCGCAGGTTTTGAACGGCAAAATTGAGGCCTTCAAAACGTTCATGACTGGTGAGTTTTATGCCTTGCTGAGTCAGCATTCCATCTTGGCCAAAACCTGCTTGCCCGATGCACCGCTCAAAAAAGATGTGTTCTTAGACGGCGTGATGCAAAGTCAAAAACCAGGGGGTCTTTTGCACCATGCCTTCAGCGCAAGAAGCCTGGCGCTTTTTGAAAAACTCAATCCTGCGCAGTCCAGCAGCTACATCTCGGGTTTGCTAATTGGTGAAGAAATCAAGTCGGCAAAAACCAATACAAAGGATGAAGGCACACCGCTCTATATTCTTGGCAACGGCCAATTGACCCAGCGCTATGGCTTTGCCATGGAGGCACTTGGCATCAGTGCAACAGCACTGGCCGATGAAGTGACGTGGACTGGCCTTTGGGCCTTGGCGCATCATTTGTATCCAAATGATTTCAAGTTAAGCTAAGCGCATGACACCACTGCTTGCCAAATTCAATGCCCACATGGACGCCCTGCCCTTGGTGGCCATCTTGCGCGGCTTAAAACCTGAAGAAGCCTTAGAAGTTGGTCAAGCCATTGTGAATGCAGGCTTTCAAATTTTGGAAGTCCCTCTCAATTCTCCCGACCCTTTGCGCAGCATTCAAATTTTGGCGGAAGCATTTCCCAATGCCTTGGTGGGCGCAGGCACCGTCACCACCGCGCAACAAGTGCGCGACATCAAAGCAGCCGGCGGTCAGATTATCATCTCACCGCATTTGGATGACAACGTGGTGTGCGAAGCCGTTAATCTGGGACTCATTTCAATGCCAGGTGTGGCCACACCCACTGAAGCATTTCGCGCCATTGCGCTGGGTGCACATGGCCTTAAATTGTTTCCTGCCGAAATGATCAGCCCATCCGTTGTTAAATCAATGAGGGCCGTATTGCCAAGCCATGTGAGGCTCATTCCGGTGGGCGGCATTGGCGCACACAACATGGCCGACTACCGTCAATGCGGCGCTTCAGGTTTTGGCATTGGGTCGGCCCTTTATGCACCCGGCAAAACAGTTCAAGCCATCGGAGAATCGGCTGCTGCATTTGTTCGAGTTTGGCATGCCGTATAAACGGCAAGCTTTGCACCTAGACTGCAATACTTAACACCACATGCCAATGGGTTTTTTCAATCAGACACAATAGAACTTATGAGACTACTTCACACCATGCTTCGCGTTGGCAACCTTCAACGCTCGATCGATTTCTACACCAACGTGATGGGCATGAAACTGCTCAGAACATCAGAGAACCCAGAGTACAAATACTCATTGGCCTTTGTAGGTTATGGCAACAACCCCGACCATGCTGAGCTAGAACTCACCTACAACTGGGGCGTGGAATCTTATGAGATGGGCACCGCTTATGGCCACTTGGCCATTGCGGTCACTGATGCTTACGAAGCTTGCGAAAAAATTCGCAACGCAGGTGGCAAAGTAACGCGCGAAGCGGGTCCCGTCAAAGGTGGCACCACCGTGATTGCTTTTATCACCGACCCCGATGGCTACAAAGTGGAACTGATTCAGCGCAACTTCAGCTGACAGGCTTCACGGGCCAGCTGTTCAATGCGCGCCCAATCACCTTGGGCTAAGGCATCGGCTGGCACCAACCAAGAGCCACCCACACACGCCACATTGGACAAGCTTAAAAACTCTTTGGCATTTTGTGGTGTGACACCGCCTGTGGGGCAAAAGCGCACATCAAAAAACGGGCCGCCCCAAGCTTTCAACATGGCCGGTCCGCCCGCTTGCATGGCGGGAAAGAATTTAAGTTCGGTATAGCCATCTTCTTGCGCCATCATAATTTCGCTGCCTGTGGCCACACCCGGCAGCAACGACAAACCCTGATCACGACAAGCTTGCCCCACAGCCGCTGTATAACCAGGGCTGACTGCAAACTTGGCACCGGCATTGGCTGCAGCTTTGGCATCGGCAACACTGCGCACTGTGCCCGCACCGACCACTGCATCGGGTACTTCTTTGGCAATGGCCTCCATGCAAGCCAATGCTTGAGGTGTTCGCAATGTCACCTCCAACATGCGAATGCCACCAGCCACCAAAGCGCGTGCCATGGGGACAGCATGCGCCACATCGTTCAACACAATGACGGGAATCACGGGGGCGTCTTGCATCACCTGCAAGGCAGTCAATGTAGGGGTTACAGCCATGTGCAGGCTCCTTCTTCAGCTTTTAGCGCATGTTTGCGCAAATTGGTAAACAGTTCTCGGCCCATGCCGCGGCTGTTGGCCGCCTGCAATTCAGTGGGCATGGTAGCGGGTGTTCTTGCATTCCAAGTTTCAGGATCAACCAACACTTGCAAGGTGCCGGCCACCGCATCCATGCGAATCAAGTCACCGTTCATGACACGGGCCAATGGACCTCCCGATGCCGCTTCGGGTGAGACATGAATGGCTGCGGGCACTTTGCCTGACGCACCGCTCATGCGACCATCGGTCACCAAGGCCACTTTAAATCCTTGGCCTTGCAATACGGCCAAGGGCGGTGTGAGTTTGTGCAACTCGGGCATGCCATTGGCTTGCGGGCCTTGCCAGCGAACCACACACACCACATCTTTGTTCATGTTGCCAGCTTCAAAAGCGCTCAGCAATTCTTCCTGTGAGTTGAACACTTGTGCCGGCGCTTCAATGACATGGCGCTCCTCAGGTACCGCCGAGACCTTGATCACACTCCGACCCAAATTGCCTTGTAGCAAACGCAGTCCACCTGTGGCACTGAAAGGCGCGTTAGCGGGGCGAACCACCGATTCATCTTTCGATGCGCCCACATCTTCCCAAGCCAATTGTCCTGTTGCACCCACAGGTTTTTTGGTGAATTCACGCAGACCCCCAGGACGCACGGTCAACACATCGGCATGCATAAAGCCTGCATCCAACAATTCACGAATGACATAGCCTGGCCCACCCGCAGCTTGGAATTGGTTCACATCGGCGCTGCCATTGGGATAGACACGCGAGAGCAAGGGCACCACATCAGAGAGTGCAGAAAAATCGTCCCAGTCAATGATCAAGCCTGCAGCGCGCGCCACCGCCACCCAGTGAATCAAGTGGTTGGTAGAACCGCCTGTTGCCAGCAACGCCACCATGGCATTGACGATGCAACGCTCATCGACCAGCTTGCCAATGGGCGTGAAGTTCTTGGCTTTGACCAATTGCAAAACAGTGCGAACCGATTCGCGTGTCAATTCTTGGCGCAATCCATCACCGGGATTGACAAAGGCTGTGCCTGGCACGTGCAAACCCATGGCCTCAAGCAACATTTGATTGCTGTTGGCCGTGCCATAAAACGTGCAGGTACCCTCGCTGTGATAAGCCGCAGACTCTGCTTTCAACAACTCTGTGCGTCCAACCAAACCTTGTGCAGCTTGCTCGCGTACCTTGGATTTTTCATTGTTGGACAAGCCGCTGACCATGGGGCCAGCAGGCACAAACACGGTGGGCAAATGGCCAAAATGCAAAGCGCCAATTAAGAGGCCTGGCACAATTTTGTCGCAGACACCCAACATGAGTGCTGCATCAAACACATCGTGACTGAGTGACACCGCTGTTGACATGGCAATCACGTCACGACTGAACAAACTGAGTTCCATGCCTGGCGTGCCCTGTGTCACACCATCGCACATGGCAGGCACACCGCCAGCCACTTGTGCCGTGGCACCCCACTTGCGCGCTTCGTCTTTGACCAAATCGGGGTAGTGTTGCAAGGGAGCGTGCGCAGACAGCAAATCGTTGTAGGCCGTCACCACACCAATGTTGGGGCCGCGCTCGGTGGCATTCACCACGGGAATGGCAGCCAATCCCGTTGCACGTGATTTGTCAGCCGCAGGCATGGCCGCAAACGCATGCGCCACATTCGCGCAGCCCAGACGGTCTGCACCTGGCTTCTTGGCTGCAGCTTCTTCCAATTGCTGCAGATAGGCGGCGCGAGTGGCTTGGCTTCTTTGCGCAATGCGCGCGGTCACTTGGGCAACAGTGGCATTCAGTGTCATGGGTGTGTGCCTTGAGGTTAAAAATGCTTTGTAACTTTGTTACACAACGAATGGTAACTCGACATCCTCCGCTTTGGTGCATTTTTGAGTTACAGACAGGTTACGAATTTTTGATGGCACATGTGCCACACCCTCTGGTTTACCCTCAAAATAGCAGCACCCTCTGAAGTCAATCAAATTGAAATTTTCTTCGCCCTCCAGCGCAATGAGACCCGACCAAGCCATGTGCGCCCCAACCAAAGAAGCCTTTCTGACGGATTGGCCCGCCACGCAAGATTTGTGGATTTTTGGCTACGCCTCGCTTATTTGGCGGCCAGAATTTGAGGTTTTAGAACAACACCTGACCAAAGTTCAAGGTTGGCACCGGGCCCTGAAAATGTGGAGTCGTTTAAACCGAGGCTCACCTGAATGCCCGGGACTTGTCTTTGCACTTTTATCGGGCGGCAGTTGTCAGGGCATGGTGTTTAGAACGCCTGCGGCCGACGTCAAGCAAACCATCGAGAAACTGTGGTTCAGGGAAATGCCCAACAATGTCTACACCACGCGTTGGTTGCAATGCCCCACCCCCAAGGGACTTGTCAATGCACTGGCCTTTACATTGCCGCGCAACAGCCCAAGCTACACCGGGGAACTATCCCCTGCGCAATATCGGCACATCTTT
>JACCEC010673695.1_pt1 | contig 17886 bp, 13 predicted proteins | sample 7450121 | NCBI WGS metagenome assembly JACCEC01 (sample SAMN15323455, study PRJNA562643) | freshwater metagenome | isolation source: river surface water | place: USA:Blue River Watershed | collected 2017-08-18 | reverse complement strand
TTCGAACATGAATATCTTTTGACAAAACACTTACAACTTTTACATATTTTTCATTCAAATCAAAAATTTTTTTATTAAATTCAATCTGTTTTGGAAGGTATGATAAAGGAATTGTTCCGTTTGCCTCTTTTACATTTAAATCATAGAACAAGAAAATTTTTTGTTTCTCTTCTTTACAACGAAGAAGAATTTTTAAGTACTCTGCTTTATAATATTCAAATGAATCATCATTAATATTAGTATGAATAAACTTTACATATACAAATGGGAAAAACTGTGTATAATATTCTACAAACATTATATAAAATAGATAAAAAAAAATGACTTCATAAACGTATTACTTTTTCATCGGAACTCCTGTTTTTATCTCCCTAATATCTAAAATATTATCACATATTGACAAAATTTCTTTTTCATGAGTAATAATCAAAACAGTTTTTCTATTTGAAATTTGTTTAATTAAATCTATAACAACACCTCTATGATAGTTATCAAGCCCGGCTAATGGTTCATCAAAGATTATAATTTTGTATCCTGGTTTTAAAATACCTCTAAGTAGAATAACAACTTTTTGCATACCAAGTGATAAATTTCCTCCATTCACCCCACATTCAGCATAAATTCCGTGATGAATATCTTTAAAAACTCTTTCTAAATTATAGTCATGAATAAATTTAATAATTTCTTTTTCTTCTAAATCATCATTACCATATTGGATATTTTCCATAATTGTCTTATTAAATAAATTTGTTCTTTGATTCACATAAATAATTCTTTTACGAAGAAGTGTTGTATCAATTTCATTGTAATCAATGTCATCAATTAATATTTGTCCGTTATTTGGTTGATGAAGTTTTAATACCATTTTACATAAAGTTGTTTTACCTGAACCAGATGAACCAACAATGGCTGTAACTTTATTAGAAGGAATGGTGAAAGATATATTTTTAAATAAAAACTTTTGATTATCTCCTTTACCATAAGAGTAAGAAACATCTTTAAATTCAATTTTACCATTTATTATATCGTTTATTTTTGAAGTATCATCTAAATCTTTTTCATTAATATAAAGTTTTTTAATAAATGAATCACAAGAATTGATTAATCCAAGTTGAATCATTGATTCTGAACCTGTATCAGATAATTGAAAAAGTGAAACAATGAATATACTGATTAATACAATAACGAATATAAAATTGTTTTTTGATATATTTCCTTTCAAATAGTCTTTGTACATAAAATAAAATAATGCAAATATAACTAATAAACAAACAAATTTATTGATTAGACTTAAATTTCCACACATTGAATAAACTTTTTTATTTATTTTATCATACTCTTTGCTTAACTCTTCTTGTGAATCAATCTCTTTTTGATTTTCATTGTTAATATAAATATTGGCTAAATTAGATAAACTATCGGATGTTTTTTCTTTCATTTCAAAAAACATAATGTATCTTTTTGTTGATAACTTAACTATTTCTGAACCTTTCCAATAAAATATAATAATTGTAAAAATTAAATATCCAAATAGTATTAAACCAAATATTGGTTTTACAGTGAATATTATTGCAGAAATAAATATAAGTATTAATGATTTTATGAATATTTCTCTAATAATATTTTTAATTAAAAACTTCAATTCAACTTGTAGTTTCATACATTGAGATAGGTACTTTCCAACTTTCATATCTTCATATGAATCACTGAATGTATGAATTGTTTTTTCAAAAATTTTATTCCTAACAAAACTCGTATGGTCTGAAAAAAGTTTAGTTTCAACATCATAAATCAATGAACCAAACAAGAAAATTAAGAAATATATAAATAACATTAAACAAATATACCTAAATGTTGGATGTTTCCAAATATTTTTGTCTTTATTGTTGTTTTCAAAAAATGAAGTAAAAATATTAGTTTTTACCTTTGATATAGCATAAATCTCTAATGGGTAAATAATGATAACCAACAAAATATATAATAAAACTCTATAATTATTATTTTTTAAAAAATCAACAATAAATTTTTGATAAATAACTGAATTAAACATTTTTATTGCCTTATAAATAAACAATATTTTATTTATAAAAAATTAAATAAAATTTTTATAATTCAAATCAACATAATTATTGTTGTTCTTAAAGAGAATAATAATTACATTAATTACATTAATTACATTGATTCCAATTAAATTTACATTTAGTTGGAATCAACATAATTATTGTTCTTTAACAGAATAATAATTAAATTAATTCTAATTAACAAAGTTAATTAGAATCAACATAATTATTGTACTTACCAGGTTGGTTCAACATTGTAACAGTAAACATTAACATATTTTCTTGTCCTCTAAAATTGAATGGACTTCCATCAAAGTTTAAAAATTCAATATCCATCCAATACATTTTAGGTTGGGGTGGATTAAAATATTTTATAACACCATGTGAAGGTATTGTCGCTTGGTTAATAATAGTATTTTCAAGGTTTAATAGAGGTATGATTGTGTAAGCATTATTGGCTGCACCGATTGAATTAAGAATATTGGCCTCTTTTATTTTAAGAATTACATAAGGTTTGTTTTGAATATTGTAAATATTTGGGCTCATTAATACTGACATATTTTGAAAAATATAACCAGTTCCAATTACGGTTGGGTTAAGTCCATTAATCTCTTCAAATAAGATTGTCTTGTCATTTCTGATTTCATAAACTTGACAATAATATTGAGTTCCTGATGTTGGGTCTTTTAAAATAAAATAGTCATCAACATAAAAAGTAGATGTAAAATCAACGGTAATACCCATTGATACTGGATCGGCTACTAGTTTATAAACAGGGTAGTCCTGGTCTGATAAAGTACCAGTTGAAGTAATATTTCCTGCTGTAACATGTATATAAGACAAATCAACCATAGTTGAAGGATATTGATTATTTAAAAACCCAATACTTTTATCGATGTTATTGACTTTACATGGTCGACAATTATCAGTTACAATATAATTAATGTTATAAACAAAATCAGCATTATTAGCACGGTTGCTTTGAATTCTCAATTTAAGATTTATTGGATCTTGTTTAAAATTAAGTTTGCATGGAAATGTTTGAAAAATATCTCCATATTTTCCATTCAATGCATCAAGTAAAGATTTATTTGTATATTGTCCTTCTGGAATATCAAAAACAGATATATTACCCATTACATCACTTATATAAAATGAATTATTACCTTCAGATATATTATAAAAAGTATTTGGAATTTGAGCAAGTGTAAGTTCAAGACTGGTTATGTCTTTCCATTCCTGTGGTATTTCTATTCTATAAGCACTTGAACTAGGATATTTTTGATAGTCTCTATCTCTTGAATCAACAACCAAATGTTTTGAAATAGAACCATGAGTTTTATTTCTATCAGGTGGTTTAATAATAGTGTCAGAATAAATTGTATTTATTTCTTGAATACTTTGAGTAATAGCATGAGGATAAGATGAAAAAGCCATGATTATGTTCTCTAATCTTCTAAGTTGATTTTTTTTTATATATAATTTTTAAATTAAACTTAATTAGTATTATATTCTAAATATTAGTAGAATATAAATATAGGATTCATGAATTTAAAAAAATATTCTAAAAAAGAGCAAGATAAATTTTATAATGAAGCAAAAATAAGTGAATCTGATGAATCAGATAAAGAATTTTCAGAAGAAGAAGAAGTCTTAGAAAACCATCTACCACATACTAGTCTTTCTCATTGTGAAGTTTTTGAAGATAGCACTCAAAATAAGAATAACAAAAAAGGATGGTTCACTCAACTATGTTTTATATCAGACGACCATCTAAAAGAATTTCATCTAAATCAGCCTTATTGTATGGTATTTACTATAATGTTATTTATTTTATCAATAACACTTGTTGAAGTACTAAAATATACTTGGAGAACATATCATAATGAAAAGAGAGAACAAATTATTAGAGAATATGAAGCACAAAATAATTTCCGAATGAATCAAGAACATATTCATAAAAATAAATTTTCATCTATAAGTGGTTTTTTGGTATGGATTATTGAAAAATTAAAGAATGGAATATTTGATGGTTCTCTAATGACACGTGCTTTACAAATGTATTTTCCTTTCTTACACGGTATTTAGAATATTATAGAAATATAACGCAAATAGAATATAAAAAAGGTTTCTTATATATATATTAAGAAACATTCAACATGGTTTTTGAAATATTTCATTCAAATAAAAATATAGAATCAATCCAGCAATCAGTACAAGACCAGATAAAAAAAGAGTATTCAATAGACTCATCATCTGTGTCAAAACCTTTGAATAAGGCAATTGTTGAAAGTATAAAATTTGTCGAAACACAAGTGAAAGACAAAGTTCCAATAGGAATGACTCAAGAAGATTATTTAAAATTAATGAATAAAAAAGTTGTTCAACTTGTTTATCCAATAATGAAAGAAAATATTCAAAAACAATCCAAAAAAATTCAACCAAGTCAAACAAACCAAATTCAACTAAATCAAAATCAGTCAGGTCAGCAAAGCCAATCCACACCAATCCGTCAATTAAATGATCAAAAATTAACTCAGAATATTTTTGATACATCAATTATTCAGAATTATGAAGTACCTGATGTAATTGATTATCCTAAACCAAATGCACAAAAAGAGAATATGGATAATCGTTTAAAACAATTTGAATCTGATAGGGAAGCAATGTTTCCAAAAGTTGAACAAATAAATTTTTCTATTAAAGATGACAAAAAAAGAAATACAATGGAAGATTATAACAATCTTGTTTCAAGTTATAACCAATTTGATATGTCTCAAAAGCAAAGAAATACGGAGATTGAAAAGTTAGAACATTTTGAAAACCAAAAATGGGAAGCATCTCAAAATAATTTTAGCACTCCAATTAATTCTTTACAACCAGTCAATTCAAGTGTTTCAAGTCAAAATAGTCTAAACCAGGTTTATGAACAAACCCATCCCAAAGATATGTTTATGTTAAACAAACAAAACAATTCGACCCAACAAAACAGTTTAACCCAACAAAGTAGTCTAATTCAAACAATGAATACAAATCCACCAAGAGTATCGAATCAAGGTAGTCTTTCACAAAATAATCTAAGTCAAAATATTGGTCAAAACTTTAGCCAAACCCAGAACTTTAGCCAAAACATTAATTCATTAACAAGTATTCCTAATTCAAGTCCTTTTTCTGACAAGTCAAAACCTTTAACAGAACATTTTTCTCTTCAAACCATTCCACCAAACTTTGCACCAGATATTAGACAACCTCCAATGATGCTGGAAATGTCAAAAAGAGATTTACAATACAAAACATACTATGTAATTTTTAGTTCATTGGATAGAAATTTTGAAGAATATCCAAATCCATTCTCTTTTCAAATGAAATTTTCACCAAACTCCAACAATTTTATTTATACAAGTGTTTATGATTCTAAAGGAACATTAGTTTTATTAGGAAAAAATGTTTCTTATGGTGATAGTTCAAGAGGTAATATTCAACAAACATTTGATGATGTTTATAGTATTGCAATTAAAAGTGCTATTGTACCAACAAATATTACTTATTTTGGATTTTCGAGTTCTCCAAGAGAATCGGAATTACTAACTCTACCTAAAAAAAATATTTTCCATTTATCAGGTTTGTATTTAGTTATTCCAGAAATTAGAGGTCCTTATATTGGAGGAAATAACTTATTTTCAAACTCTTTCGCAAAACTTATTGTCGATTATGGTCAAAATAACAATTTTGCGGATGATTTCTATTTCACTTTGATGAGAACAGCAGATACAAATGAATTTTTCTTGTATGACCCAGTTCTACAAGGAAAACTTGATAAAATGACTTTTAATTTACTTACAGGAAATGGAGCACCATTTGCTTGTGGTTTAGATAAGTTATATATTAAAGAGATACAGAGAGGAAGTTCTTTGTATCTGAATCAGTGTTCTACAAAACAAGATTCAACAATTATTGTTATTCAAAATAATAATCCTGAATATGCTAGTTATTGTCAGTTTTTTAACAATAATAATTGCGATATAATAAATAGTCATACATTGGAAAAGAATGATTTGATTTATTTTTACAATACAAGACCCTCTGGAGACCAAATAGCCTTTTTCGAAGATTACATAAATATTTATGATATCAATGTAACAGGTGATACAACAAAAATAAAAATTGGTTATCTTTTACCTTCTACAAATGAAATTGTGACAGTAAGTATTCAAGATGTTATTAAAGGTGCGAATGTTATTCAATATGATAATTATTATTTGGTTGTCCAAGTTAAAAACAGTGTTCAATATTATTTTTTAAATATTGAAGGGTTTGATGGAGAATATATTGTTGTTCAAAGTCATCCTTACATAACTAATTTAGTTGCTCTTACTCCAACTTATCCTATAACAAATCTTCGTATTGGTATTGTTAAAAAGAATTTAGCAGGTTCCCAATCTGAATTAGCAAATACATTTTTCTCTAAATCTGGATGGAATGTGATTTCAGTTGGTCAGACAGATGATACTTATTTTAATGTTGAAATTAATTTCCCATATGACCAACTACCAGAATGGATTCATAATGATTATCAACCAAATGATGTTTTTTTAATTCAAGATTGTCTCCAAATCAACTATACATTCGAAATAAAGATTAAGACACGAGATGTAGAACCTGTTAGGTCATCTTTAAATTTAGGTGGTAATTTCTGAGCAATTGAATGATTTGTTTATAATAAATAAAATTTATAATATCTTACAATTAATTTTATTACAATTGATTTGTTGATTCTTTTTCATACACATTATTGAGAAATTGTTTTTTAAATTTTTCAAAAACAATCCTATATTGTTGGTATCCTTCAATATTTTCAACATCTGACCTAAATATTCTTTTCATTCTAGTTTGGATATGTTCTTTTTCAATATCTTTCTCTATATTTTTTTTTATAACCTCTTCAAGTGCTTTATCTTCTTGAACCCTATCCTCATTATGAAATAAATATAATGGATCTAATTTAATACAAACTCTTTCTAAAAAAGTTGTTTTTGGAAAACGGTGTTTATAATAAGCGTGTCTTAAATTGAATTCAATTATTTCACTTATTCCATATTCATCTGGGAAACTTTTTATTTCACATATATTATTAAATATTGTTAAAGGGTTTTTAAAATTACATCCATCACAATGTGTATATCCGTAAAAAATAGATATTTTTATGAGTGTTTCATCATCTAGTTCCGCTTTACCAAGAACTATTTTATCAAATATGGATGAATTATGAATTTTATTATATGCAGAATAAGGATGACAGAATTTTGTAAATTCTTTAATAAAAATTTGATTTTCTGAATTTAAACATAAATACATTATTATTTTTACAATTTAAAATTTTTACAATTTAAAATTTTTACAATTTAAAATTTTTAGATTTTTTAATTATTTTTAATGGTTTTCAAAATAAATATATATAAAATAATAAATACTTTATATTTTAAGCCAAACAATTTTAAAAAAATGAGAATATGTAGTTGCATTTCAAGTCTTTTATTTATTACGAGTTCATATATAAATATAAATTCTGTTAAATCATCAAAAAGACACTTGAGTAATATAATAAAAAATCCATTATCATCAAGTAATATTATAAAACCAAAATCTGAAAATCAAAAATTATATCTTTCTCATTTAAACAATGATAAAAAGAAAATGATTATAGTATCTGGACCAGCAGGAACAGGTAAAACAATGTTTGCTTGTATAGAAGCAATAAAACAATTAAAAGATGAAAAAATTGAAAAAATTGTTGTAACAAGACCAATTATATCAGTTGAAGATGAAGAATTAGGATTTTTACCCGGAAATGTTCAAAAAAAAATGGATCCTTGGACAAGACCTATATTTGATATTTTTCAAGATTATTTTACAGTTCAAGAGATAAACTCTTTGGTTCAAAATAATATTATTGAAATTTCTCCATTAGGATTTATGAGAGGAAGAACATTTAAAAATTCTTTTATTATTGCTGATGAAATGCAAAATAGTACTCCAAACCAAATGTTAATGTTAACAACTAGAATGGGAGAAGGTTCAAAAATGGTTATAACTGGTGATATTCAACAAAAAGATGCTAAATTTAAATCAAAATGCGGTTTATCAGATTTGATAGAACGCATTGAAAAGAAAAACAATTATTCAGAAAAAGATACTTTATATGAAATTGTTTGTATGGAAAAATCAGATGTTCAAAGAAGTAAGATTGTATCTCAGATACTGAATTTATATGATAGTAATTAATCATTCTTATCAACAATTTTTTTTTCTTTCATATCAATCAATGTGTTCCTAATAGCATCCTTAATATTATGAACACTTGGATATAAACTTTCAAGAAGAGTAGTATCCATAAAATTATTTGAACGACCACTTAGAAGAACTTCATTTTGTTCTTCTATTGAAAAATTTTTCCAAGTAAATTCTGGATCAACAATTTCTTTGTACATTTCTAAAATTTCATTGTGAGATATTAAACCAGGATTACATAAATTTATAAATCCATTGTGTTTTTTGACTGATAAATCAATCATTATTGGAACTAACTCTTCTAAAACAGTCATTGAATTAGGAACAGAACAAACCTTTTCATAAGTAACAATCTTTGTAATAAAATTGCGCTTATTAATATCGCTACAACAAGGCATTCTAATCTTGCAATATAAGACATTGTCCATAAACCTCATTAATCTATCTGTGTATCCCTTTACAATAGAATAGGAACTTCCAAAAAAGTTGGGGAGTGAATATTCAGTAAAACCGTTTTTTTCTTCTCCAAATGGATGGTTATTGTCATAAGTGTAAATACATCCAGTTGCAATACAAGTTAAATGAAAGTTGTGTTGTTTTGCCATAAATCCTAAAGCCATCTGAATAAATAGGTTGTCTCGAAGGTTCTCAACAAGTTTTCCTTTCACTTCAAGGTAATCGATTGTTGTGTATTCTTTTCCTTCGTGAGTTCCGTGAGTTCTACCACATAAGCAAATTACATGAGTTGGTTTAACTTCAATGATCTCTTTTTCTAAATCCTCAATCTTATCTGCACGTGCTTTACCTAAAACAATTTCTAATCCTTGTTTTTTCATTTCTTGAAGTACAAATTCTCCAATCCAACCATTTCCTCCATAAATGAGAAACTTCATTCTTATTTTTTAACAACGAATTTTTATTTCAATCCCAAACGAGAAAGGAACCTAGGGTTCCTTTCGAACCTCCTATTTTACATGGACTGGTTTTTTGGCTGTTGTTGGAACTGTTTTTTTGTTTTTATCAAAACTTTTATGTAGCATGTGTTAGAGTACTGATTACAAACCGGTTCCTACAAACCCCCCAATAAACCAGTTCATGGGAGTAGGAGGTTCGAAAGGAACCTTTGGTTCCTTTCCTTTATGGGACCATTGGGGCCTCAATTTTGGGATGGCTTTTGTAAGAAACTAGTTTTATTTGATTTGATTGGAAATCATTGATTGTAAATGGTTCTGATGAATCTGGTATTTCGATTTTTAATTCACATGGTTCAAGTGGTTCTCTTATTAACTGTTCTTTGACTGCTTCAATATGGCAATCGTAAATATGTGCATCTCCAACAACAAGATTTACTTTACCAGGAGTACAGTTTGTTATCTTAGCAATTAAATGGACTAATAATGATGTTGATGCAATATTAAAAGGTACTCCAAGAAACATATCACCAGACCTTTGGTACATCATACATGAAAGAGTTTTTTGATTTGATTCATCTATATCTACGTAAAACTGGTAAGATACATGACAAGGAGGAAGGCACATCTCTTTAATCTGACAAGGATTCCATCCACTCATAAACATTCTTCTTGATGTAGGGTCTAAATTGATTGTATCAATTATTTGTTGTAATTGGTCTATTCCTTCGTTTGTATAATCTTCATCACAACCTTTATAAGAGGCATTAAAATGTCTCCATTGAAATCCATATATAGGACCGCAGTCATTCTCTTTGTAATTTGTTAGACCAATTTTATCAAGAAAATCTCTGGAAGAGTTTCCATCCCATATATGAACATTTTTATCAATTAAATGTTTAGCGTTTGTATCTCCTCTAATAAACCATAATAATTCTTCAAGAATACCTTTCCAATACATTTTTTTAGTAGTAAGTAAAGGAAATCCTTTTTGTAAATCAAAATCCATTTTAATACTCCAATAAGAGATTGTTGTTGCATTTCTCGTTTTTCTGACTTTTCCTTTTTCCAATACTTCCTTCAATGCGTTTAAATAAACCTGTTCATTCATTTAGTTTATAATAATTCAAAAGATAGTTAGAATATTTAATAAACTAATTTTTAATTATTTTATTATTTAAATATTTTATTTTTCTCGATAAAATAAAAATTATAATGTACATATATAGAATGACTCATTGCTCAAATAAACTGTACTTTTATTTTAATATTAGTGAAGCAAAAGTGCAGACTGTTGTAATAAATTCATCATCTACCGATTATCTTGCACATTCTTTTATAAGTGTTCCTATTTATGATGCTTGTAATATAATGATTGGATACAAAGTAAGTGATGATTATGTACAACAAATTGCTCAAGACAAATATGCAGTAAGAATTAATTCAACTTATTTCATTGAAGGAAAAGGAACAATCAACTGGAGTTATGAATTTATTAATGATGCTCCAAATTATTATTATCCTGCTGAAAAATTATTAAGTTCTACTATTACTAGTGCAACTGGTATTTATGAGTGTTTAACAGGAAATGTTTATTTATGGGCAGACCAAGGTGCTGGTTATAGATATGTTACTATTATTTTTAATAACTCTAAAAGTTCATGTTGTTCTATATGTAGTTCAACATCTTGTACTTGTGGAAGTACATCAAGATTTTCTAAGTCAAAGAGATGGTAAGTATGTTTTTGTTTGATTATATATATTTTCATATTTTTTATTTTTATAAAGTTCAAATTAGTTATTCTACAACAACTAATTTCCTAATTATTATATATTATACGACAATGAACATTGAAAAAAAAATATTTTTTTCATATAATTATGAAAATCCAAATAATAAAGAAATAATTGAATTAAGTAATGATTCAAAACATTTTATAGGAATTGGATTTTTTGATACTGAAATTTTAAATGAGAAAAAAGAGTCAATTGGATATGTTGTTTATAATTATTTTATACAAGAAATAAAAGAAAATAAATTTGCAGTTAGATATCAAGCAACTTTTTTTGTTGAAGAAAAAGGTACAATAAGTTGGGAATTTTCTATTATTCAAGAGTGTCCTAATTGTTTTTATAGTTTAGAAAATTTAGTTAATGCTAGAATAACAACTTGTACAGGTATTTATGAAGATAATAAAGGAAAAGTTTATTTATATGCAGACAAAGTAGGTAGTGTATTGATCACAATAATTTTTGATGATAATGAATCATTAAAAATAATAGATAAAAATGAAATAACAAGTAAAAATGAAATAACAGAAAAAAATGAATATTCTAATTCAAATTTTATCCAAAATAAAAAGTCTTCTTATTTTGATTCAGTTGATAATTATTCTGAAAATAAACCTACAAGATTTCAATCAAAATTTTCTAAGTTTCGAAAATGGAAAGATTCCTAAAGAAGTTCATGTAATCCTTCCATAAAATCCTTTTCAATTGTCCAACCTAATTGTTTTACCTTTTCATTTGTAATATAATATCTTTTATCGTTAAATGGACGATCTTCAATATAGGTAATCCATTTATCATAATCTTTTGTTCCTTTAATTAGTTCAATAAGTATTTGAGCAATTTGAAGAACAGTGTATTCTTTGTCTTCATCACTACCAATATTATAGATTTCTCCAATCTTACCTTTTTCTAAAATTAAATCAAATGCACGTACAACATCATCAACGTGTAAAAATGCTCTAACATTTGATCCATCTCCTTGAATAGTAACATGTTTATCATTTTTTAATAAATCAATAAATCTAGGAATTAGTTTTTCAGGGTATTGATTTGGACCATATACATTATTACCACGAGTAATAATTAATGGCATTTTGAAAGAATGATAATAAGAGATAACAAACATTTCAGCGGCTGATTTAGAAGCAGAATATGGATTCGATGGTGCAAGAACCGATTTTTCGTGCTTTTTCTCTTCATCATCAGATAATAAAGATTCTCCATAAACTTCGTCAGTAGAAACATGAATAAATTTTTCAATATTTCCTTTCTTACGACATGCCTCTAATAAAGTATGTGTTCCTAAAACATTGTCATAAGTATATTTTAAAGCGTCATCAAATGAATTTTGAACATGAGATTGCGCAGCAAAATGGATGACAGTGTCAATTTCATAAGCATTAAGAACGTGAGCAACCAAATCCATTGAACAAAGATTTCCTTTAACCAATGTATAACGACTAGAATTACGAATGTGTTCTTTTACATTTAATTCACTTGCACAGTAATACATCGCATCAAAATTAATAATATTAATTGATTCATGTTTTTCAAAAAAATAATTTACAAAATTTGACCCTATAAAACCACACCCTCCAGTGACAAGTAAATTTTTCATTATAAAAAATAAACCTATATTTTTTATTTTTTTTAATCGAATTAAATAAAAATACATATTTCTAAAAATAATTTTTTCTTATAGTTTCAATTTGTTTTTAATTTATCTTTTTTTTATATTCTATGGTTAATGACTTTTCATCCTCATATTTATAGAATATTTAATCAAGATGTTAAAAATTTACCTTTGTATCAATTAAAATCTCATTGGTTTACTATTGGTATTCATGAAAATCGTATATCTTCAATTGAAACATTTATGCAAAAATATCCAAAATTCGATTTAGTTAATTTTAGAAAATCACATCCTGAAATGAATCATTCAGATATTGTTGATTGTATATACAAGTATTATACTGAAAATATTGATGATGAGTCAATTGCGTTTGAAGAAAATTTAGATATTCGTTTAGAAAACAATTTGGAAGTAAGTTTAGAAGATTCTTTGGTAAAAAATTCACAAATTGATATAAATAAATTTAATAAAGAAGAACAACAAAGTTCTGACAATGAAAGTTATCATAATGAAAGTTTAAATAATGAAAATTCTGATAACATTAATGACTATATTAAAAAATGGATTAGTAGATACAATGATAAAAATGTATTAGGTATTTGTTTAGATCCAAATAAATCTTGTTTATTCCAAGAAACAATTATTGTTGAAACACTAAATTATTTTGAAGACTTAGATGATTTAGTTATTTATTTTTTTTATATAAATCAAATTTCTCTTGATGAAATGGAAAAAAAATTATTTCCAATTATAAAAAAAAATATTAAATATGATATTATAAATAATTTTTTTGATACTGGTTTTATTCAGAACATGAAATCAGAAGAAACTAAATTATTTATGTTATTATGTGATTACTTACTTATTGACCCAACATCAATGGAACATATTGATTGGAATGATTCAAATGCTAAACAAATATTTTTACATAAAACATGTTTATCTCCAACAAATGAATGTATGTTTATGAATAAAAATATTACTTTATTAGAAGGTAGTTTTGAAATAAATGTTTCAAATAAAATAGGTGAAAAAAAAATAATTTTGGAAGACCAAAAAAAAGTTTTGAAAGACCAAAAAAAAGTATTGATTGTTCAAAAAATAAGTTCAATTGATGAATCAAATAATATTTACTCAATATTTTCTATAATTAATCAAAAAAATATTTTTATTGATATATTACTTATATGTTCTGATGATTCAAATAAATTTAAAAAATTTAAAAATGTATTATCATCTTGTTCTGAAGTTAATAATATTTATTGTATAAATAATTGTGAGCATGAATATTATTCAAAAATTTTTAATAATTCATATGATTATTATTTATACACTGATAAAATTCATTTTCAAACCCCTTATACATTACAAAAAATGATTGAATGTTTTGTTGAAAAGAAAGTTTTTGTTGAGGTTCAAAAAGAGATAATAACTTATGAAGAAGAAAAACCAAAAAAAAGTTCATCATCTAGGAAGTCTGTAGTAAATAAAAATACAGAAATATCTAGAAAATCTGAAAAACAACAAAGAAAGATAGTTGAAATTATAAAAGAAAAACATTGTTTAGAAAATCAAATTTTAACTTTGGATGAATTTTTAAAAAACATATTTTTAACAGATGATAAAAACTGTTTTACCAATTTGTTGAATAATAAAATAACATTAGAAAAAATTCATCCAATATATTATACTTTTAAAAATGACTTTTTAATATATTATGATTTATCTTTAGATGAAGAATACGAAGAAGACATTGATAACAAAGATCAAAACCAACTAGATAAAAATAATATAGAAGACGAGTTCAAAGAGGATGATAACAAAGAAAAAGAAACTTTTTCATATGAATCTGAATTTGATTGGTTTAAAAATAATACTGAACTTTTTGTTATAAACTTGAGGTCTAGAAAAGATAGATTACAATCTTTCAAAGAAGAATGTAATAAAATAGGTATAAAAGAAGATTCTATTATTGTTTATAATGCTATTCGACCATCCATAGAACAAGCATTTAATTGTACTTTTATGGATTTAAATCAATGTTGGGAATGTAAGAGAAGGGATATTCAATATTTTATTGGAGCCAGTGGATGTAAAATGAGTCATTATAATTCTCTAAAAAAATTTTTAGATGAATCAGATAAAAAATATTTAATGCTTTGTGAAGACGACGCTTTTTTTGAAGATGATACTATCCAACGAATTTATCAGAGTATTCAAAGTTTAGAAGATGTTGATGAAGAATGGGATATACTCTATGTAGGTACCCATTTACTTCATAAAGAAGATGCAGAATGGGTAAATGAATTTTTACTTAGGGTAAAACATGGCCTAACAACAACTGCTCAAATTTTTCCAAGAAGAAAAATTTTAGAAATAATTAAAAAAATTGAACAATCAAAAAAAGAGATTGATAATACTTATTCTGAATTACTTGATAGAAAATATTGTGTATATCCAATGAGTGTTTGTCAAAAAAAATTTAGAAGTGATATTGTTCATCATATGTGCGATTATGGAGATTATCATAGAAAATTTAATTATACTCTATGTAAATAATAATCTATACGTTGATTAGTAATAATATTTTTTGGTTGATTAATAATAATATTGTTTGGTTGATTAATAATAATATTTTTTGATTGATAATAATATTTACTTCAAATAAAATTTTTACTAAATAACATTTATATTTTCCGCTGAGTTAAATCCTAAAACTGGTTTTCCTCTAAGTTGATTAAAAGATTCTTTTATTTTGTTCTTATCATACATAAAAGGTGAATTGTGAGGAATATTTGGTGGAAAAGCACTTGTTTGTTGTTGTTTGGCTTTTAGTTCTTGAATTCTTTTTTCTCTTAACATTTCAAATTCTAATTTTTTATCTTTAATGTCAATAAAATCTTGTTTTTTCTTGTCATTAATTGGAGTATCAAATATATTTTGAATTTCTTCTTTTGTTGTAAATTGTTTATAAACTTCTGGTTTTGAATCAGGTTTATTAATTACCTCATTCTTATTTATAGTTTCTGATTGATTTATGGTTTCTGATTGATTTATAGTTTCTGATTGATTTATAGTTTTTGTCTTTTCAATAATTTCTTTTTTAGGTTCATAATTTGAATAATCAATTTTTGTTTCTTTTTGGAAACTAAAATCATAGTTACCAATTTCAGAAATATCGTTTAACATTTTATAATTAAAAAATTCAAAATCCTTTTTATAAAATTCATTTATTTTTTTAATAGAATTATTGTTGAGTAAATTTAAATAATTTTTATTTTCCTTATTATTTGAATTATCTTTTGCACTAAAATCTCCATAACCATTCATTTTCATCTCTTCTGTTAAATTTTCTGTGTGAAGAATTAATATATCTTTGCAAACATTATTATCAGATTCAATTACAAATTTATGTTGTGGAATTTTATGATTATCATATGTAAATTCGTCATATAAATAATTGTTTAGGATCGATTCAACTTTTTCAGGAGTAGAATCAAAATTAATCATTTTAAAATAAATTAAATCAGATAAAACTCTATTATATGGATTACGAACAATACTAATAATTTTTGTTTTGCTAAAATCAATATTAAAATATTTTTCCCTATCTTTTATTTCTAAATATGTTGAATGTTGTAATGAATGTCTATTTAAATCAATTCCTAAACCAGGAAATGAATGAAGATTATCTATTGATGGAGGAACACCATTTCTATAGTAAAAAAAGTTCTCCACACTTGAACCACCAGTTCTTGGAATATGTAAAAAAAGAATGTTCAAATTACGAAAATAAGGCATTTGGCTTATATAATCGACCTTTAGATTTTTTTTTTTTATTAACCGAAAAAAAATAATTTTAACATAATTTTATTTTTCTAAAAAATTTTATTCAATAAATAATTAAATAATGAATTAGGATATTTTTTTTGACAAGTTTCTAAACTATCAATTAAACTAATATATTCTTTACTGAAAGAATTCCAATAATGCAGAGTTATAAGATTATTTAAATAATCATCATGAATGTATGTATTATTTTCAAAAATATCTTTTATGTGATAATAATCTGGAACGTAAAAACATTCCGATTTAAATATAAAAACTTTTTCACCAAAATTATTTTTCTTTTGTGCTTCTAAAATAAGTTCATTAGTATAATGAACGGATGCTTCACACCATCCATTAGGATCAAAATGTTTTTCATAGGAATATAACCATTCTTTTATAAATTTTGATTGTGGTTTTGAGAAAAGTATTGCATTTCCATAAAGAGTTTTTAGGTTTGTCCCAAAAATTTCTTGTATTCCAATACAAAAATCATAATACAAATAATCTTTATAAGGTCTATAGGATATTGTATCTATATCCATATAAACTCCTCCATACTTATACAACATTTCTAATCTAACTTTATCTGCTTTATGAGCAGTTTTAATAATTTTTATTTCTCCCCATTTCATTGATAAATCTGGTATATAATTCAGAACTATAAATGGTTTTACTTTTTCCCAGTAATAACCATAAGGAGTATAATGATAATGAAAATATATTTTGTCTGGATTATTCACTTTCAAGCAAGATATTATTGAAACAAAGAATAAATATGGAAACGGTGATACTTGTTTTTCAAGTCCGAATATAAAATGTACAATATTTGGAATACTTTGCGTTGGATTGATAACATAGTTATCATAATGTTTTATTATTGAATTTGTAATTTTTCCAAAATGTTTGTCTGAAGTTAGAAAATCCCTTACTTTTTCAGTATTTTTATTAAATTGATTAAAACTTATCTCTTCATTGTATTGAGAAAGTTTTTCAAAAAAATCATTATCTTTAAAGCATAAAGACCACTCATCTCCAACAATTGAAGGTAATCCTCCAACAGCCCTACAAATAACAGTTAATCCTTGACTCATTGCTTCTACAACAACGGTTGCTCCTGCTTCTGATAGAGAAGGATGAAGAAGAATATCTGTTTCATTATATATATTTATTATATTATCTGGTTCTATGACACCACAATATTCAATTAACCCCATACTTTTTTGAATTAATTGTAAAAATCTTTTTTCATAAACTTCATCAAATGGACCATAAAATTTTATTGAATAAGTATTTTTTTTTGATTGAATAATAAATGAAATTAGTTTTTTAAGAAACGATGCTGGGACCTTATCTGCGTTAATTCTTCCAATGA
>JACCEC012076902.1_pt1 | contig 17890 bp, 23 predicted proteins | sample 7450121 | NCBI WGS metagenome assembly JACCEC01 (sample SAMN15323455, study PRJNA562643) | freshwater metagenome | isolation source: river surface water | place: USA:Blue River Watershed | collected 2017-08-18 | reverse complement strand
GTTACGCTTCGAGCAGAGTAAAGATCTATGGCAATATTGAAAATAACCGTTTGCGCCTACGTACTTTACTTGATCACGCTGGTTTAGGTACTAAAGTAACAGGCACAATTACAATGGCTGTATCCGTTTCTCAACCATCAGCAGTAACAGAAAATGGGGTAACATTGGACCTTCCAACCCCTATTATTTCAGTAACCACACCTTGGCAAGAAATCTAATTGGTTAAACCAGGATTTGTACGTTGGTAAATAACAACGTACATAATAATTCTGGAACCAAATGGATACACGCCTAAATGATGCATTGGCTTTTGCCAATTATAGACTAACGCTACAAGTTCAGCGTCAAAATATTGAAGCACGAGTAAATGCGGCTTTGATCGTGTCTTACCAAAATGCAATTTTCAAATCAACCCAAACATTGATTACGTTTGTTGGACTTAGGGCCATGCGATCAGACAAGTTGTTGGTTGAAGATAACAGCGGCAACGTTATCCATATTGAAAATCCAAATGAGTTCCTGACAGAGTTGCTAACAGCGTATGATGCTGCCATGGAACTAAAGCAACAAGAATTACAAAAATTAAAGTCAGCACGTAGTACTGCTAAAATTGTAGGGCTGTAATATGAGCACCAAGGGCTTTATGATGTTCGCTTACAACAACGAACAGTTGGACTACACTCAGCTGGCCCTGGTTGCGGCGTATGCATGTAAGAAGTACATGCCCGATATTCCGGTTGTGCTTGTAACTAATCAAGCAAGTTTGGAGCAATGCAAGAATACACATGGCCAAGCAATTATGAATGCCGCGTGGGACGACATCATCTTAACTAACCCCGAATACGAACGTAATATGCGCTTACACCACGATGGCGCATACCACAGCTTCAACGCACAATTTACAAACACTAACAAGCATGACATTTATAACCTAAGTCCATTTGATGAAACTATCCTAATTGACACTGACTATCTCTGCGGCAATGACAACTTGTCAAAATTGTTTGGCGGTCAGTATGATGTTGCAATGTATCGTGACGCTCGTAACTTGCAAATGCAAGAGCCATATACTACAGAACGCTGGTTGCACTATGCTGGTATTCGCATGTGGTGGAGTACTGTAGTTTATTGGCGTAAGAGCGAAGAAGCAGAGCACTTCTTTAATGTATGGACCGCAGTTAAAAAGAACTGGGAATACTATCGATTCTTGTACAAGTTTCCGGGTACACTGTATCGCACAGACTACTCTGCTAGTATCGCCGCGCACATGGTTAATGGCTGGCAGGATGGTGGCTTCATCGGAGAGATTCCAAATTATATGCGCTACCAAGACCAGCGTGATGACATTGTAGAAGTTAAGGGTCCTAACCATTGGGTAATGTTAAGCAACTTGCCCGAAGAATGGAAAAATATTGTAGTTGAAGTTCGCGGGGAAGATGTTCACATGATGAATAAGAAAAGTATTCTTCGTAACTACGAAAAGATCATGGAAGAACTAGCATGACACTACACATTATTACGCCACCAGATTATGATGACCATGCTAAAATTACATCAATGGATGCAAAGTTTGTTAATGCCTCCGTTGAAATTAACGTAGTCAATGTTGAAAAAGATCCATATAGTCAGATTAAGCAACTTGCTACCCTTGACTTAAAAGCTGGCGACATTGTTTGTTTAGCAGGAACATGCACACGCCAATCAACTGTAGCAGTCGCTGAACTCGCTGTCGCAAAGAAAATAAATCTCATGCCCGGAACAGGTACAGATCATCGTGGCGTGCCAATCCAGCCACACAAGATAAACGCTCGCGCCGCAATTGAGAAAAATGATATTACAGCTTGGCCCTATCTGATGGTCATTGGCGATCCAGAGTTGGCTAAAAAGAGTTTTGAGATCTTGCCCGACTTGGACAGCGCACTATACTGGCCTAACTATGTGCCGGAACCAGATCAAGTGCGGATCGAACATTTGCTTGCTGTAGTAGCCGCAACCGGATTATGGGAAACTCCCGAATGGTTTAAAATTGTTGATTTAAGTGTTAGAGATTTAGAGCTCGCTCCAGTTATGTACGCAAGTCATATGTGGCATGATTGGATTGCCTTCTATCCTGCTAACGGAAACTTCAAACTTGAAAATCACTCACAACTAGATCCAGTTTGGTTAGCTGGTAGCACTAAGCCATTGGAATATTGGTAATCATGGCAGAGTTAAAGTTTGAAGTACGCCGACGAGAAAAGAAACGAGCAGAGTTTTGGTGCGTCAATTACGACGAGCACACAGGCAAGATAAAATCAATTGAGCCCGGTGATCGTCAAGTAGCCGGTGTGCTTATAGTTAACTATGCCCGTGTTAAGAAAATTCTTGCAGGTGAAAGCAATCAAAACGATTACAGAGTATCTCTCAATGAGAATCTTGGCGTACTTGACTTAGTAGATATAAGACGTCCGCTTGAGTATAAAAAGAAACAAGTGTACCGTGGATGGTTATCTGCGGCAGAATCGGAAAGCTACGCACCAGCTTCGTTACGTGCGACACTTTTTGCAGACACTGGGCACATTCGATTTGAAGCAAGCCGAGCTTGGACTACAAGGGTAAAAGATGGCTTAGATAGAAACACAATGTCCGATAGTATTCCGTTTTTTATTAGCGATGCACAAGACCCGCACAACCTACTTGGTTATGATTCAATTAACTTAGCTGAAGTTATTGAACGTGGCTTTTGGGAAAAGCGTCTATGGGCTTTTATGGATCACGATATCATTCAAAAAATATTGTACCACGGTCAAGAAGTACGTATTAACATGCAACCTGTTGCAGACAGTTTTAACTTTGTGCGAGCTCAACAGCACTCTGAGTTTTCTGAAATCATTGACGAACGCACGATCCTTAGCAGGACAGGTCCCGGAAAGCATCTTAGTGTATATTCTAAGAATGGCTCATTATGGGTGCAAAGCCATTACTCAAAGGGCTGTGCAATTGATCAGATAACTGGCAACCTGTCAGTAGCAGTATTATCCCAACCAGACCCTGACTTCTTTGTAGCATGGGCTGAACTACCTGCACTGATGCTAAGACAAGAACATCCGTTTGAATTGATTTCAAATTGGCCAGACCATGTGGTCCCAAGTTTGTTATATAAAGCTAACAACATAGATATAGGAGTGCTCCAGTGAAAACCCCGATTACAGAATTCGACGTAGTGTTTATCAGCTACGATGAACCAAATGCAGATGAGAATTATGCAGACTTGCTAGAAAAGTGCCCGTGGGCCAAACGCAGCCATGGCGTGTATGGTAGCGATGCTTGCCATAAAGCGGCTGCAAAACTTGCCGAAACAGAACGCTTTATTACAATCGACGCTGATAACAAAGTCCGCCCAGACTTCTTTGAAATGGAGCTAGACTTAACTAAGTTTGATCGCAGTGACGTACTAAGCTGGAGCGGCAAGAACGTTATCAATGGACTTGTGTATGGCAATGGTGGTGTTAAACTTTGGCCCAAGAAAGTTGTGGAGCAAATGCGAACACACGAAGCAGTAGATGGCGGCGCTGGCGCAGTAGACTTCTGTTGGGACATTCATTACCATCAGTTAAACAACATCTATTCCGATGTGTATAATAACTCTACTCCTTACCAAGCATACCGTGCAGGCTTTCGCGAAGGTGTCAAGTTAGCACTACACGATGGCAAGCCAATGGACTGGCGCCAGATCGCCTCCCGCAATAACTTTAAGAATCATCGCAGACTGTTAGTTTGGATGAGTGCTGGCCAAGACGTACAAAATGGATTGTGGGCCATGTACGGAGCCCGACTAGGTTGCTATTTGACCAACTTACGTAAAGACTGGGACTACAAATTGGTAGCAGATTTTGAATGGCACAATCAATACTGGAGCGAAACAGTAATGCCAATGTTTGCTGGCAACGACGAAACATGTCCAGTGTCAAAGTACAACTGGAGCAAAACAGCACTTATGGCTGAAACTGTAAAGTTAGGCAAACTATTACGTCAAGACTTAAAATTGGATATTGCCGAACTTGACGAAGCAGGCAGCAGATTCTTTAAGGCAAGTTTCTTTAACCCACATCGTCTAGCACCGCACATTAAAGAAAGTGATGTTGAACAGTTTATTGCTGAGTAATGTTAGATATCTTTTTCATCTCAATAGGCGAAGAAGGCAGCGAAGCTAATTGGCAACGCTTGCTTCAACTTGCGCCCACAGCAAAGCGTGTTGATAACGTAAAGGGCATTTACGAAGTACATCGTGCATGTGCCCAATTAAGCACTACCAAAAACTTTTATGTGGTTGATGCGGATGCATGGGTACTTGACGGATTTAAATTTCATTGGGAGCCAGACGCCAATGCGTTACATTGGGGAATTCCAGAACCCGAGTGTGTATTAGTTTGGCCAAGTCGTAATGCAGTGAATGGTCTAGAGTATGGCTACGGTGGCATCAAGATGTTTCCACAAGCACCATTCTTAGAAGATAAGCAATGGCGCATTGACCTATCTACTACAATTGGTCGAGCCACAGTCAGTAAAGAACAAGTCAGTTGCGAAACACGATTCAACGCCACCCCTGAATCAGCTTGGATAGGTGCATTCCGTGAGTGCGCCAAACTTGCATCATTGAACATGATTAAAAGCCGTGTTCGCAAAGCTGTTGCAAGTAGAAACGAAGAATTGCAAAAGCTGTCAGACCATGTGGCACAACAAGCAGACTGGACCCCAGAGAAACGTGCAACGTATCGTCGAGTGCAAAGTGTGCTAATCAACGATCGCTACAATCACGAATCTAACATTTACTCATACTGGGCAGAAATTGAAGAATGTAGTCGTCGTAGATTACATTGGGCTACAGTGGGCTGGGAAGCATATAATGGAAAATATAGCGTACTTGGCGCACAAGCTGGATCTAAGTTTGGGCTACAACATAGCGACGATTTAGGCATGCTTGATAAAATTAACGACTGGGACTGGTTGCGAGGAGAATTTAAAAATGTCAATGTTTAACGTTAAACCTAAGAAACAAAATACAAGAACTACCTTTGCAGATATCCCTGTTGTATTTTTAAGTTTCGACGAACCAAATGCTGATGCACATTGGAGCCTATTACAAGAAGTAGTTCCGCATAAACGAGTTGCTCGTGTGCATGGAGTAAAAGGATTTGATGCTTGCCACAAAGCGGCCGCTGACAGTTTTCCCGCAAGTGACTATGTTATTACAGTAGATGCAGACAATCAAGTTGATCCAAAGTTTTTTACTAAATCATTGCCGCAAAACATGACTGGGCAGGTCAGCTTCACATGGGGAGGACGTCAAGTCACAAACGGACTCATGTATGGTAATGGCGGTTTAAAGATGTGGAGCACTGAACACTTGTCTAACATGAAGAGTCACGAGCTTGCTGATGAAGAACGTGATGCAGTAGACTTTTGCTGGGACTTTCAACGCTACAAAGAACTACCAGGATGCTGGAGCAACGTACATACAAACGGTAGTCCTTATCAAGCATTTCGTGTAGGCTTCCGTGAAGGTGTAAAGCTGTCAATGGAGCAAGGACGTTTGCTTGCGTTTGACGAGTGGAGCACTACAATGCATGCGGCAAACTATCAAAGACTGCTAACTTGGATGACAATTGGTCGAGATATCGAACATGGTATCTGGAGCATATACGGCGCACGTCTTGCTGTCAAGATGTTGCAGTATGACGACTTTGACTTTGTGAATATCCGCGATTATGATTGGTTCCGTGAATTCTTTGATATGCACAAAGATGCAGACCCTGTTAAAGGTAGTAAGAGCTTAGGCAAGCGAATCAGCGATGGTCTGGGCTGGATACTTCCAGACTTTGATACAGAGCAAAGTGCGTTTATTAAACAAACACAATTGCACCCCGACAAGCCATTGACATATGAAGATGTTGAATGGCGTACAAATTTAAGTTTATATGGATGGTTCCGTGGATAAAAATGCAGAATTAAGATCAGCGTTAATGTACTTCACCGACGAAGCAATTGGATACCGTCACAGTATTCATTTCCTTCATCGCTGGGTCGAAACAGGCGAGCAAGCTGAGTTGGAAGGCTTGATTCTTGAAGTTGGCCGCGAAAACTTTGTTGATTTACAACCATTGCTTGACACAGTAAAGGATCCTTCTAATTCAGCAGGTATTGCAACACTGTATAATTTTATTAAGATACACGGTGTATGCTGTGTTGGGGAACAATTTACTCGTATTGCACCACCACCGCAAGTTGATGACACATTGTTGCACAATATAGAAGGCAACGCATGGGCCATGCATAATTGGATTGAAGCAAATACGCATGATGGCATTAGTCCGTATTACTACATTGGTCGTGCATACGGATTATTACAAGAAGCTTCAAGCAATTTTTATAAAATTTTTGAATTGCTTGAACTTATGTTTGGCAAAAATACTACGCTATTCTCAGCAGTACAAGACAATGACATTGTACTACTAGGCAAACTATTGAGTAACTATTATCCTAGTTGCAGTAAGCATATCAATAGGCTCGCACAATCTGTTGCCGAGCACCCAGATTTAAATTGGAAGGACGCACTAAGCAGAAACCAAATTAAAAGCAAGCTGTGGTTAATTGAACAATTGGACGTACTTAAAGTATTGCCAAAGCCTCGCAAGTATGCGACCGACGAAGCTTCTAATGTACTACTAGTAGGCGGTTGGGTTGGTATGTTAAGTTTCTTAGCCGATATGAAGGGCAAGTTCCTTGACGTAGTGACCAATATTGATATCGACGAGTCAGTACATGGTGCATCTTCTGATTTAAATTCTATTACTAATTCAACATTTAGAACTAGCAATAGGGATGTGAGAAAATTAAACATTGCAAAATATAACAAGCCAATTGTAATTGACACTATTGTTGAACACTTTACTGATCACGGAGAATGGGTCAAAACCCTGCCAAGAAAAGCAATGATTGTATTGCAAGGCAACGACATGTTTGATGTACCCGATCATGTGAATTGCCATAAAACATTAGAAGAGTTTATTGCGTCATGTGGGTTAAATAACATTATCTGGAGTGGAGAACTGAATCTCTATAAATGTACCAGATATATGGCTATTGGCACTACATGATATCTGACAAACGATTTAAACGATACGATTTCCTTGTTGATTTGGTTAGATTAAAAGAGGAAGCATACACGCTAATGTATGACTATCCAAATGGGGTCTATCATACTCAGTGCTCATTGCAAACAGACGGATCAGATGACTGGGCCGCTGGTATTGGTTCAAAGCCAGATGTTGACGAATCTATTTGGGATAAACTGCACCCTAAATTAGTAGGCACCTGGTGGGAGGAGTTTTTTGCTACTCTTCCCTTTAAAGTCTATCGTGCTCGCTTACTGACTATTCAGCCACGCACTTGCTACAGTCTGCACGTTGATCGAACACCGCGAATACATATCGCTATCGAAACCAACCCACAAGCACGTTTTATTTTTGTTAATCCTCCAGCAGTACGTTTTATACCAGCAGACGGGCATATCTGGTGGGTTGATACTACCAAAGAACATTCAGCAATGAATGGCAGCATGAAGCCTAGAATTCATTTTGTTGCTTGCTTGGATAACACCGACCCAGATTAAGTCATACATACAGGTATGACATTAGAAGTTATTCATACCTGCGCCGAACACTTTAGTAGTATAGAGCCACTATACAAAAACTTCCTAGCAGAGATTGCAAATGATCCATTACCAGCAATGGTTAATATGGGGTATGATCTTCCTGCAGGTCTTGGGTACATTGTTAATAATAAATCACGCTGGACAGAAAAAACAGGCCAAATTGACTTGTTGCTTGACGATGGTAAAATTGTAGGTATCAGCGCAGTAGAAACAAGCTCGCTTTCTAATGCTTTTGGCAGCGGTGGCAATCGTTGTTGGCTATTACCAAAGTATCGTGTTCATAACGAAATTACAAAGTACCTGTTAGCATCAAATTTGCAGTGGTGCAAAGACCGTGGCCATGCGGGTATGATTTTAACATTCAATGATTACAACAAGTGGATCTATACTACAATCAAACGTCGAGTACGCGGCCAAGCAGGAGCATTAGGCCCAGTTTGGAGTACCTGGTGGAATGATTGTATTCCTTTTGAGCGTCAGTTAAATGTATTCAACACACCGCAATGGGCAGTAGTAAAACCAATTGCCAGCATTGAAGCAGTACTAGACGGCATGAATAATATTGATCGAGAATTTGGGATAGCATGATTATAAACACAGAACGTTCGCATTTAAAATATTGGTACGGAAATGACCGTAATCAAATTTGGCGCAAGGATAATTTAGAAACAACATCAATGAGCGTGGGCGGGTGCGTTCGCAAGCCAATGAGCTTTAAAGCAGAGCTGATTAGAACTGCCCGCATACTAAACAAAACTTATCCAGACCTAACAATTTTTCTAAGCGGCGGCCTGGACAGCGAAATGGCACTGCAAAGTTTCTTATCAGCTGGCATTACTCCACGCATTGTTACTATTAGATTCCCCGACGATAAGAATATACATGACATTGGTCCTGCAATGCGAATGTTAGATCACATGGGATTGAAATATAGTGTAATTGATGTCGATCCAGAAGAGTTTGTAATGAGCGGAGAAGCATTTGAAATTGGTGCTCGTTACCAAGGGTACAGTTTCTATCAACAACTTCTTATGAAGGTAGCAACAGACTATAATGCACCGATGATTACAATCGATGAAATTGAATTAGAAAAGCTACCTAGCATTAACTGGGAAACTGGAGAACATTATGACCGCTGGGCGTTCTTAAAGAAAGAAGACCAAGATGGCGTGTGGCGTAGATTTGCTGATGCAACTGGCATTCCAGCACTCAACAACTTTTACAGTTATAGCCCAGAATCTATTTTAGCATTCTTACAACTGCCGACAGTAGATGATTTAGTAAATGATCGAATTTACGGCAAGCTGGGATGGACTAGTTCTAAGATGAAAATTTATTCGCATCTTGGATACAACTTTAGAAAACGCCCAAAGTGGCACGGAGTTGAAAATTACATGCACTTGTGGGACTATGTACGATACAATGTCTATGCCAAGTCAAACCTAAACTTCGATGAGCGTAACTATGTTATGCCCATTGACGAACTAAGACAAAATTTAATTAACGGAGTAGAGACAGTATGCAATATAGCCTAATGCCAATGACATTTGATCATTTGCCAGGACTTGTGGAGTTTGCAGAGCATATCTATGCACACACAGATCCCGACAAGTATCCAGATTTTAAAATATCAAATGATATTGACGATGCTGAAAAACGTAGAAAGTTTTTCTCAGCATTTATGTTACCAAGCACATTTAACAACTACAATATTAGGCAGTCATATGCACTTGTTGATGAAAACGGTGTGTATCAAGCTGCCGTTGGTGTCAAACGTTGGGCTCATATGCCAAGTTGGAGTTTGAGCTGGTTGCTAAGTCCTAGTATGGGCGTAAAGTTTATTCCAGTGTTTAGAACTATTATTGCAGAGCTTTGCAAGGTGCACGAAGCCGCAGGCATGAACGAGTTTTATGTAAGCTATCCAGCTCATCGCGAAGCCGCGTATAGCAAGATCATGCTACCCGTTCGTGAAAACTACTACAGTTTCGTTGAATGTACAATTGAAGCTAACACTCGTAGCCACTATAGTTTTATCCACGAACTAATGGGGCATGCCTTACATCCACACGATATGAACCTGCGAAGATATATACTACGCAGAGAAAACACATTACCGCCAAGCCAAGGAGGCACGGCAATCCCTTTAAGTAAAGCTACTTCATGAAAAATTGGTTGAATAAACAAGCTGAGTTGTATCGCAAGACACACCAGATCCCTTACATTCTTGCAATATGGTTGCCATACCATATTGCCGCAATCGCTACGATTGCCTATACTGTTGCAACAGGCTGGTCGTGGCATTATTTGCTACTTGCCGTTTGTGGCTGGGTATTGCTTGATGGTGTTGGTAATAACCTGACACTACATCGTTGGTTAAGCCATAAGTCATGGACACCACATAAGTGGGCCGAACCATTCTTATTGTGGGCGGCAACATTAGTAGGCGAAGGCAGTCCATTATGGTGGGCGGCATTACATAGAGGACACCATCATAGAGTAAGCGATCAACCAGGCAAAGACATTCATACCCCAGTTGGCAACGGTTGGTGGTTTAGTTATATGGGATGGCAGTTTGGTATTGAACAAAACTCTGTTAGCTTCCGCTATGCAGTTGATTTGCTTCGTGACCGTCGTGTTACTTTTGTGCATGAAAACTATAACAAGATCATTTACGGTACATTGTTATTGAGCTTCTTCCTGTTTGGTTGGCAAGCTACTATCTGGTTCTTTGTTGTTGGCGCACTTATGAGCTTGCATGCCGACGGGCTTGTTAATACATTTGGACACGTACCAGCGGCTGGCTATCAAAACTTTGAAAACAAAGATCAAAGCACTAATGTATGGGCCATTGGTTACTTTCACTGGGGCTCAGGTTGGCACAACAATCACCACAAGCAAGCAAGCTCGTTTGACTTTGGCACATCAGTAAGCGGACGTTGGCATGAATTTGATCCATGCTTGCTTCTTGTAATTCCGTTTGCTCCGCTTTCGGAGACTAAACGCTTGTGGAAACTTAGGGAAGATGCTATAATTGCTTATAAACTTTAAGGATTATAATGACAGTTCGCCTCGTATCATATTCTCAGCCCACTGAGGAATTTAGAAATGAAGGTATTGCGGATGCACAAGAGCTTATTGCTTTTTGTGCCCGCGTATCAAACCCCACTAACCAGTACAACACTGAAACTAGTGAAAAACTAATCAAGTACCTTGTTAAACATGCACACTGGTCGCCACTTGAAATGGCAAGTGCATGTGTAGAGATTACTACCACACGTGATATTGCACGACAAATTCTGCGTCACCGTAGTTTTGCGTTCCAAGAGTTCTCTCAGCGTTATGCAAACCCAACAGAAGATCTAGGCTTTGTTATTCGTGAAGCACGTTTCCAAGATACAAAGAATCGCCAGAACTCAGTCGAGTTGGATTTGACAGATCCAGAGCAACGTGAGCTAAACAACATTTGGATTGAGAAACAACAAGACATTATTCGTCTTGTTAAAGAAACATACGGCTGGGCAATTAGCAATGGCATTGCCAAAGAACAAGCACGTTCAGTCTTGCCAGAAGGTAACACAGTTAGCCGCTTGTACATGAATGGTACATTGCGTAGCTGGGTACACTTTATTGAATTGCGTAAAGAAAATGGCACACAAAAAGAGCATCAACTTGTTGCCCTTGCGTGTGCCAAAGCTATTTCAGCTATCTATCCAATGTTAAGCGTCTAACTCTTTTGTGGCAGTTAACGAACCATCTTCGTTCTGCCACAAAAATCCCCAAGCGTTATTGTAACGTGTAATGGTCGGCAAGCTCGGCCATTTTGTTTTGTACTTTAGGTATTTCTCATTGGGCCAAATGTCATTGATAAGTTGCTTTGCTGGCAACTTGTATGTGTTCCATTTGCCGCCTACCTTAGCTTCACTTGTGTACAATGCCCACTGTTGGTATTGCTCGCTATCAAAGAAGTTAACAACATTCCCAGCCATGTATTCAGCTTGTTTAGCAGTAGGTGCATGCATTGCCATGCGATACTTAACAGCTTGCCACTTCATAGCATAATTCAACCACCATAAGAAATCATGGTTGGTGTTAATAGGCACTGGACTTGCCCCAACCAGATCACGCAACATTTGCTCGCGTTCTTCTCTGTATGGTTCCTTCTTATCCAGCAACCAAGGAAGCGACTCGGTTTCCCAATCACCGTGAATAGCATCAAAGTTGTTGGTGTTATCCATGTAGCTCTTTAGTGTTAAGCTACCAAACAAGTTATCGGCACATTCACCAGTAACACATACATTGCGTGGGTCACTAACAATATCATAGAACTGATTGCTTGCTAAGAGCTTTGTGCCAAAGTAAGGAAGCACTACTTCGTTGAAGAACTCGGGATTCTCTAACTGACTATCTTCGTTAATAGCAAGCCACGTTACCTTTTGTAGTTCTGCCCAGTCTGGATGACTAATAAGCAATGATACAATCAGGGTAGAATCAATGCCGCCACTTTGAAAAATAACTAGTCGTTCTTTGCCTGGTTCTTTTAACTTGGCAATACAGTCGTCGATCCTGTTATAGCTTACTGCACTAAAAGAAGGAACAATAGCAGGACATTCGGGTATTGGGCTATTGTTGTATATCTCAACTCCTGGAACATCAATGGTGCCTGTACGATCACTTAAACTGATCCAAGGGTTAAACATTTCGATGAATGTTTTTGTTACAGGATTGATATCAACTGCTAAGGGACTGCGATAAAGTCTGTGGGGGATATAGTATAATAGTTTTTTCATGTTACATCATCATTGATAAAAACGAATCTTCGTCCATTCGCGCACGTACAACTGCAAATTCTTCTTTGTTCTTTGCGGCACGTGTCATGTTTTGAAATCTAATACGCAGGCGTTCCAACTTGCGAATTAAAAACTTTCTATTGTGGTATTTGTTGACAATAAGTCCAGCCGCAACATTTATAGTCAATCCGGTCTCTTCAGCATAGTCTTCAACCATACCAACATCTTCTGTTAAACCATTAATCACATCATTTGCTTGACGATACTTTTCTTCGTATGCTTCATGTTGCCATTCAAACCGTTGTTCAAATCGTTTAAAGCCATGTGCTAGTCGTTGCTGTAGTTCTGTTATTAGACTAACACGAGCTTGTAGTTGGTGACTTAAGATCGTAGATTCCATGCTTTTACGATGGGCAACAAATTCTGTATTACGCGGACCATCAAACTTTAACTTAAAGTCCAAATTGCCCTGGCGCAATTGCGAGGCATGTAAATCACTTACACCATAAATTCTACAAATTGCTTGGAACTCTCCTAAGCAGGCTGATTCTAAAACGGACATGTCAGTTGACCATGCCAATACTTCGTTTTCTGCTGTGCAAGCTAATGCTAACCAATGCATATCAATAACTCCTATCGTTATTGTATGTAGTTAAGAAATTGACGGGATGTTCTCCAATAGGATGTCTTTAGTAAAGCGAATGCTTAACATCAATCTTGGACTATTGCTTCGATTTTCGATATGGTGCGGAATGTTAATCTTAACAAATGTTGGCTTGTTGATAATTTTGGTGGCCGCCAGTGTTGGCTCATCTTGCCAATTAATCTTGAGATACTTGATAGTTTTAAATGGACTTTTAGTTAGTACAAAGTCACCATCATACCAGTACATTGGCCCATTATCGCAGTTTAGGATAGGAAGATTTAGGGCAGTATTAGATGCATTGATACGCTCGGGGTCAAATCCATCAACGTGTAAATCCTGCACAAAGTTAGGTTCATTGATAAACATGATGGCTGTTTTAATCTTAACTTCAATACCAAGTACAGTCAGGATATCGTACTCAACTAGCTTGCCAATGTACGCTAAATCAACTCCGGAGAATACTGTAGCAGTGGTAAATGCCCCATCCCATTTACTACGGCAAAACTTTTGTACCAGTGACCAACTTGGCAAGTCTATTTCTTTAAAGTATTCCATACTAATATTTATTGGCAACTTAGTGCAGGGAAAATTCATAAGTACTACTATGGAACATATACTTGTATTTTTAACTTGGACTCTATATCTTTACGTTATACACCGCATTATTCACGGCGTTGGCTTAAAGTTCTTCCCGGTTGCGTTTAAAGCGCATGCAGATCATCACAAGTATATCAATACACACGAGCAAACAAAGTGGCACTGGAATAACTTATTCTTATTCAACGATACTTGGATGAGCACACTTGACTTGTGGATCACTGAAGTTATTCCAACTCTAGTGTTTAGCTGGGTAACAGGTTACTGGTGGGTCAGCGTATTTTACTATCTATGGGCGGCCCTAATTCAAGAAACAATTGAACACAATCCAAAGTTCAACTTTTATCCGTATCTTACAAGTGGAAAGTGGCACTTGATTCATCATCGTGCCACTAACTTCAATTACGGATTGTTTTTCCCAATTTGGGATATTTTATTTAAAACTCACAAGCCACTAGCTAATTGAAATTTCTTAGCTGGGCCAGTCATCTCTATCCAATCATCAAATGCTATGCTGGCTTGCTTAGTATCTAATGCTAGTACCAATGGCCAAATATCTAAAAAATTTCTATTAGATACACTAACTGCGTCGATTGCCTTGGGCACTAATCGTACAGAAATTTTACCGTCTGGTTCAATAAACACCTGGCTCGGACCGTTTGCGATACCAACACGATCTAAGAACGCAAATGCACTTTCAACACCATCTACAAAAAATGGACGGTTTTGATCTTTTATCATACCCCATTTAGCATCTTTATACACAAACGCATCAATGATTACATGCTTACAGTTATAAGATATAATGTTAAACATTTTACCAAGTTCAATTTCAAACTTGTGTGATAGATAGTATGCTTTGCGATCAATTAATGGTCGATTGTGGAGCAAGACTTGATCATTGATAGTATCAGCCCATCGTTGTCCAGGTCCAGACCATGCTAATACAGACTTGTATTGCGTTTCCCGATCCCACGCCGAGTTGTTTAAATTGAGCACTTCCAGGTTTGGCGGGTACGCAAACATCTGACCGCTAGTTGTCACAACCAAGTAGCTGAGATTGTTCGCAGACAACGCACGAGTAAGTGCTATTGCCTGCGGCCCGGGATTGATTAACAATAAGTCAGTCATTGATTAAAGTGTGTTGCTAACAAAGCACCAACAACTCGCGTCACACGAGTCTTAATAAGATCGCTATCCATCATAACTTCAAAATCTACTATCCTGTCTAGATATTGTTCTAGTTGCTTACTTGCTAGTAGTTCGTTGCTACTTTTAATATCAGACAGGTCTTCCTTTTTAAAGACTACTTCACTGCCATCGTTGAGATACACTTTAATCCAGTCAATGTATTCAACTGGAACTTCTTCTACGTGTATCTCACGTAGCATTTCTTCAAAACTACGATCCTTTTTGCGGATGCTCATTAACTACTCCAAAATGATTTAATACGGTCAAACAATTTTGGTTTTAAACTGCTTGTGCTTTTGCTGGACGTCCTCGGCCCCGCTTGACTACTGTTGATGTCGCTGTTGATGACTGAGTCGGACTTACGGGGGCGACCGCGGCCGCGCCTTTTGGGTCGAGCTTCTCTGCCTCCTCACGTAGGCGTCTTGCTTCTAACTCAAACTGGTTGGCTTGAACACGATACTTGCTTGCAAGCATTTCATCGCTGATAACACCCGGTGGGTTATTAGCTGGTGCTGTAGTTGCAATGTCGCTTGAGCGTGTGCCAGCCGCAGTTTGTGCATTGACAATTTGTTTCAATTCACGATTCAAATCAACCAAGTTAATAACAGTGCCAGGACGTGGCGTCATTGCAACTGACTTAGTTGGAACCTTAACCATCCAACCTTTTTGGTGTAATGTGTTAAGCATATTTGTGCCATCATGAAATACTTGACGGAACAAGTAATCACTTGTGTCCATTAAGTCTTGGCAGTTTGGATGTTGAATTACTTTGATAAGATCATCGTGGTATAACTGTGGTAGTGTTTCGGTTGGGATGATCAATGCTGAATCAGGGTCGCCGGGTAGTTCGCGAAATACCACAACGCATTTCTTCCCTTGTCCGTTGACTCCAACATGTTTAATGAATTGTGCCATGTGGTATCTCCTTAAATTTACTCAGCAGCCGCGTCTGCGGTAACTTCTGCGCCTTCACCTTCAGCAGGTGCTGGTTCGTTTGCTTTTAGAAACTGTGCTAACTTGTTGTAAGTTGCGCCAATGATTTCCATTTCGCCTGCGCGGTATCCGCCACGCTGTGATGCCAACTCAATTGCACCAGCAAGAATCTTCATGTCTTGTAGTGTTAAGCCGATTGGCTGTTGAGCTTGTTCTTGTTGTTCCATTAATATCTCCTAGGTTAAAAAGATGGAAGTCTTCCGCAAATACTTATAGCACAAAATGCCTGGGTGTGTAGCCAAAAAAGTACGTGCTTATACGGGGATGATTCTTATTGTTTTGCGGTCTTGTTCGTGCCTGCATTGGTTAACAGTGCATGCAAACGGTGCGTTAGGTGGTTGCCAATTTGGGTCAAACGCATTGTAGTGTTCGTTCCTGCCACCGCATTGACTGTATGATACAAAGCCCTTGTGCCCAATGTGCAACCAATCAACACCAGCATAACAAGGCATGCCTGTATACACGGGATCTGTGTTGTTAGCAATACTTAGGTCTATGTATCTTGGATCCGGAACATTTGGATCAAACACAACTGTTTCAGGTACATAGTCATCTGGGCGCCCATGTATTCTATTAGCATCAACTGTACTGTATCCTCGATGCAATTCACCATCAGTATCGTGCAATACTTGCTCGCGACAAGAGTACCCTCGATCTAAAAACTGTTTAACTCGTTCTCGTGATTCGTTTATGCTCCCTGGCACTAACGGAACAATAATAGATACACTTACATTTTTCTCTGCACATTGTTCAAGTATAAAGTCAAACACATCATCGTTTTGCCATGAATGGTATGTAAGCTCAACAGCATCTAAAAAATTGATTACACCATACAACGAAAACCAAGTGTCGTCCCCACTAGTGTCTAATCTAATAATGCAAGGCTTTTCTTTCATCTTCTTTAGTACTGCACTAAGATGAGGAAAGTGTAGTGGCTCGCCACCGCCAATCTTCCAGTATATTTTATTGTGGTGACTGTATCGTGTGTCTTGTAGTTTTTCTATAATAGATAGATACTGCTCAAGTGATCGATCTAAGCTACCATTTTTAAATTGAGGCTGGCAATACGAACATTGGAATTTACAATGTGAATTCAGCATCCAGGTAACTTCAGCATATTCTATCATACACTTATTTAACGCGGCCAAAAAAAACGCACCCTAAGGTGCGTTAAAAGGAGCCCACTGCAAAATTAGTGTTTAGGCGGCACGTAGTTAGCAGTAATGCCAAACGGTGCTGTAATAGTATTGCTACCATGCACAACAAACAACGTGTCGCAATAGTCTGGGTCGCCCCAGCTACCAAACGGATAGCCGTCTGTGAATACTACAAGTTGGTGCGGTTGAACATCGTTATGCTTCATCCATTGCCAGATGCAAGTAAAGTCAGTACCGCCACCACCTTGGATGTTGTATTCACCCATGCTTCGACCGTCATCACCTGTAAAGGTATCTTCGTTATAAACATCTGTGTCAAATGTAATCACTCGCACCTTGTAAGATGTAAACTGATCCAAGCTACCTTGCACCATGCCCAAGAAGTCTGACAGCATGCGATCGCAAATAGAACCAGATGCGTCCAGTGCAACAACAATGTCAAGTTCTTCGCCGGGCAATTGTCCCGGCATAACTGCACCAGTATGCCACGCCTTACGGTTTGGGCGCATCCAAGTGTAGTCGCTCTTAACACTACCAGAGAACTGAATACGCAACAAGTCCTTCAAGTCCATAACAGGGGCAGTGATGTCTTTAACAAGACGCTCAATGTCACCGGGGGTGTTACCTGCACCTGCACTCTTTGCGGCTTGAATAACAGCTTCACGCCATTCGTCACGCAAGGCTTTCTTTTCTTCTTCACTCAGCTTCTTGAACTTGGGCTTGCCTTTACCTTTGCCTTCTTTGTCACCGTTGCCGTCACCATCACCGTCGGCATCACCTTCGCCATCCATGTCCAAGTGCTCGTCAAAAGGCATATTGATAACTG
>JACCEC010469279.1_pt1 | contig 17892 bp, 19 predicted proteins | sample 7450121 | NCBI WGS metagenome assembly JACCEC01 (sample SAMN15323455, study PRJNA562643) | freshwater metagenome | isolation source: river surface water | place: USA:Blue River Watershed | collected 2017-08-18 | reverse complement strand
CTCGCACCACGTAGCGGTTATTGGTTTATGCAAAACAATCCTAATTTAGCAGGAGCAACAAATACTCAATTTGGTTTAGTTTGTAAGGGTAATTATAGCAATCCATCCCAAAGTGCTTGGAGAGCTATTCACAGATATTAAACAGGTTAATAATTTATTTATTAATTTAGTTGAAATATTTTTAATATATAATTTAGAAAAATAATAATTTAATAACTAATTTATTAAATTATTAAATGATAATAAAATTAGACATAAGAGAGTCGGAATTGATAAGTTTAATAACAGAGCATATAAAGAATGTGCCGGCTTTTAAACAATTAGAATTAAAGACAGAAAGTTTGCCTTTAGGAGATGTGATAATAAATGATGGAACAAAGGATTTAATAATAATAGAGAGAAAATCTATTCGTGATTTGGCTGCTAGTATAAAAGATGGAAGATATGAAGAACAATCGTATCGTTTGAATGGTATAGACCATCACAATCATAACATAATATATTTGATAGAAGGGGATTTGAACAAACCCGTATCATCAAATTTCAGAGATAAAATAGATAAATTAACTATTTTTTCAGCAATAACATCATTGAGTTTATATAAGGGTTTTTCAGTAATAAGAACAATGAATATAAATGAAACATCCATTTTTATTTGTAATACAGCAAATAAAATGCGTAAAAATATAAATGAAAAGAAAAAATTATTTTATGGTGAGGATTTAGTAGTAGAAACACCAAATATAATTAAAGTAATAACAGACCCAGATAAGGAAAAAGAACAAACACAAGAAGAAGAAGAAATAGAAGAAGTAAATAAAGAAAAAGCTTATGTAAATGTAGTTAAAAAAGTGAAAAAGGATAATGTAACACCTGATAATATAGGTGAAATAATGTTATCACAAATACCAGGAATAAGCTCAGTGTCTGCTTTAGCTTTGATTTCACATTTTAAGAATATAACAAATTTAATAAATGAAATACAAAAAGACTCAAGTTGTTTAGAAAAAGTTACATATACAACAAATAAAAATCAAATAAAGAAAATATCAAAACCTTGTATTGCTAATATACTAAAATACCTAGTTGATAATAAAACATAAAACATAAAACGCGAGATACAATATAAAAAATATAAAACAAAAGAAATAAATAATAATTAGATAAAAAAATATAATTAATTATTATATATTGAGATGAGTGATGAAATGATTAAAATAATCATAATATTTGTTTTTACAGCATTTATAATTTATATAATAAATAAATTAATGAGACAAAGTCCAATGATGATAGAAGGTTTAGAAAATATGCCTTCTAAAGATGCGATTACGGCGAATGCTGACGGTTCTAATGTTCAAACCATAAAGGAAAATGGAGAAGCAGGCAACGCAGCAAATTATGCTACTAAATTAAAAAATATAGTAACAAAAATGAATGATACATTTTTAATAGACAAATATAGAAAGGATTATGAAAATGTGGTAATAAATATGGATGATTTAGTAAATGGTATTATGTTAAAGACTGTATTAAATATTCAAGCATCACCACAGGATCAGGGAGCAGTTATTAAACAATTAGCAGTATTAAATATGTTGAATGAATCAAAGACATCATTGAATAACGTGATGAAATATATAGATAAATCAGGTGGTAGTTCAACTGGAAAATGGCTCTAAATAAAATATGTTAATTAGTCTTTAAGTCCTTTTAGAATGAATATTATTTAATTGTAAAATATATCAAATTAATATTTAGCGTTTATTTTTTTGTTAATTTATATTATAAAGTATGGCTTCTCCATTTACATACACTTGCATTCGTCAAAATTACCAAAATTCAGCTCTCTCAACAAGAGGTATTAATATGGCTAATATTCTTGGTAACCCAACTAATAGTGCTCTCTTTTTTCACTTGGTTTTAGGTTCTGGTGTTATGGCTAATAGAATTTACAGTTTTTACAAGACTCATCCTCGTGAACCTCTATAAATTCGTTTAAAAATTATTATTATTTTAACAATAATAATAATAATAATAATAGTAAATATTATGAAAAAATTACTTGTATTATACGTATTTCATGTTTACAATGATAGAGTAAAACATTTTGTTGAAAATTGTATATTTTATGATGAAAATATTGATTTTATTATTATATCAAATAATAAAGATAATATATTTACTGTCCCTGAATATGTAAAAACATTGTTTAGAGATAATATTGGTTATGATTTTGGTGGATGGAGTGATGCTTTATTAACAAATAATTTATATGAAAATTATGAACATTTTATATTTGTTAATTCTTCTGTGATTGGACCATTTCTTCCATCATATTATAAAGGTAAATGGACTGATATATATATCAATGGATTGCAAAATAATATAAAATTATTTGGTAGTACTATTAATACACAATGGGACCCATTGAATGGTTCACATGTTCAGTCATATATTTTTTCAATGGATAAAACTACATTAAATTATTTAATTGATTGTGAAATATTCAGTATAACCAATTATGCTAAAACATTTAGTGAAGCAATATATAATAAAGAAGTTTTAATGTCTAGAAAAATAATTCAAAATAATTGGAATATTGGTTCTTTGTTACAATATTATAAAGATGTAGATTTTACATTTAAAACAAAACCCCCTAGAGAGTATAATATCCAATTCCTTGATGATATAATGTATGAACGTTTTAAAGATAAATTATGGAATATATATGAACTTGTATTTGTAAAAGGAAATAGAATAAATGTATAATTAATTTATAGAGTTATGGTTTTATATTATGTTATCCATTTTTTTGTTATGCAGTTTTTATAGCAACCTCATTTTCTTTATAATATCCTTGATCAACCAAATTTTGTGTATATTCTGGACCACACCAATTACTATCCATTGGATTTGGACTACACCCTTGTGTTTGTTGTGCATAATTCATAACGTCTAAAGGTGTTGTTGTTCCTACATAATAATCTGTTTGGTCATATGATGGGTAAGAATTTTTATTATATGGTGGGTCATTACGTGTCGCATCTACTAGTTTTGTAGAATTTGGAAAAGGTGGTGACGGAGGTAATCCTCCTTGTAAATCAGTAACACCTGGTCTTATTTTATATACTTGTTCACCTTGAGCATCATATGTTTTTTGAAGATATAATACCGGACATTTAATTCCTTGACTTCTTGACCAGTCTAAAAATTCTACATATTCTTCTAAATTATTAAACATAATTGGATTTACACCTGGAACTTTTGCCTTTCTTGAATTATATAAATAAAATTTTGAATCTACTTGTATTAACATATTTGGACAATTTTTTGTGTTATTATTAGTTAAACCTTCTCTTTCAACTGGATTACTGTATTTGATACAAAAATATAATCCTGCTAAAAAGGCTACTATTATTAATAATGTTAGTGGAGTCATTTATATAATTTAATTATAAAATAAATTATATTAAATTATATATATTATAAATTCTCTTATTTTTATCGAGGACCGGGTTAGCTCAGTCGGTAGAGCGCCAGCCTTTTAAGCTGGTGGTCGTGGGTTCGAGTCCCACATTCGGTGAAATCTTCAAATTTCTTTTTTATTTTCATTTTTTTCACATATATTTTTTATTATAGCTAATATTTTTAATCTTTTATCTAGAGGCATCCCTGTTACATGTGCTGAAAAATGTCCTTGTTTCCATTTAAATTCTGGTGGAAGACCATAATCCCTATAAAATGACTGTATCACCGTATGCGGTACTATTTTTATTTTATCCATATTTTGACGATATAATAATGTTATAGCATCTTGTTCCCAACCATGTTCCCATTCCTTTTTTAATTGTGGACCTAATGTCCATACAATTTTGAAAAATTCTTCTACAAATTTGTTGTTTTTACATACAATAAAACCAGAATTCAATGGATAAGCTGGATAAACATCAGCAGACATTAATATATTTTCAAATGGATATGGTTTCAATAATTCTTCGATACTTTTATTAATATCTGTTATGTAAATATCATCATCAATCCATATATAATAATCATAATTTGGTTCATCTCTCATTTTATTTTGTAAAACTGTTATTTTACTCCAAGCTATATGCCTTGATGTATCTAATGGTTCATTATATGTAGATAAATCATAATTATGTTTGTCGCAATATTCTTTGAATCTAGTAAATGTTATATCATACATTTCTTTTCTATCAGAAATACTAGTTATCAAAATTTTCATTTTATAATTTTAATTAATACTATTTATTTAAATTATTATTTTATTATTAATAAAAAGAATTTAAATATATTAATACTTATAACATTAAAATGAGATATATTTCCTTTTCTTTTAAAATTGATTCTATAGACCCTATTCATAAAAAAGCTTTTGTTGTTAGTGATTATGATGATGTTACAAATGATTTTAACTATGAATGTAAACGAAAGTTACAATTTTGTTTAGATAGATATCTTTATGAAAATGACCTTGAAAAATTTGATTACAATGAATTAGATGTTTATGATATTGAGATTTTTGAAAATTATATTATTGACCCTAATAGATTGGAACAATATTTTCTTTATATAAATACGAGTAATGAAAATTTCAAAAATGACTATTTTATTTATAATGGTGATAAATATTATTTTGTTAAAAATGATTTAAAAGATTATTAATATAATTATTATAAATTGAACTTATTAAATGTGTTATTTAAAAGATGTTGTAAAAAGAGCCACCAAAAATTGTGTTAAAAATATTAAAAAAGATAGCATTATTATAAATGAACATTTACCTATTTGTAAAAATTGTATTTATTACAATAATAATCAATCTAACATAGATTCTAATTATAAAAGTTTATGTGAAAAATTTGGTTATAAAGATTTATTAACAGGAAATATTAAATATTCATACGCAGAAACTAGTCGTTCTTTTGAGTCACATTGCGGTGAGAATGGAAGATATTTTGTTGAAAAAAATAATATTATTGAACTATATACACATCACGAAGAAGATTCACATAAATTATATTAAACATAAAATAATTATTTATTTTCTATAATTATTTTATAATGAGAGTAATTCATATTAAGAATGATGATTCTAAGAGTGAAAATATTGAAAAACTTAAATCACATTTATCTGATGGGGGGGACGCATTTGTTCTTATTTATATGAATGGTTGTGGGCCATGTGAAGCAACTAAACCTGAATGGTTTAAATTAAAAGATGCCGAAGATATTGATAATGTTGTTGCGGTTGATATTGATAAAGATATTGCCGATGAAGTAAGTGATATTATTAAAACAGATAACATTGTTGGATTTCCTACTATTAGACATATTAAAAATGGTAAAGAAGAAGATTTCGAAAAAAGTAATACAAAAGATAAAAGTAGAACAACTGATGCGTTTGTTCAATGGATTAAAATGAAAACATCATCTAAAATGGGAGGTAAGCGTAGAAGAAAAAGTATGCGAACTAAACGACACACTAGAAAGATGAAGGGTGGAAAATGGACTCGCAAGTATAAAAAAAGTATAAATTGTAAACGCCCTAGAGGTTTCTCTCAAAAACAATATTGTAAATATGGTAGAAATAAGAAATAAATTATATGAACTATTGATATTTTTATATAATTTACGCTATATAAAAAATCTGTGTTTGAATTGTTAAAATGTGTAATAATGATGATGATATAAAAATTGAAAAAAAATTGAAATAAAAATAAAGCAATTATTTTAAAGCATAAGATAATAATACGAAATGGACGCTACCATTATTTACAAGCAATTAAATAATATTTTTGAGGAATTATATTATTTATTTCAAAAATCTATTATTGATGTTCCAGAATATACAAATAGACCTGAAATTCAAAGATATATAATTGAATTTATGGATACAATTGAAATACAATGTGAGTGGGATATGACTGAAGATGAGCGAAATGAACTTGATGGAAAATATTTTGAAGCAGGACATAATGGTGTAGATGCTGTATTCTATCCATTTGATTCAAATTGTGAAGAATTAAATCCAATTAATATACAAGATGTTTTAAGTATTTGGGAAAATACATTAACTTGTATTCAATCTTATAGTGAAAATAATGAATTTATTGATAAGGCTAATGAATTGGAGGAAAGAATTAACAATATAAAATATTATTAAATAAATTTGAAAATATAAAATATATAAAAATCTGTTTGTTTTATACATTTTATGCGTAAGTTATTCAGAAATACTCAAATAATATATATTATCAAAACTACTTAAAGAAAATTAGTCTCTTTGTTTGTTAATAGTAATTTCTTTTGCTACATTTGATATTACCTTTTCATAATATACTATGTCTTCTTCTCTCGTTTTAGCCCCCATTGACTGGCACAAAAATTTCAAATATATATCATTCTTTGGGTCATCACTATATCTGTGACTTGGATATGCTGCTTTCCATTCATAAATCTTGCTTATGTTTTTATTCGCAATCATTTTTACTAGTTTTTTCATACTATCCTTGTTCTCATTATCTTTACACCATACTCCGTCTTCTTTTAAATGTATAACTTCCCTTTTTAAGTCACTACAATGAATGGGTCTTTTGTAGACATCTAATTCTTTTAATCCATTAATAAATATCCTAGATATCCCCTTCACAAATCCAAGTTCTCCAACACGTTCTAAATCGGTAAAAGTAAGTTTGAGAGAATCTACAAATTCGTCAATATTCATAGCATCTTTACATTTTTCATTCAAAAAGACTTGTAAATTGAATGTTTTGTTATGAGAATTTATGTTATTTGTATTGTTAGTTACATTACAATTTTTACTGATTTCAACCATTTGTTCCATCATGAATTTTTGAAATTCTTGGTTTTGTTTCATTATATCCATAATAAAATCTTTGTCATATCCTTTTTCTGATTCATTAATATTATTATCATCTTTTATATATTCGTTTGTAACTAAATTTTCATTTTCATTCTTGTAGTCATTTTTATTACTAAAACAAAGTTTCTTGTGTTTACTTAATCCACTTCTAAAGGAATATATACGGTCGCAAACGTGGCACTGAAATTTTTTTTCTTGCGAGGGAAAGTTATCTTTTTTGACTTCGGATATTATCTTTTTATGTTTACTAGTTAATTTATGTTTTTCTAAATCAGAAGGACGACTTGCTAAATAATCACAATAGTCACAATAATATTTATTGTGCGAGTTTTGCGAGTTTTGAGTTATCATTTTCTATATAATAGTATAACAAAAAACTCGCATAGTGTCAACGTAAAAAAAAATAAAAAAATTTTATCGTAACAAATTTTGAATAAAATTTTTGGTGACCACATGCTAATTTTTCATTTCAGTCACAAATTACATTTTTTTCAGGTTTTGGATAGCCCTTTTCGATTTTGGACATTTTTTTTGTCCATTTTTGACTTTCTGAAAATACTTTTGAAAAAAATAATTCACCTTTTTTATATATATTATTCAAAAAAGAACTTAAAGAGCTTTAAATACTCAAATAATATATATTATCAAAACTACTTAAAGAAAATTAGTCTCTTTGTTTGTTAATTGTTACTTCTTTGGCTACATTTGATATAACCTTTTCATAATATACAATATCTTCTTCTCTCGTTTTAGCTCCCATTGACTGGCATAGGAACTTCAAATATATATCATTTCTTGGGTCATCACTATATCTGTGACTTGGATAGGCTACTTTCCACTCATATATCTTACTAATGTTTTTATTTGCAATCATTTTCACTAGTTTTTTCATGCTATCTTTGTTTTCATTATCTTTTAACCATACTCCATCTTCTTTTAAATGGATGACTTCTCTTTTTAAATCACTACAATGTATCGGTCTTTTGTAGACATCTAATTCTTTTAATCCATTAATAAATATCCTAGATATCCCCTTCACAAATCCAAGCTCTCCAACACGTTCTAAATCGGTAAAAGTAAGTTTGAGAGAATCTACAAATTCGTCAATATTCATCGCATCTTTACATTTTTCATTCAAAAAGACTTGTAGATTGAAGGTTTTGTTATGAGAATTGATAGTATTGTTATTATTATTACCACTATTTTTTGCTAGTTCCATTATTATTTTGTTTTGTTCTAATATTAAATCTTTGAATTCACTATTTTGTTTCATAACTTCCATAAAATTTTCCATACTTAATAGCTCATTATTATTTTTTTTATTTTCTTCATCGTCTTCTTTATTTTCTTCTTTCTCAATATATTTATTAGATTCTTCATCTGTATCTATTTTTATACATTTTTTTTTATGAACCCATAATCCATTATAAGAAGCATACGTTTTGTTACAATTCTTACATATTATTTTTTTTTCATTATATTTTTCTCCATTAATGTGCTTGGAAGTTTTTAAATGTTTGTTCCAATTAAAAAATTTACATGTTGTATAATCACATTTTTCACAATAAAAATTTTGTACATTGTTGGCTACTTTTACTTCACATTGTTCACAAAAGTAGCTTAGGCTGTGACTGAGGTTTTTTTCACTAGCAGATATACTATCTATATTTGGTTGTTTTATTATGATATTATCGTTACAGCTTAAACATAAAAAAATGTCTTTTTTCTGGCTACTTTTTACTTCACTATCCATTACTAAAGTAAGTGAATATAAAAGTAGCCAGAAAAAAACGAAAAAATTTTATCGTAACAAATTTAGAATAAAATTTTTGGTGACCAGACGCTAAAAATTCGTTTCAGTCACAATTTAAGTTTTTTTCGGGTTTTTTGAGGCCCTATCCGTTTTTGGACATTTTTTTTGTCCATTTTTGACTTTCTGAAAATACTTTTGAAAAAAAGTTGTTTCTGAAAAAAAAACACAAAAAATCACAAAAAATACAATGAGCAAAAAATGGTCACAAAATTTTTATTATTTTTTATGCGAAAAAACCAGTCTCAGTGTGGTTTTGTATGGTGTAAAATTAAATCATAAATGCTAAATTATTTGTGATTTAATATGATGTAAAATAATTAAAATAAAATACGATTTTTTAGCTCGTTCCAAAAAAACATTGGCGCAGACATTCTAACATTACCAACCACCCATTTTTCATCATTTGTTTCAATTGTTTTAAAACCTTCATCTGTAAAATAAGTGTCGTTATTAACAGAAGTAAATAACCCAATTTGATTTGTTTCTTTATTTAATAATGCTCCCTTTAAGATAACTACATTTGTAAACATTTTTTTAATAACTAATAGTAGTTTCCATTCACCATCACAAGACTTTAATTTTGGTATTAAACGTTCTAAATTAGAATATGAGTGTTCTTCTAAATAATACCCATTTGTATAATTAGAACCAAAAGCAGGGTCAGTTTCTATTCTAACCAATTCGTCAGGTGTTTTTTTATATTGTAATGTTCCAGGCATATCCCCTAAATAAAATTCATTAGGATATTGTGAAGGTCTTAATTCTTCTTCCATATTTAATTTAATACTACAATTTTTTAAGTATATTTTTACATATTAATTTTAATTTTTTTTATAATTATTTTATTTAATTATATTATAATGAGAAAGTCTTTAAGAAGACATAAAACTAGACGTCATCGTAAATCACATAAAAAAATGTGTAGATGCAAATCCCATACAAGAAAACATAGACGCGGAAGAAGCTCATATGGAGGCTGAGGAGGACCACCACCTCTTTCTGGTTAAATATATTAATATTTTCAAATACTTTTAGAATGACTTATGTAGTATGATTTAAAATAATTTATACATAACGATATAAAAGTATATTATTATTTAAAAATATAAATATATTATATATAATAATTAATTATATGAAAGATATTGAATACTTAAATGAATATAAAAAATATCCATTAGTTAATTTTGATATATCACGTAAAAAAATAACAAAAAATAATAGTGAATTAAAAACATATTATATGGAATTTTTACGCGAATTTAAAAATAGTAAAGATAAAATAGATGAAAAAATAAGATTTTTTGAATTTTATAATATAATGAAAGAAGCACATAAAATAAAAGGAAGTTGTTCTTATTTTGGTTGTAAACAACTACAAGAAATATGTTCAAGTATGATTTTAGAATGTAACGTAGCTATTAATTTATTAGATGATAATGATAAAAAAGAATGTATGAATGAAATAAAAAATTTGTATTTCCTCTTATGCGTGAATTATATAGAATTAGAGAAAAAATGCGAAGAATTATAATATTATAATTATTCAGTTAAATTTATATAATTAATTTGTTAATTAATTTATATAAATTAGAATGACTTTTGTTATTTGGTTTCGTGATTGTTCGTATAAGAACAAAAACCTTGTTGGTGGTAAATGCGCTTCTTTAGGTGAGTTACATAGATTATCAAAAAAAATAAATTTTGATGTAGCTGATGGGTTTGCTTTGTCTACTGAATTGTATGATTCATTTATTAATAGTAATGGATTTAATACATATATAGAAGATAAATTAAATACAATTAATACTGAAGATGTTGAAGAATTGGAGAATGAATGTAACACACTTAGAGAGAAAATTATCAATGGACAATTTACGAAAGAACAAACAGAATTAATTATACAAAGTTATTTAGAACTATGTGAGATGTATAATAAAAATTTAATAGAAGTAGCAGTGCGTTCAAGTGCTATTGCGGAAGATTTACCTAATGCTTCTTTTGCGGGTCAACAAGATACTTATTTAAATATTAAAGATATAGATACTTTAATTGAATCTGTTAAGAAATGTTTTGCTTCTTTATTTAATTCACGTGCGGTTTCATATAGAAAAACACATAATATTCATATAGATGAAGTAAAAATCTCGGTTGCTATTCAGAAAATGGTGCGTTCAGATTTAGCAAGTGCTGGTGTAGCTTTCTCTCTAGACCCTGAATCCGGATATGATAAAGCTATAGTTATTAATTCATCATTTGGATTAGGTGAATTAGTAGTTAGTGGTGGTGTTAAACCAGATGAATATATTTTAGATAAGAGAGTGTTGAAATGTTATGATTCAGACCCTATTATTATGAAAAAATTAGGCAATAAACAAACAAAAATAGTATATCATGAAAATGGTGGCACTATTGAAGTAGATACAAATTTGATTGAAAAAGTGAATTTTAGCTTAACAAATAATCAAGTAATAAGTTTAGCTCGTTTTGTTTTACTTCTTGAAGAAAATTATTCAAAAATGTTTCAAAAAAAAATGGGAGTAGATGTTGAATGGGCTGTAGATGGTATTGATAAAAAAATATATATTATACAAACACGTCCAGAAACAATTCATAGTAATACATCTTCTTCAAATTTAGAATTAAGTAGATATATTTTAGATGAAAAGGGTAAATTATTGTTAACAGGAGTATCTGTTGGAGAGAAAATTAGTTCAGGAAAAATAAAAGTATTAAAATCAATAAAAGAATTTAAATCTTTCAATAAGGGAGATATACTTGTTACAGAAATGACTACACCAGATTGGGAACCACTTATGAAAATATCATCAGGTATTATAACAAATAAAGGTGGTAGAACGTGTCATGCTGCTATTGTAGCTCGTGAATTAGGTTTGAATGCGGTTGTTGGAACTGGAAATGCTACTGAAATATTAGAATCAAAAGAATTAGTGACTATTTTTTGCGCAGATGGAGAAGAAGGGAAAATTTATGATGGTGAATTGAAATATCATATAGAAAGTATGGAAATAGATGAGAATTTAACTCTTCCAGTGAAAATGATGATGAATATAGGTAATCCAGAATCTAGTTTTAAGAGTTCTTTAATACCGAATAATGGAGTAGGTCTTGCGCGTTTAGAGTTTATTATTAATAGTTATATTAAGATACATCCATTAGCACTTTGTAATTATCCAAAAATAAGAAACGATATTAGAGAGAAAATATATAATATTATAGGAGATCACGATAATGGAAAATGGTATTTTATAAAGCGTTTAGCAAGGGGGATATCAAAAATAGCATCAGCATTTTATCCAGATGATGTTATAGTGCGTTTGTCTGATTTTAAGTCAAATGAATATAAGAATTTAATTGGAGGTGAATTATACGAACCAGATGAAGAAAATCCAATGATAGGTTGGAGAGGTGCGTCGCGTTATTATTCACCTCATTATGAAAAAGCATTTGAACTAGAATGTGAAGCGATTAAATATGTTAGAGAAGAAATGAAAATGACGAATGTAGTAGTAATGATTCCTTTTTGTAGAACACCAAAAGAATGTGAATCAGTTATTAATAAAATGAAATCATATGGTTTGGAGAGAAATGTGAATGGGTTAAAAATATATTTGATGTGTGAGATACCTTCAAATGTTATAGAGGCAGATGAATTTAGTCCTATGGTTGATGGAGTATCTATTGGCGGGAATGATTTGCTTCAATTAACTCTTGGTGTAGATAGAGATAGTGAACGTATTACTTATTTATCAAGTGACGAAAATTTAAGTTATAGAAGAATGATAAAAATGGCTATTCAAACATATAAGAAGAATGGTGTAAAGGTCGGATTTTGTGGACAACAACCATCAGATAGCTTAGAATTTTGTAAATTTTTAATAGAAGAAGGAATAGATAGTATCTCGGTAACACCTGATAGTGCTTTGAAAACTATAATGAATTTGGGTAAATAAAATCAATGATTTAATATATTATTTAATAAAATAACATATTAAAGACTCGTTATAATATTTTATTTGGACACTCTTAACCTAAAAAACTCGCTATATGTCTCTGTAAATCTGGATTATATAAAACATCTTGTTTACCTATTGGTCCTCTTACTGTTGATTTATATTTATTTATATCTTCTGAAACTTCAGAAAAATTCTTCGTATTATATTCCCTATATGTTTTCACCATTTTATCTAAGTATTGTTTTGCTTTTTCACGAGTAGAATCTTTTTTAAACATAGAAGATAACATTTCTAATGAGTTTTTATTAACTATAACTATTTCACCACCAGTATTTTCGTAATAATTTGAACGTTGATAAATATCCGCACCATTTTTTATTAATGGTAAAACATAATAAAAATTCTGAGAAATAATAGCAATCATCAATGCTGATAAATCGTCTACTATTATTTCTTTATCACCTAAATTAATATCATGAACTACTTTCCCTTTTGAACGTAAATTTACATCTGGTTTTAAACTTAAAATAAAATAAAACATTTGTTCAATTTGTGGTGTTGCTACATAAAGCATTGTTATCATTAATAATGAACCACCTGTACGCATAATTTTTAAAGATAACTTGTTTTTAACACTCTTAATATATTCCATCTCATTTTCAGTTCCAATTAAATAATTTATATCAGCACCAATTTGTATTAAATAATCAATAATATGAAAATTATAAGTAGCAAATGCTGGAAATAAACCAATACTAACATTAGAAACCTTATCTCTTAATTCATTTATTTGTCCTATATTTCCAATAATACACGCATCTATAAATTTATTGTTATTTTTCTCTCTATTTTGGGATGCTGAACTGAACATTTGACCCTTTCCTCTCATTTTTCTATTATGTTTTTTCTTTGATTTGTTATGTTTATTTTTTTTATGTAACCTTGTTTTTTTTACCATTTTAAAATATTATATATACTACTAATAAAATAATATATATTTTAAAATGAATTTAAAGACATCTTGCTACATTTATGTAGTATAAAATGGTTTATATATGTCCAATTACTCATTATGATAAGTCTAATGAGGCTAAATATCAAAGTTTTTTTGAAAAATATCCTTATGAATTACATATTTTTCAAAAGTATGCGTTAGAAGCTATTGTTGAAGGTAATCACGTATTAGTATGTGCGCCAACAGGTTCTGGAAAAACATTACCTGGAGAATTTTCAATAGATTATTTTGTTTCAAAAGGCAAAAAAGTAATATACACAACACCAATTAAAGCATTAAGTAATCAAAAATTTTATGATTTTACACAAAAATATCCTCATATAAGTGTAGGTCTTATTACTGGGGATATTAAAACAAATCCAGACGCAGATTGTCTTATAATGACTACAGAAATATTACTAAATAAGTTATATCAAATTTATAGTAATTCTAAACAAGTAAATTCAAGTGTTTCTTTTGATATGGATATAGAAAATGATCTAGGTTGTGTAGTTTTTGATGAAGTTCATATGATTAATGATGAATCAAGAGGACATGTATGGGAACAATCAATAATGATGCTTCCAGAAAATATTCAAATGGTAATGCTTTCAGCCACAATTGATGCTCCTGAAAAATTTGCTAATTGGTGTGAAGAACGATATACTGAATTAGGTAAACGCGTTTATTTAACAAGAAGAATGGACCGTGCGGTTCCTCTTACACATTACAGTTTTATAACAACAAATAATGGTATTTTTAAAGCAATTAAAGATAAACAAGTTCATCAAGAAATAAAAAATATCATAGATAAACCATTTGTTATTCAAGATAGTACTGGAAAATTTGATGAAACACATTATTTCAAGATGAATAAAATGCTGAAATTATTTGAAAATAATCAGGTGTATGTTAAAAGACAACATGTTTTAAATCAAGTGTCTAAATATTTGGTAGAAAATGAAATGTTGCCGGCATTATGCTTTGTATTTTCTCGTAAACAATTAGAAAAATGTGCGAGAGAAGTTACGACAAATTTGTTGGAATTTGATTCTAAAGTGCCGTATACTATTCGTTATGAGTGTGAAAGTATTATGCGTAAATTCCCGAATTATCAAGAATATTTAGAATTACCAGAATATTTGAGTTTGGTTTCACTTTTAGAAAAGGGGATTGGAATACATCATAGTGGTGTAATGCCTCCGTTGAGAGAAATGGTTGAATTATTATATTCTAAGGGATATATTAAATTATTATTTTGTACAGAGACCTTGAGTGTTGGTATAAATATGCCTGTTAAGACAGCAATTTTTACAGATGTTAACAAGTTTGATGGAAATATTAATCGTGTATTATATTCACATGAATATACTCAGGCAGCAGGTCGCGCTGGAAGATTAGGATTAGACAAAGTTGGTCATGTAATTCATCTTAATAATTTATTTCGAAATGTTGATTCAGTTAGCTATAAAAATATGATGAATAATAAACCACCAATTCTAAAATCAAAATTCAAAATATCATATAATCTTCTTTTAAGTTTAATCGATATAGGTAAATCAGATTTTACTGAATTTGCAGAAAGAAGTATGATTAAAGATGTATTAGATAATGAAGCAGGAAAAGTTTATTCTGAAATATCAAAAATAACACTTGAAATTGAGAATTCTAAACATTATATGTCTAATTATTTGAATACTCCTTTTGAAAAAGGTGTTGAATACATTGAATTGAATGAACAATTGAAAACAAGTGTTAATAAAAAGAAGAGAGAAATTGAAAAAAGAATTCAAGAGTTAAAGGATGAATGTAAACATATAATTAGTGATGTTAAAATGATATCAATACAAGATTCTATGAAAAAAAAGTTATCTGATAAAGAAAAAGAGTATGAACATTTACAAAGTTATTTAAAAGAAAATACAGATAAAGTAGTTAGTTTTTTGATGAAAAATGATTGTGTTGAAAAAGATACTAATAGTTCAAAATATAGTTTGACTACTAAGGGGTGTATTGCTAATTTAATTAAAGAAGTTCATTGTTTAGCATTTTCAGAAATAATGAGTCACAAATTATGGTCTGAATTAACGAGTGTTGAATTAATACAGATTTTTAGTTGTTTTACTAATATTGTTGTTGATGATGAAAAAAAGAGTTTTAAACTTGATACTGAAGATAAAAAATTAGAGGAAATAATGGATTCATTAGACAAAATGTATAATTGTTTCAAAGAATATGAGATGAGAAATGAAATAGATACAGGAATTGATTATAGTATACATTATGATTTAATTGATTATGTTGAAGAATGGTGTAAATGTGAAGATATTGGACAATGTAAAAATGTTTTAGAACGCGCAGAAAAGGAGAAAAATATATTTTTAGGTGAATTCGTAAAAGCTATATTGAAAATTAATAATATTTCATCAGAAATGGAAAAAATAGCGGAATATATAGGAGATATGGGGTTCTTGAGTAAATTGAGAGAAATCCCTAATATGACTCTTAAATATGTTGTTACAAATCAGTCTTTATATGTTTAAATTATCTTTATACCATTATACTTTTATTATAATTAATAATTAACAAATAACAATAAAATATTAAATTATACACATAGAATATATATTTGTAATTAGTATGAGATTAGTATTGAAAACATTATTTTTTCATCTTATGTGTATTTTTATTTTTGGGATTATTTATTGGAATTTAGCGGAACATTTCTCTCTAGTAATAAATAATACAAGACCAGAATTTTTAGATTTTGTTTTTTTAAGTACAACAGTTCAAGCAGGTGTTGGACTTTCAGATTTAAATCCTTTAACAAGTTTAAGTAAATTTTTGTTAATAGTTCAACAATTTATAATGATATCTACTAATGTGTTTTTATTTTATTTTTTTACTAGATAATTGTAAACTATTATATCATTTTTACTATATAATATTTTAGTATAGTATTTTATTATAACATTATATATATAATACCAAATATATATAATGTATGCGACAGTTTATGGTTTAGGCAAATTATTTTTTATATATTTAATTATTTTAGCAATACAAGCTTATGTTGTAATAACTTATACATTACATTGGAAAGAACATAAGAAATGGATATCAACATTTAATGATGATGATCCAAAAGAAAGAAATGAGTTGGAAAAAGTTATAAATGATAAAATACAAGAATTAAAGAAAAAATTTGAAAAAGAATCTACAAATGATTTTATTAATTATTTATTAGATGAAAAAAATAGGATTTTTGATTATAAAGGAAATAAATTGTATATTTTTATGTGGGAAAAAGTAAAAATGGTTGATGGAAATTATGATTTTATAAGTAATATTCATGTTAAACAAGATGATATTGGTGTTCGTTTTTCTGATTTGGTAAAGAAAAATATATATCAAGTTCCTTTCAATGAATTTAAACCAGAAAATGTTATAGCAGATATGTTATATTCGTTGAATGACCGTAATATTAATGATGGATATAAATATTATTGGTATGATCCAATTTATAAAGAATTAGTTCAAAAAAAAAGTTTTGCTATACAGTTAAAGAAAAAAGATTATGATGGTTTTATTGGAGCTGGGTTTAACATTAAATCTATATCGAAAGAATATTCAGAAATTTATTATGAGAACATTTACAAGGACAGATTATATCCTATAAGTTTTTTTATGTTTATTGGTTCATTTTTGGTTTATAGTTTTATTAAAGAGAATAATTTTTGGAAAGTAGTCATTTTATTTTTATTAATACCAAATATATACATATTATATTATTTAAATATTACTGAAGATGTGTCATCTATAGAACAAGAAGAATCAAGATTAAAAGCTATTAATGATGGTGTGTTAAGTATATCTTTTTTGGTATCTGTAAATATATTTATATTGAATTCATTAGCATCTAATAAAAATTTAATTAACAAACCAATCTTTTTAGAATCATCTGTTATTTTTAGTTTATCATTATTATTACTTTTATTCAGTATTTATAAACAAACAAATTTTAATAGTATTGCTGATATGAAAAGTAATCGTATAACAAAGCAATTAACATTCAACTTGGTCGTTTATTATAACTTGTTTATTGTTATAAATTATTTGTTGTTCATTGCTAAGGAAAATCAAATTTTGAAGTTAAAATAATAAATAAAATATAAAATACATTTAAATATATTAATTT
>JACCEC011136048.1_pt1 | contig 17905 bp, 9 predicted proteins | sample 7450121 | NCBI WGS metagenome assembly JACCEC01 (sample SAMN15323455, study PRJNA562643) | freshwater metagenome | isolation source: river surface water | place: USA:Blue River Watershed | collected 2017-08-18 | reverse complement strand
GGCTTCCCGCCCTCCGCCGCCAATCCCCCCGCCGCCCGCCCCCCGCCCTTCCCCCCGCGCGCCAAGCGCCTGGTCTTCCCCCACATGGTCGGCGCCCCGTCGCAGCTCGACCTCTTCGACCCCAAGCCCGCCCTCGCCAAATTCGACGGCAAGCCCGCCCCCGACGATTTCATCAAGGGCAAGCGTTTCGCCTTTCTCCGCGGCCACCCGACGATCACCGCTTCGCGCTACGCCTTCCGGAAGCACGGCCGCAGCGGCGCCGAGATCTCCGAGCTGCTCCCGCACCTCGCCGGCGTCGCCGACGAACTCGCCATCGTCCGCTCGCTCTCGACCGACGAGTTCAACCACGCCCCGGCCCAGCTCTTCCTCCACACCGGCTTCGGCCGCCTCGGCCGCCCGAGTTTCGGGTCGTGGGTCACCTACGGACTCGGCTCCGAAAACAGCGACCTGCCCGCCTACGTCGTTCTCCTGTCCGGACCTCTCGCCGGCGCCGGCACCAGCCTCTGGTCCTCCGGCTTCCTCCCCAGCGTCCACCAGGGCGTGCAGTTCCGCGCCTCGGGCGAGCCCGTGCTGTTTCTCAACAATCCCGCCGGCCACGGCGCCGCCGATCGTCGCCGGGTCCTGGATACTGTCGGCGAACTCAACCGCGCCCAACTCGCCGACGTCGGCGACCCCGAGATCGCGACGCGCATCAGCCAATACGAGATGGCGTTCCGCATGCAGACCTCCGTGCCCGAGCTCATGGACATCTCGAAGGAGTCCGCCGCCACCCTCGAACTCTACGGCGCGAAGCCCGGGGCCGCCTCTTTCGGCAACAACTGCCTGCTTGCCCGCCGCCTCATCGAGCGCGGCGTCCGCATGGTCCAGCTCTACGACGCCGATTGGGATCACCATGCCGATCTCGCCACCCGCCTGCCCCGCAAGTGCCTCGACGTAGACCGCGGCATGGCCGCGCTGATCCGCGATCTCCGCCAGCGCGGCCTGCTCGACGACACGCTCGTCATTTGGGGCGGCGAGTTCGGCCGCACGCCCATGGCCCAGGTCGACTCCGGCAGCGGCGCCGCCACCAAACCGGGCCGCGATCATCACAAGGATGCCTTCACCATGTGGCTCGCCGGCGGCGGCGTGAAAGCCGGCCTTGCCTACGGCGCCACCGACGACCTCGGCTACCACGTGGTCGACCGTCCCGTCCACGTCCACGACCTCAACGCCACCGTGCTGCACCTGCTCGGCCTCGATCACGAGCGGCTTACCTACCGGTATCAGGGGCGCGAGTTCCGCCTCACCGATGTGCACGGAAAGATCGTCACCGATCTTCTCGCCTGAACGTCTCCGCCTCTCCGTCCCCCGTCCCTTTCCTCCCCATGTCCGATTCGCTCCTCCCTCGTGCCGCCGTCCTCCGGCTCTCCCTCCTCCTCGCGCTCGCGGTCGCGCTTTCGCTCCCCGCCTTGGTCCGTGCGGCCGCTCCCGCGCCGGCCGCCCGCCCCAACATCCTCCTCGTCCTCTCCGACGACCACAGCTACCCGTTCCTCGGTTGCTACGGCGACACCAACGTCCGCACGCCCGCCCTCGACCGCCTTGCCGCCGAGGGCATGAAGTTCCACCGCTTCTTCACCGCCGCGCCCCAATGCGTGCCGGCGCGGGCGGCCTACCTCACCGGCCGCTCCGCCGTCGCCGCCCGCATGACGCGCTTCTCCGCCCCGCTGCCGGCCGACGAGATCACCTTTCCCGAATTGCTCCGCGAGAAAGCCGGCTACTACACCGGCATCGCGGGCCGCTCCTACCACCTCGACGGCTCCGGTGCCCGCGCCGGCACGGAGGGCATCGGTTCGCTCGTCGCGAAGCACAATCTCCGCACGTTCGCCTCCCGGGTCGACTACGTGAAACAGGGCTCCGACACCGAGGCCCTCGCCCAGATGCGGGAATTCCTCGCCGCCAAACCCGCCGGCAAGCCCTTCTGCCTCTGGCTCAATTTCAGCGACCCGCACCACCCCTGGACGGCCGCCGCCTCGTTCCGGCCCGACCCCGCCTCGCTCAAACTCCCCGCCCACTGGCCCGACCTGCCCGGCATGCGCGAGCAGCTCGCCGACTACTGCGCCGAGGTCAACCGCGTCGATGCTTCCATGCAGGCCGTCCTCGACCTCCTCGCGTCCCAGGGGCACGCGCAGGACACCGTGGTCGTCTTCGCGGGAGACAACGGCGCCGCCCTCCCCCACGGCAAGGGCTCCCTCTACGATCCCGGCTCCAACGTCCCGCTCGTCGTCCGCTGGCCCGGCGTCGTGCGGCCCGGCGGCGAGTCGCGCGCGCTGCTCAGCAACGAGGACATCGCCCCCACGCTGCTCGCCGCCGCCGGGCTCCCGCCCGGCCCGAAGATGTCCGGCATCAGTTTCCTGCCGCTCCTGCGCGGCGAGGCCCAGACGCCCCGCACCCATGTCTTCATCGAGCGGGGCCCCCACGGCTCCGGCCCCGTCACCGCCCAGATCCGCAGCAGCACCTACGATCTCGGCCGCGCCGTCCGCAGCGACCGCTACAAGCTCATCTACAACTGCACGCCGTGGATTCCGTATTCCCCGGTCGACTCCGCCGGCGGCGCCGCGTGGCGCGAGATGTCCGCCGCCAACGATGCCGGCAAGCTCTCCGCCGGTCTCCGCGCCACCTACTTCACCGCGCCGCGCCCCGTCTACGAACTCTACGACCTGCAGGCCGATCCGTCCGAACTCGACAACCTCAGCGGTTCGCCCGCGCATCGCGAAATCGAATACGCCCTGCGCACCGCGCTCGCCGAGAAGATGATCCTCGATTGGGACTACCTCCCGCTCCCCGATCTTTCGCCGCCCGCCGCGGCCGATGCCGCCGCGCCCAAGGCGGCCAAGAAAAAGAAGAAACAGTAGGCGCCCTCCCCCGCCTCCGCCGCTTCGCCATGTCCCGATTCCTGCCCTTCTCCCGGTCCGTCCGTCTGCTCGGTTTTCTGCTGGCCGCGTCCTGCGCCGTCGCCGCCGACCGCCCCAATCTCGTCGTCATCAACATCGACGACCTCGGCTACGCCGAGATCGGCCCCTTCGGCGGCCGCAACCGCACGCCGGCCCTCGACCGCATGGCCGCCGAGGGCCGCAAGCTCACGAGCTTCTATGCCGCCCCCGTCTGCTCCCCGTCGCGCGCTTCGCTGCTCACCGGCTGCTATCCCAAGCGCGTCCTGCCCGTCTCCCACGTCCTCTTCCCCAATGCCGCCGTCGGCCTCCACCCCGACGAGGCCACGATCGCCGACGTCCTGAAAGCCGCGGGCTATGCCACCGCCTGCGTCGGCAAGTGGCACCTCGGCGACCAGCGCGACTTTCTCCCGCTCGCCCAGGGGTTCGATTCCTATTTCGGTCTGCCCTACTCCAACGACATGGGCCCGGCCGCCGACGGCACGCGGTCCAACTTCGGCGCCCCGCCGCCGGCCGCGAAGGCCAAGGCCGCCCCGGCCGCGGAGGCCGCGAAGAAAAAGACGGCCAAGCAAGCCGCGCCCGCGCCGGCTCCCGGCCCGTCCGACGATCTCGTCGGCGTGCGCGGGGCCGACCAACCCCCGCTCGCCCTGCTCGAGGGCGACAAAGTCGTCGCGCGCATCCGGGCCGAGGATCAGCTCGACTTGACCCGCCGCTACACCGAACGCGCCGTCGCCTTCATCCGCGAGCGCCGCGACCGCCCCTTCTTTCTCTATCTCGCCCACAGCGCCGTCCATTTTCCGCTGTATCCTTCCTCCGACTACCGCGGAAAATCCGGGAACGGCCTGCTGGGCGACTGGATCCAGGAGGTCGATGCGTCCGTCGGCGCCGTTCTCGGCGCGCTCCGGGCGGCCGGCCTCGACCGCAACACCCTCGTCCTCTTCGTCTCCGACAACGGCGGCCCGGTGAACCAGGGCGCCGTCAACACGCCCCTGCGCGGCTCCAAAGGCACGACGTGGGAAGGCGGCATTCGCGTCCCCGCTCTCGCCTGGTGGCCCGGCCGCATCCCCGCCGCGTCGTCGACCGACGCCGTCGCCGGCATGCTCGACGTCTTGCCCACCTTCGCCGCCCTGGCCGGCGCGCCCCTGCCGGCCGGTCGCAAGCTCGACGGCGTGGACCAGTCCCCGATTCTCTTCGGCGCCCCGGCCGCGCCCCCGCGCGATGGCTATCTCTATTGGCGCGGTCTCGTGCTGGAGGCCGTCCGTTCCGGCCCGTGGAAACTTCACCTCGCGTCCGGCGAACTCTACGATCTGCGCGCCGATCCGGGTGAGGCGACCAACCTCGCCGCCCGCCATTCCGACGTCGCAAAGCGTCTCCGGGATCTCGCCGCCGCCGGCGCTGCCGACCTGGGCCCCACCGGGGTCGGTCCCGGCTGCCGCCCGCTCGGTCGGGTCGACGTTCCCCGCCCGTTGATCGCGCTCGACGGCACCGTCCGCCCGGACGCGGTCGGCGTCCACTCGCGACTGCCTTGACCTGCGGTCCGTCCGCACGGGATCGCGCTTAAGTCTTGTCCCGGCGGGCCGATATACCTGCCAGACCATCGGTTTGACCGTAGGTAGCCCTCACGGGCCGGCACTTGGCCGGCGAGACGAAGGCACGTGCCCGCCCCCGCGCTCCGCGGAGGCCCGCCCGTGCCTTTTTTGTCTCCCGGACCGACGTATCGGCCGCCGCGGGCCGCCTCCGGCACGCCGCTCAACCTACCTTGCGACGTCCCTTCGTCGCGTTCTCCACGCCAACGCTTCATCCCTCCGTGAACATCAATCAGAAAATCTGGCTCGGCTTCGGCTCCGTTCTCGCGCTCGTCGGCGTCGGCTCCGCCCTGAGCTACCTGAACTCCCGCAACGCCGAGACGACAAGCTCCCACCTCGTCCGCGAATACGTGACCCAGGCCCTCGCGGCCGGCGCGGCGGACGAGGCCATCTCCATGGCCCGGATCCACGAGCAGCGTTTCGCCAATCGCCTCGCCGAGGCCGACGCGGTGGCCACCCGGAATCAAGTCGCGAAGTTCAAGGCCCAGCTGAAAATCGCGCAGGACGCCAGCTCCGACCCGGAGCGCGACCGCGCCTACGCCGCGATGAACACCCGCGCGGATGCCTATCTGGTCAGTTTCGAAGACCTCGTTTCCGGCTACGTCCGCCGCGGTCTCACCCCGGAACAGGGCCTCGAGGGCACCCTGCGCAAGGCCGTTCACACCGTCGAGAGCAAGATCCGCGAGATCAACCACCTCGAACTCACCGTCCCGATGCTCATGGCCCGTCGCCACGAGAAGGACTATCTCCTCCGGAACGACGAAAAATACACCGCCGAAATCGCGAAGCGAATCGAGGAATTCCACCGCGAGGCCGTGCGCCTCGCGCTGCCGGCCCGCGTGCAGGCGGAGCTCAAGGAAGCCTGGAACGCCTACTTCACCGCCTTCCAGGATCTCGTGGCCGGGGACCGCAATTTGCGCACCGTGTCCGCCCGGCTCCTCGCCGACGGCGATGCCATCGAGGCTGCGATGTCGGCCATCTCCGAGACCCTCGATCGTGAAATCACCGCGGCCCAGGCCGGCACCTTGGGTCGACTCGCCGACGGCCGCCGCATCGGTCTCGTTCTCGGCGTCGCGTCCGGCTTGATCGGCGCCGCCATGGCGGTCTGGATCGCGTTCAGCCTCGGCAGCCTCAACCGCGGCATCCGCACCGTCGGCACCCAGATCGGCCACGGCGCCGCCGAAGTGCTCGCCGCCAGCACCCAGCTTTCGCAGGCCAGCCAGACGCTCTCGTCCGGCTCCTCCGACCAGGCCGCCTCCCTCGAGGAAACCAGCGCCTCCCTCGAGGAGATGGCCTCCATGACCAAGCGCAACGCCGACAGCGCGACCCGCGCCAAGGACGTCGCCGCCCGCACCCGCGCCGCGGCCGACCACGGCGCCACCGAGATGGACGGCATGCGCCGCGCCATGGACGACATCAAGGCCTCCTCCGACGACATCGCGAAGATCATCCGCACCATCGACGAGATCGCCTTCCAGACCAATATTCTCGCGCTCAACGCCGCCGTCGAAGCCGCCCGCGCCGGCGAGGCCGGCATGGGCTTCGCCGTCGTCGCCGACGAGGTCCGCAACCTCGCCCAGCGCGCCGCTCAGTCCGCCCGCGAGACCTCCGCCAAGATCGAGGGCTCGATCGCCAAGAGCGAACACGGCGTCGCCATCTCCCGCCGCGTCGCCGCCTCCCTCGCCGAGATCGTCCAGCGCGCCCGCGAGGTGGATTCGCTCGTGGCCGAGATCGCCACCGCCTCCGCCGAACAGTCCCAGGGTATCGATCAGGTCAATACCGCCGTGTCCCGCATGGACAAGATCACCCAGTCCCTCGCCGCCACCGCCGAGGAGAGCGCCAGCTCCTCCGAGGAGCTCAACAGCCAGGCGGTCGCGCTCAACTCCGCCGTCGGCGACCTGCTCGCCCTCGTCGGCGCCCGCGCCGCCGCCTCGGCCGCCCCCGCGGCCGTGCCGGACGAGAGTTCGCACGACAACCCGCCGGCCGCGCCGCGCCGCGCCGGGCGATCCGCCCGGACCGTCGCCCGCAAGCCGGCCCCGGCCGAACTGAGTTTCAACTGACCCGCGCCTCGCCAACCTGCCCAATCCGCCATGCACGCCCGCTTGCCCTTCGCCGCCCTCCTGCTGCTCGTCGCCGCCGCTCTCCGCGCCCAACCCGCCGCTTCGGTCGAGGAACGCCTCGCCCGGCTCGAGCAGCAGCTCGCCCGGATCGAGTCCCGGCTCGGCGCCCCCGGCACCGCCGCCGACCTCGCGCCCGCCGTCCGCGAGTTTTCCGCCCTCACCCAGCAACTCGGCTGGGACGGCAAGTCCCCGCTCGTGGTGGTCAAGGCCGCCGGCAAGGAGCAGAAATTCAGCATCGGCGGCTTCGTCCACGCCCACGCAGAGTTCGGCGATGCGCCCGACGCCCGCTACACCGGCATCAACGACCGGTTTCTGATCCGCCGCGCCCGCATCACGTTCAAGGGCGCCTTCAAGGAGGCCTTCGACTTCGTGCTCCAGCCCGACTTCGGCAACAACTCGATCTCCGGCAACACCGGCTACCGCGGCGGCTTCGCCGACGCCTACCTCGCCTGGACCAAATACGAGGCCGCCAATCTCCAGCTCGGCCAGTTCAAGACGCCTTTCGGCTTCGAGCAGCTCACCTCCGACACCAAGACCCTTTTCACCGAGCGCGCCCACCCCAACGACGCGCTCACCGTCGGGCGCCAGATCGGTCTCGGCCTGCTCGGCACTACGTTCAAGAAGTCCGTTTCCTATTCCGTCGGCGTCTTCAACGGCAACGGCGTCAACAACGGCAACAACGACAACGACCAGTTCATGTATGCGGGCCGGGTCGCCGCGAACGTCTGGTCGCAGGCCGACCGGCGCGTCTCCGTCGGCGTCAACGGCTATTCCTCGGCGGACACCGGCACCTTCACCGGTCACCGCACCGGCCGCGGCGTCGACGTGCAATTCGTCTCCCCGCGCCTCGAGTTGCACGCCGAATACCTCAGCCTGCTCCAGAACCGCCGGACCGGCACCGATACCACCGCGGACGGCTGGTATGCGCTCGCCGCCTGGTTCTTCGTCCCGAAAACCCTCCAGGGCGTCGTCCGCTACCAGGAATACGATGCCAACACCGCCGTCGCCGGCTTGCTCAGCCGCTCCTGGATCTTCGGCGCCAGCTATTACATCAAGGGCGACGACCTCAAGCTGACCTTCGACTACACCCTCGGCGATCCGGCCGGCCCGCTGAAAAACCAGGGCCGCTTCATGACCCGGATGCAGGTGGTGTTCTGACGCGACGTCCCTCCGTTGTTTTCGACGCGGCGCGCCGGGGCCAACCCGCGCGTCGCCCTCTGCCAGAACCCCGTTGACGCGTCCTCACGGCGACGCGGGAATCGCGCCGCCCCATGTCGTCCGCGTCCCGCCTCCGCCGCCCCGTCCTCGTCGTCCTGGCCCTCGCGCTCTCCTGCGCCGGGCGCCTCTTCGCCGCGGATCCCGCGGCAGTCGCGGACGCCGCCCGCGCCGCGACCGAAGCCGTCCTCCGCGACCACGCGCCGCACGTGACCGTGCTCGGCGCCCGGCTCGAGGGCCGGCGCCTGCATCTCGATTTCGGCGCCGGGATGCTCGCCGCCGCACCCGGTTCGCTCGCGTTCGAGGCGCTTTCCCGCCGCGTGCACCTGGCCGTCGGCGATGTCCTGCGCGAACACTTCGACGCGTTCGAGGTGCACACCGCGATCGCGGGCACCCCGCTTGATCGGCTGCTCGCCCCGGCCTCCGCCGCGGCCCTCTCCGCCCCGCTCCCGCCGGTCGCCCGGCAACTCGCTCCGGTTCTGCCGCCGCCTTCGCCCGCCACGGCCGCGCTGCTCGCGCGCCGCATCGCGGTCAGCCCCGGCCACGGTTACTACCTCAACCCGGCCAACGCCTGGGTTCTCCAGCGCTCCTACTTCCAGGGCATCGTCGAGGATTTCATCAACCACGAGCTCATCACCGAACTCGCCGGTTTGCTCTCCGCCGCCGGCGCCGATGTGCGCCCCACCCGCAATCTCGACCGCTCCGCCGGCGCCGGCGAATCCGGCTTTCCCCGGTGGCAGGAAGCCGCGCGTTACCACGTGAAGGCACTCGGCGCCGACCCCTCGGTCTGGAACGAGTCCGGTTTCACCCACCTCGAGCAGGACATCCGTTGCCGCCCGCGCTACGCCAACGCCGTCGGCGCGGAAATTCTCGTCAGCCTCCACAACAACGGCGGCGGCGGCACCGGCACCGAGACGCTCTACGACACCAACAACGGCTTCGGCGCCGAGAGCAAACGCCTCGCCGACCTCGTCCACGGCAAGATCATCGCCGCCATCCGGCGCGACTACAACCCGACCTGGGCCGACCGCCGCGTCCAGGGCTTCAACGGCTCCTACGGCGAGAACCGCCTCGCCGCCCGTCCCGCGATTTTGATCGAGCTCGCGTTCATGGATCGGCCGACCCCCGACAACGCCGCGCTCCAGGACGCGCGGTTCCGCACGCTCGTCGTCGAGGCCATCCGCGACGGCATCCGCGACTACCTCGAGACCGGCGGCACCGCCACCGCCGCCGCCCCCGCGGGTTTGCGCGCCACCGGTGACGCCGCCGCCGTTGCCCTCGCGTGGACGGACCTGGCGGCCAACGAAACGGGCTTCCGGATCGAACGTCGCCTTGCCGCCGCCACCGCCTGGACCGCGCTCGCGACCGTCGCCTCCGATGTGACCACTTACCGCGACGCCGCCGTCACCCCCGGCGCCACCTACGCCTACCGGGTTTTCAGCCTCAACGGCGCGACCGCATCCGTCGTGCCCTCCAATGAAGCCACCGCGACCGTCGCCGCCGGCGGCCTTCCGGCGCTCCGGCTCGCCCTGACGCCCGAAAACCCCACCGCGACCGTCGGCACGCGCGCCGATCTCACGCTCGTCGCCGTGGATTCCGCCGGCGACCCCGTCGCCGGCGTCGAATTCGAGGTCACCCATCGGCTCGCCTCCGCCCCGCTGCGCCTCCTGTCCGGCCCCGACGGGCGCGCCTTGCTCCCGCTCGCCCTCCCGCTCGGCACGACGCCCGGCCCGCTCGGCCTGACCGTCCGGGCCACGCATCCCGGATTCACCGCCGCGGCGCCGTTGGAGCGCACCCTCGGCCTGACTGCTCCGCCCGCCCGCAGCGGACCTCCGGCGCTGACCCTGCAGCCGACCGGCGGCACCTTCGCCGCCGGCTCCGCGGTCACGGTGCATGCCGCCGCGACCGGCACCGATCCCGCGTATCAATGGTTTCGTGACGGCACCGCCGTCCCCGGCGCCACCGCCGCATCGCTGACCCTGGCCGACTTTTCCGCCGCCCGGGCGGGCGACTACACCGTGCGCGTCACCAACGCCCAGGGCGCCGTCGTCAGCGCGCCGGCGGCCGTGCGTCTCGCCCCGGCCGCCTGGCTGGCCAACGTCTCGCTGCGCACGACCCTCGCCGCCGGCCAGACCGTGATCGTCGGCTTCGTCGTCAGCGGCGGCGGCCGCAATTTGCTCGTGCGCGCGGCCGGTCCCGCCCTCGCGGCGTTCGGCCTGCCCGGCGCGATGCTCGACCCCCGGATCGAGCTGTTCCGCGGCGCCCTGTCCGTCGGCGTCAATCAGGATTGGCCCGCGGCCCTCGCCCCCGCCTTCACGCCGGTCGGCGCGTTCGCATTTCCCGCCGCCAGCCGCGATGCCGCCGTGTTGCCCTACGTCGAGGGCGCGCTGACGGCGCAGGTGACCGGCACCACCGCGGGCACGGTCCTGATCGAAGGCTACGACACCGGAGTCACGCCCGACGTGCGGCTCGCCAATCTCAGCGCCCGCAACCGCGTCGGCGTCGGCGCCGATCTGCTGATCGCGGGCTTCTTCCTCGGCGGCACCGGCACGCAGCGCGTGCTCATCCGCGCCGCCGGCCCCACGCTCGCCGCGCTCGGGGTCACCGGTGCGCTGGCGGACCCCAAACTCGAGGTCTTCGACGGCGCCGCCCGCATCGCGGAGAACGACACCTGGAACGCCGCGCTCGCGCCGGTCTTCTCGGCGGCGGGCGCGTTTCCGTTCGACGCCGGCAGCCGCGACGCCGCGCTCGTCCTTACGTTGGCGGCCGGCCGCGCCTACACCGCGCAGGTCGCGGGCGTGAACAACGCCACGGGCGAAGCCCTGGTCGAGGTCTACGCGTTGCCGTAAGCCGCCCGGGCGCGCCCGCCTACTCGAGCGCCCACACTTTGACGTTGTCGATCCACAGCGGCTTCTCGTCCTTGCCGCCCACGCGGAAAACGAGCCCCGGCTTCTTCACCGCAAAATCCTTGGCCGTCGCCCGCAGCGGCTTCTGGCCGTCCGCGTGCACGACCACGGTGTCGCCCTTCATCTCGAGCAAAATCGTCACCCACCGGTCGCGCGGAAACGTCGCCGCCGCCTTCGCGTGCACTTTGTTCTTCGAAGCCGGATCCCCCTTGTCCACGTGCTCGGTGATCTGCCACGACGTCGGCGTCAGGATCAGCGAGAACAGATGGCCTTTCTTCTTCAACGCTCCGGGCGCCGGATCGAAACCGAGATTGAACGACGCCGCGCCGTCCAGCTTCAGGTCGACCTGCACCGCGGCGTCGGTCAGCGCCACCGCTTTCCGGAAGGCGCCCGCGTGGTTGTCCTTCACCTGCTCGTTGGCCCGCAGCGCGCCGTCCGCGACCGCAATCGCGCCGGCGTTCTTCGTCCAGCCGGACGGCACCGCGCCGCCCCCGAACGTTTCCTCCAGCAGCAGCGCGCCCTTTCGCCCCAACGTCGGCTCCGGCGCCGCTCCGGCCGCGGTGGCGAGCGCGACAAACAGCAGCGAACGGACAGTGCCTGCAAACGGGAGTGGTTTCATGCGGAGTAAGGGGCTGGTCGCCAGCACAGGGTGTCCGCCCACCTCCCGCAAGCCCGCACGCGCCGGCCCCCTCCGCTTTCGCGCCTAACGCGCCCCGGCGCGGATCCACGCCTCGTTGAAGTGCACGTGCCGGATGGTTTTGTGCGCGGGTTTCCCCGTCGCGTCCGGTCGCGCGCGGCTCGGCCGCAACTGCACGCTGTAGGTCGCGTGCAACGTCCCGTCCTGCGCCTGGATAATGCTCGGATAACCGTAGCGCCCCGCGTCCGCACCCGGCTCGTCGCGTTCGAGATGCCGCGTCCATTTCCACGTCTTCCCCTCGTCTTCGGACATCGTCACCGCCAGCGAATGCCGCCCCTTCTCGGCATCGTTGTGGATCGCCACCCAGTTACCATTCCGCAGGGCGAGGATCTCCAGCCCAGCGCCCGGATCGACCAGATCGCTGTCGGTCACCTCGCTCCACGTCTCGCCGCCGTCGCGCGACGTCGCCTGCTGCGCGCGTTGCGGCGGCAGCCCGTTGTCCCGCATCAGCGTGTAGAGCGTGCCGTCCCGCCGCCGCACGATGCTCGGCTGCACGTTGCCCTCGCCCACGAGCGGCGTGCTCGTCCGCCACGTCGCGCCCCAGTCGTCCGTGATCGCCATCAGCGAGAAATTAAAACCATCGGAGTAAAGCGGCACGATCAGCCGCCGGCCGTCCAAGACAAACGGATGTGCCCGCGTCATCCACCCGAGTCGCGACTTCAGTTTGTCCTGCGCCGCCGCCAGCGCGTAGTCGACGAAGGTCTGCACCTTCGGCTCCGTCGCCGCCTGGATCCGGAACTTGGCGAGGTCCCGCGCGAGCGGCGCGGCGAACTCCGGCCCCGGCTTCACGTGCAACACCTCCTGCGTCGTCCACCGCGGCGCGCCGGGCCCCGCGTAATCCTCGGCGATCCGATACTTCATCAGCGCACTCTCCCAGTGGTTGTCCTGGATCGTCGGCCACAACAGCCACAGGCGCCCGCGCGGATCGATGAACATGCAGCAGTTCGTGTCGGGAAAGCCCGGCGTATCGGCCATCGTGAAGCGTTCGCTCCAGCGCGTCGCTCCCTTCACGAGGCGCGCCCCCACGATCGCGCAATCGTCGGCCGTGCGCTCCCCGGTGCCGCGAAACCAGCACACGATCAAATCGCCGTTCGGCGCCTCGACGAGGCACGAGCCGTGGTTGTGCAGATTCTCGAGCGGCGCGATGAACTCCCCGCGCAGGAAGCCCGCTTCCGCCGCGGCTCGCCCCGCGGTCGCCATCGCACCCAGTGCGAACAGCACCCCTAAACCCGCCGCCGCCATTTGCCGCATGCCACGGCCGAGCCACGCCTTCGCTTCCGGGGTAATCATGCGCGTCGTCCTATCCGCCCCGCGCCGCGAGTAAAGCCCGGCGCCCACGATGGGCCTCGCACCGGCGCCCTCCCTTTCGACGTCGCACTGTCAGCGCCCGCCGCGTTCCTGCTCGGCTTGCTTAGCCCCGTCCCGCCCGCGCCTCGGTTTACCTCCAAGGTGGTATGGCCGCGGCATGGTGGCTGCGTTATCCTCGACGTTGCCCGCGGCGACTCCGCCGTCGCACCTCGACCACCATGCGCCTTCCGTCCCCGTTTCGTCTCCTCGCCTCGATTCTCGCGGTCGTCTCCGCCGCCGTCGCGCTTGCCCAACCCTCCGGTCTGCTCACCGGCCGGGTGACCGACGCCGGAACCCGCTCCGCCCTTCGCGGCGCCGAGGTCAGCGTCGTCGTGGGCGCCGGCACGCTCCGCACGGCGACCGGCCCCGATGGCGACTTTTCCCTCGCGCTCCCGCCCGGTTCGCACCGCGTCACGGTGGATTACCTCGGGCTCGCGCCGAAATCCGCCGACGTCGCGGTCGCCGCCGGTGGCACCGCCCGCCTCGATTTCGCCCTCGGCGACGCCACCGTTACCCTCGCCGCCGTCACCGTCGAGGCTACCCGCTCCGGCCAGGCCCGGGCCCTCAACCAGCAGCGCACCGCCCAGAACCTCACCAACATCATCTCCGCCGACTACACCGGCCAGTTCCCCGACAAGACCGTCGCCGACGCCGTGAAACGCCTCCCGGGCGTCACCGTCGAAACCGACCGCGACACCGGCGGCGTCGAGGGCCGCTACATCACGGTCCGCGGCATGAGCGCCGATTTCAACGCCGTCACCATCGACGGCGTGCGCGTCAACGTCACCGATTTCGACGGCATCACCCGCCGCGTCCCGCTCGACGTGGTCTCCTCCGATGTCGCCGACCAGATCGAGGTCACCAAGGCCCTTCGGCCCGACCAGGACGCCGACTCGATCGGCGGCGCCGTGAATATCCGCACCCGCAGTGCCTTCAGCCGCGGTGAACGCAGCGCGTCCTTCAAGAGCGCCCTCACCTATTCGGCTCTCCTCGAGGACTACACGGCCGGCTACCCGTATGAGAATCCCGGTTACGAGGCCGCCGTGACCTACTCCGATCTCATCGGTGCCGACCGCAAGCTGGGCTTCGCCGTGGCGGCCAACTGGCGCGACCGCGCCTTCGTCAAACAGCGCGACAGCACCACCGGCTGGAACGACACCGCCGGCTTCCGCGCCGGCACCGCCACCGTGCCGACCGCCCTCCGCGGCTACGTGATGGATTCCTTCGTGCTCCAGCATTTCCACGACGACGTCGAGAGCTACGGCCTCAACGGCTCCCTCGAGTGGCGCCCGCTCGACGCGCACAAGCTCCGCCTCTTCTCCGCCGTCAACGTGCGCCAGACCAACCGCGGCCGCCAACGCCAGGTGATCTTCTTCCCCCTCGGCCGCGCCAGCGACAATTCCATCCCGGTCACCGCGGCCCCCGCACGCAGCGGCGACACCTACGCGTCGGTCTCCTCCTCGGGCAACACCGTCCGCCGCGAGGTCCGCGATTTCGAGGAACTCCAAAAAACCTCCACCGTCGCCCTCGACGGCGAATCGCGCTTCGGCGCCTTCACGCTGAATTGGCTGCTCGGCTACAATTTCTCCAAGTGGGACGGCGGCAGCGACAGCGCCCTCACCGCGAGCTTCCAGAACGCCGGCTTCGTCACCAGTTACGCCCTCACACCTGGCGCGGCGCGGTTCCCGGTCGTCAACGCCGTCCAGACCACCTCCGGCCGCGACCGCAACGACCCCGGCATCGCCTCCGTCCACACGCTGCGCACGCTCAACCTCGGCACACGTTTCTACGACGACGACGAGCTCAACGCCGCCCTCGACCTCCGGCGCGACGCCGAGGTCGGCGGGTGGACCGGCTTCGTGAAAGCCGGAGCCAAGCTCCGCTCGCGCGAGCGCGACTTCGACAACGTCGCCCTCGACTACAACCAGAACGCAAACTGGAACCTGGCCGGATACGCCGGTCAGGCCGACATCCCCAATCTGATCGCCGGCTACCGCGCCAAACAGACCGTCGAGGGCCGCTACGACTACGGCTACTTCCTCGATCCCGCCGCCGTCCGGACCGCCGCCCGCACGCTCATCGCCCGCGGCCTCGTTACGCCCGCCGCGGCCAATGCCTTCAACAGCACTTACAACGACTACCGCGCCTCCGAGGACATCACCTCCGCCTACGCGCTCGCCCAACTCGCCCGCGGCCGCCTCACGGTGCTCGGCGGTCTGCGCGTCGAGCACACCGCCTCGAAATTCGAGACCTGGCGCGTCGTCGACGGCGTGCCCGCCGCCATCGCCCCGCGCCGCACCCGCACCGACTGGTTGCCCGGCCTGCACGCGCGCTTCGACGTCGCGCCCAAGACCATTCTCCGCGCCGCCTACACCGAGACGCTCGCCCGTCCCACCTTCAGCCAGCTCAACCCGCGCGAAACGCGTTCGACCACGTCCGACACCGTCAGCCGCGGCAACATCAACCTGAAGCCCGTTTCCTCCCGCAACTACGACCTCGCGGTCGAGCGCTACCTCGGGGGCGACGCCTTCGTCTCCGCCGGCCTGTTCCACAAGGACTACAAGCGAAACGTCTATCGCTCGACGCAGGTCGAGCTGTTCGAGGGCGAACTCACGCGCATCACCGAGCCCCGCAACGCCCGCGGCGGCGAAGTCACCGGCATCGAGTTCGCCTACGACCAGCGCCTCTCGTTCTTGCCGGCACCGTTCGATGGGTTCGGCCTCACGCTCAACTACACCCACACCGACTCCTCGCTCGACTCCGGCCTGCCCGCGCTCGCCGGCCGCACCATGCCGCTCTTCGACCAGGTCGGCGAGAGCTACAACGTCAGCCTGCGCTACGAACGCGGCCGCCTCCGCACGCGCCTCGCGCTGCACCACCGCGGCGACACCCTCTTTGAGCTCGCGACGGACGCCGCCATCGCCGTCGGCCGCTACGAGGCGCCGAGCACCACGCTGGACTTCACGGCGAGCTACAAACTCAACCGTGGCTGGAGCGTCTACCTCGAATTCGCCAACCTGACCAACGAACCCAGCTGGGGCTACAACGGCGACAAGAACCTTCGCCTCGACTACAACGAATACGCCGACTGGAGCGGCGTTCTTGGTATCCGCTGGAACCTCTGATCGCGCCGGCGCCCGGTCCGCACAGCGAACTCGCGCTGCGCCGCCGATCGTCCGGTAAAAACCTCGCGCCGCACTCGGCGCGCGCCTAGCACCGCGCGCGTCGATGAAGTTTCTCCACACCGCCGACTGGCATCTCGGCCGCATTTTCCACCAGGTCCACCTCACCGCGGACCAGGCCTACGTGCTCGACCAGATCGTCGCCCACGCTGTCGCCGAGCGGGTCGATGCCGTGATCGTGGCCGGCGACCTTTACGACCGCGCCGTCCCACCGCCCGAAGCCGTCGCCCTCCTCGACCGCACCTGGCAACGCCTCGTCCTCGATCACGGCATCCCCGTCGTCGCCATCCCCGGCAACCATGACAGCGCCACCCGGGTGGGCTACGGCTCCGCCTTGCTCGCCCGGGTCGGCCTTCATCTCGTCGCGGACTTCGACGCCGCCCTCCGCCCCCTCACGCTCGGCGGCGTCGATATTTTCGCCCTGCCGTTCGCCGAGCCCGCCGAGGTCCGCGCGTGGTCCGGTGATCCCGCCGTGCGCGACCATGCCTCCGCGCTCGCCGTCTGCCTCGACCGTATGCGTCCTCAGTTCACCCCGGGCCGTTCCCGCATCCTCGTCGCCCATGCGTTTGTGGCGGGCGCCGCCCGTGAATCCGAGAGCGAGCGCCCCCTCTCCGTCGGCGGCGCCGGCACCGTGCCCGTCGATGCCTTCCGCGACTTCGACTATGTCGCGCTCGGCCACCTCCACGCCCCGCAGCACGTGACGCCGCGCTGCGTCTACTCCGGCTCGCCGCTGAAATATTCCTTCTCCGAGGCCGACGACGCCAAATCCGCGCTGCTGGTCGAACTCGCTCCCACCGCGGGCTCCATCCCGGTGCTGCGGCCGCTCCCGCTGCGCCCACGCCGCGACGTGCGCAACCTCGAGGGGACGCTCGCGGCCTTGCTGGCCGCCGCCCCGGCCGATGCCGGCCGCGAGGACTACCTGCGCCTCACGCTCACCGACGACGGCCCGCTCCTCAACGCCCTCGGCCGCCTCCGCGAGGCCTACCCCAACGTCCTCCACCTCGAACGCCGCTTCCTGCAAACCGCCGGCGCGCTCCAGGCCCCGGCCGGCGCCCGCCGCCGCGACTCCACCGAGACCGAGCTTTTCGCCGCCTTCGCGCGCGAAGTCCTCGGCGCCGCCCCCACCGCGCCCGAACTCGCCCTCGTGCATACCGCGCTCACCGACCTCGACCGCACCGCCACCGAGTCCCCGGCCTCACCCTGAGGCCCGCCGTCTCCCGCGCGCTCCGTCTCTACTTCTCTACGTCTCCGCCCGCCTCGCCCTCATGAAGCCCCTGCGCCTCACCCTCGAAGCCTTCGGTCCTTACGCCGCCCGGCAGACCCTCGACTTCGCCGACCTTCGGGGCGCCGATTTTTTCCTCATCCATGGTCCGACGGGGTCCGGCAAGACCACGCTCCTCGACGCCATGAGCTTCGCCCTCTACGGCGAAACCTCCGGCGCCGGGCGCAGCGGCGCCCAGATGCGCAGCCAGCAGTCCGATCCCTCCGCCGAGACCTGCGTGCGCTTCGACTTCCGCATCGGCGAGCACCGCTACCGCATCGAGCGCCGCCCCGAACAGGAGGTCGCCAAGAAACGCGGCACCGGCACCACTCGGCGCGCCCCGGAAGCGACCCTCTGGCGAGCCGCCCGCCCCGACCACGATCCCGGCTCCGGTGACGACGGCTGGACCCCGCTTGCCACCAAAACCGGCCAAGTGAACGACGAGGTCGGACGGCTCCTCGGGTTCTCCGCCGACCAGTTCCGCCAGGTCATCCTGATCCCCCAGGGTCGGTTTCGCGAGGTGCTCGAAGCCGATTCCAAGAAGCGCGAGGAGATCCTCGAATCGCTCTTCGGCACCCAGCGCTACTCCGCCCTCGCGCAGCGCCTGAAGGCACGGGCCGACGCCATCCGCCAACAAGCCGAACTCGGCGACCAACAGCGCTCC